>ERZ724520.1887-NODE-1887-length-10096-cov-5.096704_pt1 | contig 10096 bp, 5 predicted proteins | sample MGYA00376053_ERZ724520 | MGnify/ENA primary metagenome ERZ724520 (study PRJEB28724, sample SAMN07190886) | activated sludge metagenome | isolation source: activated sludge of sewage treatment plant in Hong Hong | place: USA: Christiansburg, Virginia | collected... | reverse complement strand
TAGGTAGTGCCATTACATTGCCAACTGCATCAATGTCTGTTAGCTGTACTTTAATTAATGTATTGACTAAAGTAGCATCGAAGGGCATCGAAATTTTTATGTAATTATCTGTAAAACCATGCATGGTTTCGCCGTGTTGTTCTTGTTCCATCAAAGCGATACGAGCAGTGCCTAAAAATTGCTCATAGAAATAGTGTTTCTTTTTTTCACTTAGTCCGCGCAATCTTGCATTGCGCTCATTGCGCACTTGCATCGGCACTACTTCTTCCATTTCGATAGCTTTGGTGCTGGCGCGTTCGGAGTAGGTAAACACATGCAAATAAGAGACATCTAAAGAACGAATAAAATTATACGATTCTAAAAAGTCTTCTTCTGTTTCATTTGGAAAACCAACAATCGTATCTACGCCAATACAAGCGTGAGGCATTACAGCTTTTATTTTTTCCACCCTACTTTGATATACTTCCCGTTTGTAACGGCGTTGCATTAAAGCTAAAATTTTATTGCTGCCACTTTGTAAAGGAATATGAAAATGAGGCATGAATTTTTTGCTGTTGGCTACAAATTCGATAATCTCATCGGTTAATAAATTAGGCTCAATGGAAGAAATTCTAAAACGCTCGATTCCTTCTGTTTTATCTAATTCTTTTATGATGTCTAAGAAATTAATATTTTGTTCTAAACCTGTACCGTAATCTCCTGTATTTACGCCGGTTAATACAATTTCTTTTACTCCTTTGGAGGCTAAATCACGGGCATTTCTTAATACGTTTTCTGGTGTGTCGCTTCTGCTTTTTCCACGTGCTAATGGAATGGTACAAAATGAACATTTATAATCGCAGCCATCTTGAATTTTTAAAAAGGAACGCGTTCGGTCACCAACAGAATAAGCATCTACAAAAAAATTAGCATTAGAAATTTCTGAAGCTAATACTTGCCCGCATGGATTTTTAGCTAAATCGGTGATAATTTCCGGTAGTTTAAATTTTTCTGCTGCACCTAATACCAAATCAACACCTTTGATAGAGGCTATTTCTTTGGGTTTTAATTGCGCATAGCAACCAATGACTACCACGTAAGCATCGGGATTTATCTTCATCACTTTGCGTACAATATTGCGGCATTTGGCATCTGCCTGTTCCGTTACGGAGCATGTATTAATTACATACACATCTGAAAATTCTTCAAAAGGAACCGTAGAAAATCCTCTTTCCTCCATTTTTCTGCTGATAGAAGAAGTTTCGGAGAAATTAAGTTTACAACCTAAAGTATGATATGCTATTTTTTTATCCATTAACACCTTGCAAAAATAAGGATAATACCATTATTTCTGCAATGTTAATGGTTATTTGTTAATTGTGATTAGTTAAAGATAGTTTTAATATTTGTAATACGCACCTCTAAATAAATTTCATTATGTGACTTAATACTTGTGGTCTTACTACTTACTACTTACTACTCTTATTTTATTCTTCCGGTTTATTTTTTAATTGCATGAGCAAAGTATAAGCACCCTTTTGTACCATATTCAATGTTTGAAGATTATCCTGTCCATGAATGTTTATAGCTGTCATACCATTTTCACCCACGCCTATTTCTGTTTCAGTTAAAGCATATTGCCTATTTCCTTTGTCAATAAATACATATTGTTTGCCTTCAAAACTAACAATGGCATCATCAGGAATTACAAAAGATGCTTGGTTTTTTATTTCAATTTCAGCATTCATATACATTCCAGGAAATAGAGAATGATCATATTTTTCAAAATGACAATGCACTTCAACACTTCCGTCGTTTGTAACATCTCTGCTAATTAAAATAATTTCGCATGGATATTTAATTGTAGGATTTGCATTGGAATAAGCAATTAATTTTTGACCGATTTTTATTTTTTCAATGTCTTTTTCAAAGATGGTCAGGTTTAAGTGAATATCGGAAGTATTGATTAATTCAAACATTACATCTTGTGGTGAAATATATTTTCCGATATTGACATTTACTTTAGAAACAAATCCACTGATGGGAGAGTAGATAGAAACACTACGAGAAATATTGGTTGGAGAAACTGAAGCTGGATTAATATTTATTAATTTTAGTTTCTCTGCTAAAGCACTTAGGTTTATTTGTAAGGTTTTGTATTCCATTTCAGCCGTTTGATATACTTTGTCGCTGCTTGCTTTTGTTAGGTTTAATTCTTTTTGACGAGTAGCTTCTTTTTCTGCAAATACTAATTTTGTTTTTGCGGTTAAATAATCTTCTTGTAATTGAATGTATTGTTGATCTTCTAATACTGCCAGTACTTCGCCTTTTTTTACAGGCATTCCGGGCAATAGGTGAGTGGTTTTTAGATAACCGCCTAAAGGCATACTAATGGATACTAAGTTTTGTGGAGGAACATCAATTTTCCCGTTTACTTTTAAAACACTGGAAATATTTTTTTTCTCAGGGTTGATGGTGGTAATTTGAGCATTTTTAAATTGAGCTTCTGTAAGCGTTATGCTGCTGTCTGCTGCTGCTTGTGTTTCTGTAGTAATTTCTTTTTTTGATGAATTACAAGCAGAAAAAAAAGAAATAATAATTATGGTTATGATGATAGGATATTTCATTGGAATTTAGTTTGAAATTAAATAATCAATTTTTGTTTTGTAATCATGTAGCTCCTTTAAAGCATCTAAATATTCGCTTTGGATAGTAGCACTTTGGTTAATGAGCATTACCCATTCTAAATAATTTATTGCACCTGCGTCTAACTGTTGGCTAGCTATTTGACCAATAGAATTAGATTGTTTTAAAGTATTCGATTCATAATAATTAATCTTTTCTTTAGTGTTTGAATATCGAATATACATTTGTTGTAAAAAACTTTGCCACTGTAGCAAGGTAAGTTCATATTCATTTTTCGCTACTTGTTCATTTACTTTTGATGCAGTTATTTTATTTTTTTGTGCACCAAAAAATAGCGGAATACCTAAGCCCACTTGCGCTGCCTGAAAGCGTGGCGCACCATTGTAATATTTATCGTTTGCACCAATACCTTTAATACTCATCGCCATGTAACCTATAGATAAATCTGGCAACATACGAGATTGCTCTAATTGCGTATTGGCTTTTGCTATAGATTGCTCTTGCTCTATCAGCTTTAAATATGGGTGATGCACAATAAATGTTGAGTCAAATTGTATTTCTTGTTTGCCCAAAAAATCATTTATATTCCATTCAAATGTTGCCTTGTTATTGAGTAAAATATGTAAGGCCGCTTCTTGTGTTTTTATTTCTTGTCGGATTCCAGATAATTGAATGGCAATAATTCCTCGTTGATTTTCAGCAGTTGTTTTTTCTAAAATATTGCTCTCGCCTTGTTCTACCCTCAGTGTGGCTAATTTTAAAAAACGTTCGTAAATACTATCATTTCGCAAACACAATAATTCTTTTTGCCGATAGTATAAAATAGAATAATATAATTCTGTTACAGTTTGTTTTATGTCAGCAGCTTTTGAATCAATGCTTATTTTTGATGCTTTCCATTCTTCTTGCATCAAGAGTTTTTGCTTTTTATAGACAGTAGGAAAATTAAATGTTTGTGTTAATCCAATTTTTGTATCTGCATAAATACTATTCATTTGTCCCGCTTCTACTTGCAGTTGTGCTTGCGGAATATTGGCAGAAGTTTTTATTAATTTCTCTTTATACGTTGCTTTGAGTTGTTCATTTTTTATTTGCAAATTATTTTTCAAAGCGGTATCAATAGCTTGTTGAAGCGTATGAATAGATTGTGCCTGCAAAGAAGAAGAATTGATACTGCTAAACAGTAATAACAATACGATACTTGCAGGAGTTTTTACAGAAATATTTTTCCAGTTAAAACCACTTTCTACTAAAATGTAAAGTATTGGCAAAACGAATAAAGTTAAAAAAGTTGCAATAAGCAAACCGCCAATTACGACAGTAGCTAATGGGCGTTGCACTTCTGCTCCCGCACCGTGACTTAATGCCATTGGTAAAAAACCTAAGGAGGCAACAAATGCCGTCATTAATACAGGGCGCAACCGAACTTTTGTCCCCATGATTACTATTTTCTTTAAATCAGTCCAGCCTTCTTGTTTTAGTCGATTAAATTCTGCTATCAACACAATGCCATTTAATACGGCGACGCCAAATAATGCAATAAAACCTACGCCTGCACTAATACTAAATGGCAAACCTCTTATGGCTAAAAAATAGATACCACCAATGGCTGATAATGGAATTGCTGTGTATATCATAAGTCCTAATTTTACAGAATTAAAAGCAAAATACAAGAGTAAGAAAATTAATAGCAATGATACTGGAACGGCAATCATTAAACGCTGTTTGGCGGCATTCAAATTTTCAAAAGCACCGCCGTAGGTGGTATAATAACCGGTAGGAAATTTGAGTTGATTATCTACTTTGGTTTGCAATTCCTGCACAATGCTTTGTACATCTCTGTTGCGCACATTAAATCCAACAACAATACGACGTTTGGCATCTTCCCGTTGTATTTGATTGGGACCATTTTTTAAGGAAACATCTGCCACTTGATATAACGGAATTTGTGTGCCGCCTGGAGTAGGAATTAATAAATGTTGTATGTCTTCAATATTTTTTCTTTGGGAGCCATCTAATTTTACGACAATATCAAATCTTCTTTCGCCTTCAAAAAGCAACCCTGATGATTGACCAGCGAATGCCATATTTACTACTTTGTTGATGTCCTCTACGTTCAATTTATATTGTGCTATTATTGGTCTGTTGTAGGTAATTACTACTTGTGATAAACCCGTTACTGGCTCAACATATAAGTCTTGTGCGCCTTTCACCGTTTGTACAATATGACCTAATTTGGCAGCATACGCTGCAAGTGTATCTAAGTTTTCTCCAAATATTTTACACACTACATCTTGTCGTGCTCCTGTCATTAATTCATTAAAACGCATTTGTACTGGATATTGAAATCCTACGGTAATGCCGGGAACATCTTCTAATGCTTTTCCCATTTTTTCTGAAAGTTCATTATATGTTTTTGCAGAAGTCCATTTCTTTTTTTCTTTTAGAATGACCATCATATCGCAGGCTTCCATGGGCATTGGGTCGGTTGGCACTTCGCCACTACCAATTTTCGCCACTACTTTTTCTACTTCTGGAAATTTTGTTTTGAGAATGTGCGCTGCTTTCTGAGCACTTTCTATCGTTGTTGTTAAATTACTTCCTGTTAATACTCTTGTATCAACAGCAAAATCACCCTCTTCTAAAGCCGGAATAAACTCACCACCTAAAGTAGATAAAACGATTAATGCGCCGGCAAATAATATTAAAACAACAGATAATGTCCATTTAGGAATTTGTAATATTTTTTCTAATGTTTTTTGATAGATACGTTCTACTTTTATCATCCATCTGTCTGATAAAGTTGGTTTATGATTGATGGTTTTACTTAATGCCCAAGCACTCATCATTGGAATGTAGGTAAGCGATAAAATAAAAGCACCCAATAAAGCAAAAGCAACTGTTTGCGCCATGGGTTTAAACATTTTTCCTTCTATACCTTCCAACGTCAAAATGGGAAGATAAACGATTAATATAATGACTTGTCCAAATACGGCACTATTCATCATTTTTCCGGCAGAAATTGATACAGTATTATCCATTTCTTTTTGTGATAATCTTGTTACCTGAGAAAATTGCTTGCTGTGAGAGAATTGATGCATAACAGCTTCGACAATAATGACAGCACCATCTACTATTAATCCAAAATCTAATGCACCTAAGCTCATTAAATTTCCACTTACTCCAAATGTATTCATTAAGATAATGGCAAATAACATAGCTAGCGGAATAACGGATGCCACTAATAATCCTGCACGAATATTTCCTAAGAAAACAACCAATACAAAAATGACAATTAAGGCTCCTTCTAATAAATTTTTTTCTACAGTATGAATGGCGTTGTTGACCATTTTTGTTCTATCTAAAAAAGGTTCTATTTCTACGCCTTTTGGAAGTGTTTTTTTAATTTGTTCTATGCGTTGTTTTACTTCTTTGATGACTTTGCTGCTGTTTGCACCTTTTAACATCATCACTACGGCGCCGGCTACTTCTCCCTCATCATTATAGGTTAATGCCCCATATCGAGTAGCGTAGCCAGTACGAATGTCTGCTACGTCTTTTAAAAGCAATGGAATCCCACCACTGGTGCTTCGTATGGATATATTTTCCAAATCTTCTTTTGTACCAATTAATCCTTCACTTCGAATAAATAGTACGGTGGATGATTTCTCAATATAAGCGCCACCGGTATTTTGATTGTTTTTTTCTACTGCATCAAAAACATCATTGATGTTCAGGTGATATGCTTGTAGTTTATTGGCATTTACTGCAATTTCATATTGTTTTAGTTTGCCTCCAAAACTACTTACTTCTGCTACCCCTTTTACACCCATTAATTGGCGTTTTACAATCCAATCTTGAATGGTGCGTAATTCTGTTGCATCAAATTTATGTTCATATCCAGGTATAGGTTTTAGAACGTATTGATATATTTCTCCAAGCCCTGTAGTAACTGGCCCTAATTCAGGGGTGCCAATATTTTTTGGAATGACGTTTTGTACTTGTTGTAATCGCTCCGCTACTTGTTGCCGTGCCCAATACACATCAATATTGTCCTCCAATACAATGGTTACTAAAGATAATCCAAATCGTGAGAAGCTTCTGATTTCTTTAAGACCGGGGATATTACTGTTGGCTTGTTCTATGGGAAACGTTACCCACCTTTCGATGTCTGCTGCACCGAACGATGGAGCTACCGTAATAATTTGCACTTGATTATTGGTAATATCGGGTACTGCATCTATTGGCAGTTGTGTTGTTTGATAAATTCCATAGGCAATTAAAATAATTGTACCGATGGCTATAATGAGTTTATTCCTTATGGAAAACCCTATAATTTTAGTAAGCATGTTAGCGTTTTAGTTAATCAATAAAAATTACTTCCAGTTTTTTGGAAATAAAAAAATACAAAGATTTGATTAACAATTTTTAGGCGGTTGCCAAATGGAAGAAGTACATTCTGAAGCTATATAACGGACATCTTTTAGAATATAATCATCTTTCAGACAAAATATTTCTTTAGATAGAATAGAAAAATAGGTTTTTGGTGCTTCGGTGCTTATGGTTATACTGGTAGTATGACAGCCAGATTTGAAAGGAAGTTTTGCATCCTCCTCATCGTGCATAACACCCGTAGCATAATGAATTTTTAAATAGTCTAAAAAACTGATATAATGATTATCGTTTTTGTGTTTCCAATAATGTTCAATTAAAAAAGGTAATTTATACAATTGGTGCAACTCTGTCCCGTAAGACATGAACACGATCAATATTATTATGGAAAATAACCTTTTCAACTATGCAAAAGTACTTAAATAGACTTTAGTAGGAGATAAAACTGTTAAAAATTACGTTAAAAAACTTCAATAATACACATATCGTGGATTAAATCATTGAAAAACAAGCTAAAAAGAAAATACTTTTATTCAATTATTCAGATAAGTGAAATATCTATTATGATAAAAATAGGCATCATAGGCATGGGTAGAGTTGGCTCACAGCATTTAGAAAAGCTGTTAGAGAACGACTATTTTGACGTGATTGGATGCTTTGATATTAATAAAGAAAAACTCCAACGTATCAGTGAAGAATATAATGTGAAACAGTATGAGGATGTAGATGAATTGATTCAACAATGCGATGCTGTTGATATTTTAACTTCTGCCGATTCTCATTTTTATTATGCTGAAAAAGCCATTCGATACGGGAAACATATTTTTATAGATAAACCGATTTCGAATAATTTAGAAGAGGCGAAGCGTTTGGCAGAATTGGTGCGAGAGGCAGGTATTAAATTTCAAATTGGACATATTGAACGGTTTAATCCGGCGTTTTTGGCATTAAAGTCATTTGAAATAAATCCGATACTGATAGAAGCACACCGATTGTCTGTTTTTGACCCTAAAAGAGTGTCAGATTCTATCATTTTTGATGTTTTGATTCATGATATTGATATAGTTTTGTCGTTAGTAAAGGCTAATATTAAACATATCAATGCGAATGGAGTAGCTGTGTTGTCGAATCAAATAGATGTAGTGAATGTTCACATAGAATTTGACAATGGTTGTGTGGCTAATCTTACTGCGAGTAGAATTGCGGAACAAAAAATGCGTAAGATGTTGCTCTTTGAGCGCAATTGTCATTATACATTAGATTTTTTACAAAGAGAAGCCGAAATGGTGAAACTCTCTGAAACGTCAAAGCATAATTCTGTTCCTTTACGTTTGCAGGAAACTATGTATTACATTAATTCAGAAACATTAGAAACAGAAGAATATGATGCATTAAAAGAAGAACTCAAAACTTTTGCAGAATGTTTGATTTTTAATACAGAACCTAAAGTGTCTGTTTCAGATGGTTTAAAAAGTTTAGAGGTCGCACATGAAATTTTACGCAAAATCAATAAATTAAACGGGCATCAATTTTCGGCAGACAATAAATTATTGAATGCAGTTTGAAATACCATTCGTGTATAATAAAGATTTTTTTTCACGCAAAGAGCGCAAAGTTGCAACGTTTTATTTTGGTAGATTAATTCTTGGCAGATTTAGTTTTATCATTTTCCGATTTATCTTTTTCTTCTATTACAAAACTTGCCGGGAAAACTGGTTTTACTTGTTGTAAAAATTTGAAAGCTTCTGTTTGAGTTTCGAAATCACCGGCCCGCAAACGGAAATTAGGAGAGGAGTATGTTACAAACGTTACGATACCCGGAAATCGTGCTGAAAATTGTTCCTTTGCTTCAAATATTTTATCTCTAGAAGTAGCTTGAAAAATCTGTACCCGAACAGCACCTTTTTTAGAAGGTTTGCGGGTGTACATTTTTTGAAGAACATCAACACGCGGATCTTTGAAGTATAAAATATTATTTCCTACTGCTGGAATAGAATCATTGTTATCTGCTTTTATCATTTGAAATGCAACGAAAAAGCAGACAATCAATAATCCGTATTTTATACTTGTTTTTGTCATAGTTTATTAATGTTTTGCAGTATTTAGTGCAATCATTATGCCATTTCTTTTCCGTGGCAATGTTTGAATTTTTTACCACTTCCACAAGGGCACAAATCATTGCGTCCTACTTTTACTTCTGCACGCACTGGCTGTTGTTTTTCACGGGTTTCTCCGTTTTCAGCACCATTGTATTCATCTTCTATCGTGCCATCCCCTCTGCTTTCTGTTGTTTTTTCTACCACACGTTTGGTTTGGCGATGTTGTTGTACTTCTTCAGCATCTTCAATGGGTAAATGCCCTTTTAACAAGAAAGTAGATACATCTTTATTGATAGAGGAAAGCATTTGTTTGAATAATTCAAAAGCCTCAAATTTAAAAATCAATAATGGGTCTTTTTGCTCATGCACAGCCATTTGAACCGAGTGTTTTAATTCATCCATTTGGCGTAAATGATCTTTCCAATGATGGTCAATAAATAATAAAATGATATTTTGTTCAAATACTTTTGTCAGCTCTCGTCCTTTGTTATGATATGATTTTTCTAAGTTGGCAACAATATTAACATTGCGAGTTCCATCCGAAAATGGCAAAATAATATTTATGTATTGATTGCCTTTTTGCTCAAATACATTTTTAACTATCGGGTATGCTTTTTCTACAATCTCGTCCGACTTGCGCAAATATTTTTGATAGACTTCATGATAGAGTTGCTCTGTCAAATCTTCTATTCTTTTTGTCTTTAAATCTTCTTCAGAAATATCAGTATCTACTGTAAGGAAACGAATACAGTCTAATTTAAACGTTTCAATATTTTGGTTTAATTTTCCGTCATTACAGATTTCAAAACTTAAATCATAGAACATATTAATAAGGTCGAACGTAATACGCTCACCGATTAAAGCGTGTTGTCTGCGCTTATAAATGACTTCCCGTTGTGCGTTCATAACGTCATCATATTCTAACAAACGTTTACGAACACCGAAGTTGTTTTCTTGTAGTTTTTTCTGTAATTTCTGTA
>ERZ724520.1881-NODE-1881-length-10128-cov-6.845131_pt1 | contig 10128 bp, 5 predicted proteins | sample MGYA00376053_ERZ724520 | MGnify/ENA primary metagenome ERZ724520 (study PRJEB28724, sample SAMN07190886) | activated sludge metagenome | isolation source: activated sludge of sewage treatment plant in Hong Hong | place: USA: Christiansburg, Virginia | collected... | reverse complement strand
AAAAAGCTACAATCATTAAACATAGCAAGCCAATGCTTCCCGCAACAATAATCATGTTTTGTCGTTTGCTCTCGTCTGCTGCAATAATATCTTTCTTTTCTTGCTCTGCTTTCAAAACAGTCTCGCGCTTTTCGAAATCATATTTTAATTGCTGTTTAGTAGCTGCTTTTTTAGTTTCTAAATTATTAATACTGTCTTTCATGTGCATATACAATTCAAACATATCCAGCGCCAACTGTGATTTATGTTGTGATTTATAAATGGTGTATAAAAGCTCTGCAGACCAACTAATATCTTCTGGATATCCAATTTCTTTTGCCAATTTTAAACTCCTAGTTGCATACTCCAAAGCTTTATCAATTTCCTTCAATTTTTTGTAGGAATACGCTATATTAAAACAAGAATTTGTAATTCCAAATTTCTCTCCAATTTCCTCTCTAATTTTTAAACTTCTAAAAAAATAATTAAGTGCTGTATCTATTTTTCCTTTATCATCATACACACGCCCAATGTTACTTAAAGAATTACTAACTCCTTGTTTATTCCCTATTTCTTCTCTTAAATGCAATGATTTATTATAAAGAGCTAACGCTTCATCATACTTCTTTTGTTTATAATAAATATGTGCTATGCTATTATAAGACTCAGAAATACCTTTTTTATCATGCATCTGTTCTCTAATTGCTAAACTTTTGAGATGATATTTCAAGGAATTTTCACTATCATCTTGGTTGCCGTATATATATCCTAAATTATTATAAGAGGCCGCCATAGCTATTTTATCATTAATCTCTTCTGCTATTTTTAAACTCTTCATGTAGTAATCAATCGCTCGTGAAATGTCTCCTTGATTATCATATATCACCCCTATGTTGTTAAGGCATTCAAATATTCCACGTTTATGTTGAATTCTTTCTCTCAACACTAAACTTTTTTCATAGTAGTCCGTTGCTCTTTTTATATCTCCTTGCGAAGCATATAATACACCAATATTACAAAATGAAGTAGCTATCGCTAGTGTATCTCCAACTTGTTCCTGAATCTTTAATCCCTTATCTGCATATTCTCTTGACGTCTTATAATCTCCTTTATCCGCATACACTAAACCAATATTAGCAAAGCCTCTGCCCATGAATTTCAAAAAAACACTCTTGATTTTTTCATTAGAAGTCGTTTTTAAATTCTTTTCCGAAAGTTCTACCACTAAATTTGAATACCTATAAAACTCATCTATATCGCAACTATTAGCCATATCTAAATAAATTCTAACTCTAGCGGTATCATGCTTTACGAGTTTTAGTTCATTTTTTAATGACTCAATAGATTCCTGTTGCCCAAATAAATTGAGGCATAAGAAGAAAAATAAATATGTTATTAGCTTATTGATGGTGTTTTAACTTCTATTATTCAATTTATTCAATGTTCTAGCAACATAACTATCTGTTGGCAATAAAGCAGTTTGTATGCGTTTTGCATAAACAATAGAATCAATAATTTCTTTTTGTTTTTCTTCGATTTCTTCATTTTTTTGAGCTAAATCGAAATTCAATTTTTTTCGCTGGCTATTAATTTTGTAAATCATAATGGCGAAAATTAGCAAGAACAAGAATCCCATTCCTACAATGATAATAATTATTTTCTGACGTCTACTATTGGCAGCCGCAACAATATCTTTTTTCTCTTGTTCTTCTTTTAATTGAACTTCTTTTTTTTCATACTCATACTTAAATTGTTGTTTGGTAACCGCCTCAGAATTTTCGTTGTTAATAATGCTATCACGCATTCTTAAAGTCAATTCATACATCTCCAATGCCTCTGTAAATTTCTTTTGCTTTTTAAATATTCGATATAAATTATTAGATGCGCTTCTTATGACGATTAACGAATTTACTTTCCTAGCAAGAAACAAACTTTTCTCTGCAAACTCTTGAGCCTTTTTCAAATCTTGCTTAAGGAAATGCGACGAAGCAATATTATTAATGGTATTTGCAAGAGTGACATCATCACCCAATTTTTCTTGAAGAATTACACACTTGTTATAATACTTAATAGCTTCATCATACCAACCTCTATTCTTATAAAAAAAACCGATATTATTTAAAGTTAATGCAATTGCATAGAGTTGGCCCGACTTTTCTGCCATTTCCAAACTTTCCCTATAATAAGAAAGAGCTTTAGCCGAATCGCCCAAATCCTCGTATACACCACCCAAATTATTAAGAGCCACTGACATACCGTATAAGTCCCCTAATTCCTTTCTAAGTGCTAAACTTTTTTCGAATAGCTCTAAAGCAGCTTCTTTCTCTTTTTGGTTATAATAAAGCAATCCTAAATTGATAAATGATGACGACAAGCCTGCCTTATCATTAATTTCTTTATTCAATGCGATACTTTGGTTATAATAATCAATAGCCTTAGGAATATCTCCTTGATCATCATAAATACCTCCAATATTGATTAAACAATTGGCAACTTCTTTTTTATCACCAATCTTCTTTGATAATACCAAACATTGTCTAAACAATTCAATAGCTTCATAATTATTTCCTTCTTTCACATAAATTTCTCCTAGCTTACTTTTAGCTTTTGCTTCAACTCTAAAAAAACTAGCTCGATGAGCGCAATTAGAAATACTGTCCCAATAAGCTATGCGATTGTTATATTTTAGAGATTCTATTTCCATCTCTAATAATAATTTAGTGCTTTCGCTTTTACAATTTTGTAAAATAAGTTTCAAGGAATCAATCTTTTGAGTTTGTGAAAACAAACCCACAGTAAATAAAACACAAATATATGTTGCTATTATTTTGATGCACTAAAATAATGGTTTTTTGCTAATAAATGAGTTTTACTACAATTTAAATCGCACACCTAAAAAGCCTCTTATTCCCTGATTAGGAGCAAACATATACGTTGGGTCAAAACTTTGAGCATAAGGATTATTTGCAGTTGAAACAACTTGACCCGCTGCATTATACTGCACACCTTTATCAAAGGCATCAAACGGACGAGCAATGCTATTTGCTGGTGGAGTATAGTTTAATAAATTCTTTATTCCTCCATAAATTTCAAATCGTTTCAGTTTTTTAGTTATTTGAATATTTTGAATACTCCACCAAGGCGAATATTCTTTTCTTGGATCTAATGCACCTAGTAAAGGCAAACGCATCGGACTATAAATATTTCCGGTGTAATCAAAACTCAATCCTAATTTCTTCCATTCATAACTTACTGCCCAAGTGCCTGTAAAGTTCTCAGTTAATACCTGACGAGATTGAAGACCATTTTCTACTTTATAATTATCCATATACGTTCCACCAACTAAAAACTTTAAGGGAATTTTATTAAACGCTAAATCAATATTAGCAGATGCGCCCTGCGAAATAGCAAAGCCATTTAAATTATCAAAATAAATTTTGTTTGGGTCGGTATCATAATCCGCAATAATACGGTTACTAAATCGGGTGTAAAAAACCGATAGATCAATTCCTAAGATAAATTTCTCTTTATAAAATTTAGTGACATAATTTAAATTCATATTCACACTTTGCTCAGGCTTTAAATCATCTATTACAATCACTTCTCTTGAACCCGTTAATGCCGCGTGATCTTCACTAAACACATTAGCTACACGATAACCTGTACCTGCATTTAATCTTAAAATATTTTTTGAATTCAAGGTCCATTTATATGCAAAACGAGGTGTATAAATATTACCATGTGCTTGGTTGTAATCGTATCTAAAACCTAGCAATAGTTTATGATTGCAATTAAATTTTATTTCATCTTGTATAAATACACCAGGCAATGCCACATTATTAGGCATGTTTTTAGGATTAATAGAGTCGTTTGTTTGTGTAATTACCGTATTATCATCATACCAGGTATAGCGATAAGCAGCACCAATTAACAAAGAATGTTTTTCAAACTCTTTTTCCCAATACAATTGATTAAATAGAATTTTTTGTTGAGCATTAAACTTTATAGTACCATAATAAGAATTCTGATCATGATTATTAAAAGATACATTATAAAAAAAACGTTCTTTTAAGGGCAGTTGGTATTTTCCTATCACTTCATATCTACTTGTAAATATACTTTCTCCATAAATACTATCCGTTCCCCGCCACTTTTGATTCCACTTCATATCACCGCCCCATCTATCTTCGTAATAATATCGCAAAGCAATGGAAGCTTCCCGATTATCTTTTCTCTCAAAATTAAATTTATTAAACACCGAAATTCGTTGCTGTAAGGTCACATCCGTAAAACCATCGTTATTATGATCCACTGGGGTTTGATAGTTGTAATAATTCATACCCAATAAGGCATTTACTTTTTTTCCTAGTTTATATTTTATTCCTGCATCTACATTATACTCTTGATAAGACGTTGCCATCACATCTAAATTTAATTTATCAGCATTAGCTGTTTTTTTAGTAATGATATTAATTAAACCACCGACGGCTTCGCTACCATATAAAGATGAAGCTGGACCTTTTACGATTTCAATACGCTCAACCAAACTGTTGGGAATTCCAGATAAACCATACACTGAAGATAATCCACTGACGATTGGCATTCCATCTATCATAATCATGGTATAAGGACCTTCTAAACCATTAATATGTATGTCACCCGTGTTACATACATTACAATTTAATTGTGGACGAACCCCATTTACATTTTGAAGGGCATCAAAAATACTTGGTGTTGGATTTTTTTTAAATAACGCAGGTGTATACACTTCTACTGGCACAGGACTTTCTGTTTTAGAAACTTCCTTCATGGTGCCAGAAATCACCACTTCATCTAAACCCAATGCATCTGGCATTAAATTTACATTCACTACAAGATTTTCATTTTCTTTTAGAATGACTATTTTTTCAAAAGGTTTGTAACCAATCGCCGAAATTCTTAAAGTATATTTTCCAATTTTTTCAGAAGATAAATGATAAAAGCCTTTTTCGTTTGTACTTGTGCCAATGTTTGTTCCAACCAATCCAACTGAAGCAAAACTTACCAAACCTGTATCTGACTTCACTACTCCTTTTACAGAAGCAGCTTGAGAGAAACCAAGTATTGGAAACATTAAAAGCAATAATAGTATTCGAAATAGCATTTTTTAAATTATAGTCAAAGTTCTATCATTTTATATAATTAAAATTATTATTTTTGGTTGACCAAAAAATTAATTCATGCAATCCGAAACTATAGAGAACTATTTAAAAACCATTTATCATCTTTCTGCTGGTAATTCTAATATCGTTAACAATAAACAACTAGCCGAAAAATTACATGTGATTCCTGCAACAGTAACTGAAGCCGTAAAAAAATTGCATGAATTAAAACTGGTGATTTATGAAAAATCGTATGGCACACGATTAACCACTTCTGGCTCTAAAATGGCGTTAAATATTGTTCGACGTCACCGCATTTGGGAAACCTACCTTGCTAATGAATTAGGTTTTGGTTGGGACGAAGTGCATGAAATTGCTGAAGAATTGGAGCATATTAAAAATGACAAACTCATTAAAAAATTATCTGAGAAATTAGGTCACCCAAATTTCGACCCGCACGGAGATCCAATACCTGATGAAAAAGGGAAAATTCAAAAAAGTAATTTCATCAAATTATCTGAAGTAAAAATAAAAAGTCATTACAAGATAATGGGTGTTACTGACCATTCTACGACCTTTTTAAAATATCTAGAAAAACATCAGTTAATTATAGGAGCTTCCATTACCATTAAAACGATTGAAGAATTTGATAATTCTATTATTTTGGTTTGTCAGAAAAAAGAAGTGAGCATCAGTCCTAAAGCCGCTGAATGTATTATTGTGGAGACATTATAACCATCATCCTCAATCACTCTCCCATAAGGAGAGGGAAGCGCTCCCTTCTCCACATGGGAGAAGGGCCGGGGATGAGGGCTTAATTAAAAGCAACCGACATATATTTAGGTGCTTTAACCTGATACATCAACGTTAACTTCTTACTATCTTTTGCTTGTATCGTAGAACGCCATTTTAAAATACCAGTTACTTCATCATACTTTGCTCCTGATAATTCTTTTCTATCTACCACTACTGATTTATCTTGAGCTAATGGTAATTGATCTTCTACTTCAATTTCTATTTTTGTGGCTCGTGAATTTTTCATCGTAATTTCATAGGTATACTGATGTAAGATATCGTTATCCAATACTTTTTGAGAACATTTTTCTTTTATCTTTTGACGTTTAATGGCTATGTTTTTATCAATACCTAACGACAATTGAATCGTGTCTTCTGTGCCACCTGGTACTAAGCTTGTATTACCAACATAAGATCCATCGTAATAAATAGAGGCTTCACCACCCATAGTAATGGCATCTTCCCAATCAGATAATACCGCAGTTAAATACACATTATTATTTAATTTAGGAATGGCTTTGTAACGGTAATTGGTTTTTAAATCTTTAACCATAATGGCTGCAAAATGTTCTTTGCCGTCGCTTGGGATATTATAATTTAATTTGATTTCATATTCTGTTTCAATGACATTTTCGCTAACAGATGTGTAATCATAGGCATTTAGAGCAGCTACTTCCTTTTGTTCTTGTTCTAAATCACTAAAATCATCTGCTTTTTTAGCCTTATCAGAATATCCCGCTCCTGCTGCAGGTGCTGAAAGAACTCTACTGTCTTTATTATTATTTTGTTTATACGGATTGTAACCTAAATACCAAGGTGATAATGAAGGAATATTATACGAACGATTTGGATTAGCTGTTGAAAGCACCAATTTTACACTCCCCCAATCTATACCCGACTCTTGGTGAATTTGTGCTTTGTAGGTTAGCTTTACATTTTGTTCGCTCGACACAGCTCTTAAATCATAAGAAGGTGTCCAGCCTGCATTAGTGATATAATAATTTAAACTAACAGTAGCTTGTGTTGCTTGATCAGCAATGACGTGAACTAAAATGCGGTAATCTACCTGCTCCACTTCACCAGTATTATTTTGATTAGTTAATTCGCGACTCACATTAACAATTCGTTCATTTAAAATTGTTTTTTTAGCTTCCAATTTTTCGCGTTCACGCTTTAATTTTAGTTGCTCGGTATTGATATTATATAATTTCTCTCTCAAATACGTTAAGCCATCTTTTAAAGAAGCAATACTATCACGCTTAGATTGGCCTTTATATAAACTATAATTCAATAACACATTTTTTTCAGTAGAAAGTGCGTCTGATTTATAAGTGATATCTTCAATTAAATAATTTAATTCTTGTAAGCTATCATTCACTTGTTTTAATAATTTTTTGTAGCGCACATCTCCGTTTAATTTTGCTTTATCAAATTCTGGGTAATGCACTTCATGCTGAATATCAGCAATGATAAAATTACCATTGCCTGAAGCTTGGATAGCAGAAGCATTGATACAATTTTCTAATCCTGAAAAGATGATGGTATTTTGACCCGCTACCAAATTAACCAAGGTATTACGATGCACTTGCGCTCCTTGTGTATACACAATAATTTTTTCAGGTTTTGATTTGATTGTTTTTTCTGTTTCTGCTGCGTTTGCTTTTACGATTGTTAAGCAGAACACAAATATTAAAAGAGATTTCATAAGATAAATTTTTAGGATTTACATTAGGATGTCAATTCTTTTAAAATTCCATAAATTATTTTTTAATATGAGGGCACGTTCGGCTGTGGGTTTAAAGCCCTCATCCCCGACCCTTTTGATGATAGTTTATTGTTTTAGTAGAATCATCGAATCCTGAGGATTTCCCTCGGGGAGAAGGGAGAACGCTTCCCTCTCCCCGAGGGAGAGGGATTGAGGGTGAGGGCACTAGCACCCAACGCCGCGTGAGGGATTGCAGCGAAAATCCTTTTTATGAGGCACGAATAAAAAGATTGAAGCGTAAAGCCAGACCCGCAGGGACACGCCCAAATAATCCACTAATCAAAAAGAGGATAACATCCCTCCCCCTTCGGGTACTCCCTTCAAAGGGAGAAAGAAATTAACGTGCTAAACTATTATTGTAAGGAATACGATTGACAATAGAACGCCCTAAGGTTACTTCATCGGTATATTCTAATTCATCACCTACGGCAATACCACGAGCAATAGCAGATAAGATTAAATTGTATGGTGCTAATTTTTTAAAGATAAAGAAACTCGTTGTCTCTCCTTCCATGGTTGCATTAAGTGCTAAAATAATTTCAGTAACTTCTTGTCGCGATACTTTAGATACTAACGAATCAATCGTTAAATTACTTGGGCCTATTCCTTCCATCGGAGAAATTAATCCACCTAGTACATGATACACGCCTTTATAAAGACCAGTGTTTTCAATAGCCATCACATCTCTGTAATCTTGCACCACACAAACTACTTGTTGGTTGCGAATAGGATTCGCGCATACATCACAAATATCATGATCGGAAATAGTGTGGCAATTTTTACAAAACTTTAAATCTTGCTTTAATGCTTTTAATACATCCGAAAAATTGGTAATATCTTGAGCATCTTGCTTAATTAGATGCAACACATAACGCAAGGCTGATTTTTTTCCAACACCAGGCAAGCTCGAAAAATGAGCGACGGCTTGTTCTATTAACTTTGACGAAAATTCCACTATAAAGTACGATGAATTATTGTTTTTTTATCTTAATACAATTACCTGTCAGTTCGAGCGTAGTCGAGAACCATTAAAAACATCTCGACTACGCTCGATGTGACAAAGCATTACTTTGCTAATTCAATATTCATATTAATCTCCGCTTGATAAGATACCTTATCAAACACTTCAATATTTTTTGTAACTGGCTTGTAACCTGGAGCATCAATTAACATTTGATATTTACCTGGAGGTAAAATAACCACAAAACGACCAGTTGCTGGATTTGGCAAATAGTTACCCATTAACTCTTTCGTAATATTATCATTTACCGAAATAAATACATCACTATAATTGATTTCCGAACCATCTTTAGCTGATATTCCACCAATAACAACTGAGTAGTCGCTTTCCACTTCATTAAACGTTACGCGATAGATATCAAAATCCCCTTGTCCGCCATTTTTTGCAGAAGCGATATAACCATATTTTCCATTTTTAGAAATACGGAAATTCATATCGTCATCGGTTGTATTGATTGGATAACCAATATTTTTAGGACTTGTGTAAGTATTAGTTGTTTCATCAAAATTGGATTTAAAAATATCATACCCTCCCATACTTGTATGACCTTTTGATGAGAAATACAATGTTTTTCCGTCTGGCGAAATATTAGGAAAATCCTCATCATAAGGCGTATTAATTTCTTTACCAGCATTCATTGGCTCCGACCATTTTTTTCCTAATTTTTTACAGATATAAATATCAGTACCACCTATTCCACCTTTACGGCTACTAGCAAAATATAAAGTGTTACCATCCGAAGAAATAGAAGCTGCAATTTCATCACCACCAGCATTGATTTTCGCGTCTAATTTTTCTGGTTTGCCATATACACCCTGCGCATCTAACTTACTGATATAAATATTTCCTTTACCTAATCCTTCTGGCATGTATAACAAAATATTATCACCTGTTTCGCTTAAGCCAATTACTTCCATACCAGCATTTCCAGCGTTAATAGGAGCGCCAATCGGACTTGCTTTCATATACTCGCCATTTACTACTCTCGAAATATAAATGGAGTTATTGTAATTTCCATTCTCCATTTTCTCAGCATTTTTTTCGGGACGCTTTGTATTATAAATTAAAAATGCTTCGTTAGAAGTTACAAAAGGATAATAGTCGCTATACTCTGAATTAATATTTGAACCTAAGTTTTGAAACATCACATCAACTGGGAATTTCATTAACTCTTTCGCATTAATACAATGTTGTATTTGTAAATCAGCATCTACTAAATTAAAAACTGTTCCTTTTGCATCTGCTTTAAATTTTTTAAAAGCAAGTACGGCGTCATCAAAACGATTTGCGTATTGATAAGCTCTACCTAATAAGTAATCCGCATTAGGATCGTGTTTTTCTTTACGAGTCACAATTTCTAAATAAGGCACCGCCTTACTTTTATTCATACTATTATTTAAGTAGCAAACACCTACGTTGTAATTATA
>ERZ724520.1875-NODE-1875-length-10147-cov-7.538942_pt1 | contig 10147 bp, 6 predicted proteins | sample MGYA00376053_ERZ724520 | MGnify/ENA primary metagenome ERZ724520 (study PRJEB28724, sample SAMN07190886) | activated sludge metagenome | isolation source: activated sludge of sewage treatment plant in Hong Hong | place: USA: Christiansburg, Virginia | collected... | reverse complement strand
GAGTTGTACTATTCGTAGGAACCGAGATTAAGGGAGATGAAGGTGATTAAGTTTGCCTCCGAGGTGTCGTAATGGGTTAAGAATCATAAATATAAATAATAACATTGAATAAAACAGATGTCAAGAACAGTATCGAATAACTCAAACGCTACTCAGCTGATGAGGCCAAAGCAGGCGACTAGGAACAAAAAAAATAAAAAATAGAAAGAGGAGAAATAAGAGAGATAGGAGGAATATAAAATGCCGACAAAAGGAGGTGTTGTTATTGGGAGTAATGAAGATAGTGATAAATGGCGTTGTCGTACTTGCAAACATCTTAATTCGATTGAGAATGATATTTGCCAGAGGTGTTAAGATCCGAGGCCGAATGCTGGCAAAAAATTAGAATAAGGGTCGTAAAAAACCTGATTTCGTTTATTCATGTACTTCAAAATATAAAAGACTTCGATTTAATTAAGTAAAAATAATTAAGTCTTTCAAAGACTGTTAATATTGCTTAAATCTTTGCTAGTCATCAGAGATGATTTCTTTAAAATATAATATTAAAATTTTAACTGAAACAAACCAAATGCAATCCCGATCTTCATAATGGTCAGAGTGTTGCTAACATCGTTAGTAAATAGCAATTCTCCAGTAGAAACTGATGGAGATTCATAATAAATTAATCGATCAATTAGATGTATGTCGATAGCAAGAATTAACTATAATCGATTTGACTCGAAAACTCAGTCATCAACAAAGCGATCATCATGTATTTGATACATTTAACTACCAATCATTCGGGCATCAGTCAAACTTTAATCAGCAGGAGAACCAAATGCCAAATTTTAATACTAGCATTAACCATGATTCACGGCAGTCACATCAAACGAAAACTGAGCTTTTACAAGCGGATTTGTAAGCAATGAGAAACAAAGTATTAGCGTAGATTACGTAAAAGAATAAGCTTAAGTAAGAGATTAAAGAAATGAAGATTAATCATAAGAAAGATATAACTTTCCAACTTAAGAAATTCGAGGGAATTTAGAGTCTTCATCGAAAGCTGCAGGAGGAGTTTGATTTTTTGAAGTAAAAATACGAAAAATTCAAAAATAGTGCTCGTTCAGAGTCTGAATTAGAAAGATTAACCCAAAGATTGTCTGAAACTTAATCAAGATACTTAAAGGAGAGAGAATTAGTAAAATCTCTTCAAAATTAAAAGAGAATGTTAGAAAGTAGACTGTAAGATTTCGAAAGACAGAAATATCGTAATTATTAGAAAATTGAAAAGTCAAATGCATCAGATTCGAGTATGATATATCAGCAAAAATAAATTGACAACTTGAAGGTTCAGATTTAAAAGTTGAATAAAAACATTGAAGTTAGAGAAGTATAATTTAAATAGAAGGGGGAATAAAGACGGAAAAAAAGAGGATTCTAGGAAACTAAGTAATTGATAAAAAAGCTGGAGTAAACAGAAACCAACATGAGGCGGAATCGGAAAGTTGCTTTATGATTGTACTATATTCTTATATTCTTAACGGATGAATAGGCAATTGAAAGAAAACAAAGATAATAACGCAAAATTATCACTTAGAACACCTAAAAATTCGATCAAACCTAAAGCAAATACTGTATTTATCTTTAAATGTAGCCTTCGGTCATTAATAATTAATCTGGTGCTTTTCATTAATCTTAATAGCCCTTAATATCGAGCAAAGAAGGTCACACTAAACTTTTAGAGCTAACATCTCAATGCATGAATTACTTTAATCGCTTTGTTCTTGAAAAAGATATTCATTTTAACATTATTCACAAGGCTTTCAAAGATCTAAAAGATAAAGTTTAGGAAGCTTTTGCAAAAATAATTTAATAGGCACATAAAAAATCATAATAAATATGCAGTTTTTTGTTAAAGTAATAGGATAGGCTTCTTTAATAAAAGAAAAATCAAGAGTAGACTCTTCGGAATCTTTTGCATTAAATTCAAGAAGTTCATTTGGCCCGATTGTTAGGACCAGGATCGAGCAGTGAGGAGTTTCTGACTGAATATGCTAGGACTTTATAATCCTTTTTCAATGTAATGATGTAGGTGGAAAAGAGTGGTTTTGAAGATAACTTATAAGAGTGTGTTAACTTTATCAATAACCTGGTGAAATAATAATTGAAAATGATAGTGGAATAGAAATTTCCTAGGAAAATTTCAGATCTTATAATTACGCATAATCACGAGTAAAACTATTTTACTTTTGACCAAGGAATTCCCAATACTCAAGAGCCTCCTGACAGTTTTTTAGACAACATTAATCCGCAAACTAATAGTGATGTTGCTAGTCAAATTAGAGTCATTCGTGAGAAACAGGCTACCAGAGCTAAAAATTTACAAACATATGAACAAAATTTAGGATGTCGGAATCCTTTCAAAGGAATTAGACTAAACGATTGAGACTTATTTGATTATAATTATTCGTTAATTTTTATATGAAAAATTACAGTTTTTCCAACATTGCAGCATAAGATTCCTACATTACTCGTAAATCAAATGACCTCTCTAATTGTTACCGTCACTCTGAGCTTAAAGTAGCAGAAGCCAATCAAAGAATCGAAGAAATTAAAAAGAAATACGATACTCCTTCTCGTCGCGATAGGATCGATAGTATGAAAAAGAGCAGAGACTTTTGCGCTGTGACAAAACTGGCATCTAAAGATTAATCTAAATAGAATCAAGGTTACTCAAAAGAGGAATTTCTACAGCCAAAGGAAAGCTATACTAATCATAGAAATGCTCCTGCTTTTGGACATAATCATCTAAAATAGTCTTTCGCTGTTAATAGACTTGAGAAAAGTACATTAAAGAATGATATCAATAACAAAGAGATTGATTGCATGAGGGGAAACGAGAATGACTATCATCGCCGCAGTTATGATTAGAGGTAATCTAACTTGTATTCGCTAAAATCTCAATCCCGATAAGATGAATAAATTTTATTTAGCAAAGTAAGAGAAATGAAAGAGTCGATCATTAATAATGACTATATGAGGGGATCGACCAATGGTCGGACTAGTATCTCATCTGCAAAGTATAGTCAATTACCTGAAACAAAACCTGATATGTCAAAACAGTTTGACCCAAGGGTGGAAAATATTGATAAGATTAATGCAAAAATTAAGCAAATTCTAAATTGTTTGGCTTAGAACGAAAAAAATCCTCCTAAGTTTATGAAAGACAACCAGACTTCGCTCCCTCCAAAAGAATCGGTTTTAATTTCTACAAAAGCCGATAACATTAGAGCTAGCTATCTTAAAAACGACAGATCAGCAAACAAATATGAAAATACCAAAGATTCTGCAGTGTTTGGAGTCAAATCAAGAGATTTTTAAGATTCAACATACAAGAATAGGTTATCAAGTAACGTAGAAGCGATTAAAGACCCTAATTTCTCAAGTAAATCTCCTCAAAATTTATAAAAAATAACTGGTATTTCTCCTTACTCAATCAAAAATGAAAAGCTATCTTCAAACATCAACAGCTTTAAACCTGAGTCTTTGGAGCAGAATAACTAAAGATCATTATCATTCAACAAACTTGGCTCGTAAATTGAAAAGCCTAAACTACGATAGTATAGAGATTACTCAGTTAACAAGGTCGAATCATATCTTCAATCTCAAGGAGCATCAAAAAAGGAATAAGAACTTATAAGAACTCCAACCTATATGAATAGTCGCCATTTTTAAACCAAATCAGGACTAAGAACCTCCCAATCTCGAAGCCATATTGATTCTATCAGAAAATCTACCTTGACTGATAATGAAAAGAGTGATGTTTTGAAGAGTGGCAAAAAATTAAATGAAGAAATTAGCAAAATTCAAAAGAAAATTGAGGAGTTCGAAGCTTAGAAAAAGAAATTAAACATGTAATTTACTCCATTTTCAATGAAAAATCGATCTTCGAGTAACTTGGCAGCAGGTGTTCGTCTTCAGCCTTCCGCTGAAATCGTTAAGAGAACCTAATAGAGCAGGGCTAATTAGAGATCTCCTGCGCCGTATTTTCAGGGAAACAACGTAGCTAGAGAGATTAAGTTGAATTATCAGGCAGGCACAGGAGCTTACGAAAGGAGGCAACCTAAGACAAGAGAATATGCAAATGAATAAATTAGTAAGAGCTCTACCATTTATGAGTCTGAAACCAATCCTAATGCAAAGGAAGATGCGTTTTAGTTGAGACTGGAGCAAGTTGATATCAAAACAGTCAGAATCGATAAGAATACTGATGCAAATTAGGAACTTAGCATCAATGCCAGTCAACATTTTGAAAAAAATAATTAAGAGGAGTGTTCAGCTTCTACTATTCCTAGCAAACCATTCATGTCGGCTGCTGACGAAGCTGCTATTAGAAAACGAACTGATGAGGGTATGTTGGAGAGGAGAAAGCGCCTACAAACCTCTGACTAAATTATTAAAACTGACAGCCTCAAAAAACTTATAAGTCTATTCTGTGAGCAGGCGAAGCTCGACTAAAACTTTAGAAATATGAAAATTTGGCTTGAATCGAATTTTTCAAGCGACAAGTATCAAACACTCTCGAGACTGCTGTCAAAGGAAAGAGTCACTTTAAACCAAAGAGAATGCTAAGCTCTATTTAAAGTCGAGGAATCGGAGCACAACCCCTTTTTTACAACTCAAGGCTTCGATGGATCTTTTGAAGCTGTTGTTAAGGCCTATCTTGAAGCGAGCCGTCATTGGTAAAACAGAATAATGAACAAATTTGATAAATAGAATTTGTTATCGGAGGGATTTACGAGTAATCGCATCGATCTCGAAAGGAAAGGCTTTATAGAGCTCGAGGACATCGTCAGACTTCTGAACATTTAGTCGGGAACTTTCTATAGAAATCGAGACATATTCCTTGTTTTTCGCCGCTTTACGCTGGGAGACAGAGTTAATTTTGACAATATACTGAGCGAGATTTGCGTTTGATTAACTTTCTATTATTGCTTTATTTCTTATTATTTTACAAAAGGATTGTTTATCACTATAAACAAAAATGCTATCATTGCTACCTTGAATGACTGAAAGATCCAACTTTTGATTTCTTTTGCAATTGGTTGAGCTTGACTCGTTTATTCAGGTTGATTAGCTATTGGTTTTGCTGGAACTAAGTCTACTTTAAGATGTTTTAGTATTTTTGTCTGAGTTTACCTTCTTCCCTCAATCGCTACCTCTATCGCTCCTCCACTTGCAGTTGGATTCTCATTTTGAGTGCTTGGGCCTCACCCTCTTGTTTGCTTCTCAGAAATTGTAGGGTTTGCTTGGTTTTGTTATTGCTGTTCTTTTGGTGTTTTTCGAGTAGTTATTTTTACAATTTGTTCGCTTTGAGTTGCACTCTATGTGCTTCCATGTAATTTTATTGTTTTCCAAGTTACTGTTAGATTTTGCGAAGTTCAAGTAGTTTGGGTGTTTAGTGGAACTTTCGATCGATTTCTATTTAATTTTCAAGATCTTTCTAAATGGTGATTGATTTACAATTTGTTTTTCATGTTTAAGTCTGAGTTCGTCTAGCATCCGATCGATTTCTTTGTTAAACTAATCAATTTGTTTTTCCCATTCAAGACTGAAGAGGTTCATTTCTGCTAAGTGGGCTTACTCGAGTTCTTTGAGTTATTTTTGATGTTTTTGTCTGTAATCTTACATTTACAGATCTTAGAGGGTTTATCGAAGCTACTTGACTTGTCGCTTGAATCCCTATGCTTCGACATACTTTCCTTTCGATTAGCATTACTTTTGCTTTGCTATTGTTTCCTCCCTGAGTTTGATTCAAGGTACATAAGATCGCAGAGATGGTTGTAGTCCATGGATGCAGTTTCTGTTTTGACTTTGGGGGATGATTTGAGTTTGGGGGAGGGTAGCATTTTCTTGGCGGTGGTTGGTCGGCTGTATTGCGATGTGCCTTTCATCATTGATAATAAAATTTATGGTTTGATAAATCTGAAGGATGGGTATGGTTTATATATGTGGAATGTGAGGGAGTGTTATGATTTATTTGGTTTATCTATATTTTATTTCAAATTGTGATGGCTCAATAGATTCCTAGGCAAACAATTGATCCTTACTACAAGGGGGGCAACGTTTTCGAGCGGGATGAGGCTTACTATAACCAGATGCTGACCAATACGAGACGAGTTACGGGGAGTATGCGGCAATCATCATTGCAGAGATCGAGTGCGAACGCTGGGCAGGTGACTAATCAAAGTCCTTCCTTCACTAACCAACGATCGACAGTGACTCCGGTTGTTCCAATTACTCCAGTGTATCAGCCTCCGAATAGCGTGAGGCTGTCTAACGGTATTCAGCAAAACACAATTCAGTCTAAGGTTTTTCAGCAGAGCAGTATTAAGCAAAACAGTCCAGAGTATAATGAGGCGTTACAGGCGAATCAGAATTTGAAGGATGAGATGGACGATTTGATTAACGGGCGGACGGAGTTTGGTCAGAGTAACAATGTGGTGAAGTTGTCGCACTATAATGTCAGTCAGGCGGATATGGGTCAGATAAAGGAGCAGGAGGATGAGATTCATCGATTGGAGGGGGTGATCCAGGCCAATAACGGGCGGATTGAGAATTACAAGAGAGCGGTGGATGAGTTGAGTTTGAGGATGAACAACATCCAGTCGATTGATAAAGAGATTTACAAGACGTTGCAGGGGTCGGTTAATAGGGATAAGGAGTTGTTGGAACGGGCATCTTCTGCTTTGGCGAGAGGGGAGAAACGGGAGGATGTTGCGAAGATTTTGCAGCAAATTATAACGTGATGTTTTGGTACTGTAATGCAATTGAAAAAGTTCAAATATCAGTCATCGAGTAGGCTTAGTTTTGCCTATATTGCTTAGAGGTATAGGGCATCGAGTTAGTCGTCCACGGCATTGTTTGTTCCGATTTTGTCTAATTCTTATCTCAGTTTAGCTTTTTTCTAAAGTTTACTTGTAAACTCAAATATCTTTTTGGCTTTTTACTATTTTGTGAGTTGTCTTCTCTAAAGCTGTTCTAGGAGATCTTGTGCAGAAGTGGAGGATCTATTTTTATTCTTTTTTCTCATTTAAGCCAAATAATCGTAGTTTTTGTCTTTCTATTATTACTAGGATTCTGTCTTTTGATCACCTGACACTAATAGTTTTTGATGATCTATTTGCAGTTTAGAAAATTAAAGATAGCGGAGACCTATCTTGTGTGGAGTCTCAGCTTTAGCGCTCGATAGTGAACGATTCTTCATGCTGACATTTCTAAATTTTAATTCTTCCACTTTCTTTTAGTCGATGCTTGGCCGAAAGTCTGTTCTGATATGATCAGCGAATTTTTTTATCTTTTATCTGGCCTCTTTGAGTTTGTGGAGATCGTCCTAGCCTTTTGAGTTTTAAAAGATCTTTTTCTCTTTTTCGACTCTTTTGTAAAAGGCTGACTTATAGAAAGCGTGTAAGGATTTGTTAACTATTTTTTACTGGCTCGTTTTTGCTTCCAGTCTTTCTTTATGAAAGGAGTCGATTTTGTGAGCGAATTAATCCAGCTCTTTCCTGTTGATTGGTTTATGAATCATTCTTATCTCTGCAAGTCTTTTCTTTTTTTCTTATAGGCTCTAATTCTGTTTGATAATGAATTGTTCCTATATCTTGTCGACCATAGTTTTTTCTTTCATTTTTTATTTTAAAAGTAAGGTTTGCTGTTTATGGAGCTAAGTCCGATTTCTTTGTTCTTCCTATTGCATCCTCATCTTTTCCTCCAGTTATTTGCGTTTTTTATTTTTTCTCTCTGCTTATTATCTTTATCTTTACTCTTTTAATCGCTTTTAAGTCTCACTCTTTTGCTATAAAAGTTGTTTAGCGTACTATTGTTTTCTTCTCAGTAATTACTTCTTTTCTAATTAAATTTTCTTTAAAAAACTGTTCCGTTCCTCTTCGCTGAGCATTCTCGATGAATTGGGTTGATTTTGTTCCTATTCTTATTCTAGTTGATACTCGATATTTTTGAGTTAATTTTCTAATTGTTTTTTTGTTTTGAAGGGCTGAGTGAGGTACTAGTTACTTATTTGTTGGTTTTATCATAAATTGTTTTTTTCTGATCTTCTTCTGCCGACCATTCTCTTTTTTTGATTTCGTATTTGCCCTCTAAAATTTCCATGTTGAAAATATCCTTCTTGTTTTCGATGAAATTGTTGACCATTTGGGTGAAATTCTCGTTTTTGGCGATGAGGTTGCTGAAGTAATCTGATCTTTTTTGCAATTACTCTTCGGTTGTGGGGACGGAAAGGTATTTATTTTTGGGAGATTTTGATGTGGGACCTCGGGACTCAATTAGTTTTGATTAGGTTTAGATGTTTTCAGGTGGTATTTATGCTGACGGGTTTTGTATCATAATTTTATTATTATTGGGTAAGGTCAATTATTATGATCAATAGGGTGATCTCGTGATAAGAAAAGTTAGTATTTAGTGAATAAAAGCTGTGGAGTATTTTTGAATAATTTAGGATGATAAAGGTTTTAGTATTATAGTGTATTTGTTATCAAACTATAACTAATATATTAAAGAGAATATTGTGTTTCAAATGGTTTTGGCAAGCAGTATGATGAAAAGTAGGGCATTGAGTGAGGCTTCAGCCAATCCAAAGATCTGCACTTATAGTCCACAGCGTTGTCTCATGTTGTTCATATAGAACTCGAGGCATACTCCGGTCCATGCGAGTAATTTGATGCCCCAGAGGATGCGGAGGTAGCGTTAGCATCCAAGCAGACTTTTGACTGAGATGCACTTACACTTGTAGATGAGGATGTCAAAGAGAAGGAGAAGGATGAGTGTGAGTTAGATGATGCTGACGGCGAAGAGCCAGGGGCGGATGATGAGGATTTTTTAGTGGAAGGGTTTGTCCATGCATTCGGAGGGAGGACTGAGGTAGTAGTAGTAGATGTTGGCGGCGGTGAGAAGCAGTTGGAGGAAGATGGCTGCGAAGTAGGGGGAGGGTCTGTCGGAGGGCAGGGTTTGGCAGCAGGAGCAGCATGAGGGCTATTAGTAGTACCCTGGTTCTTCCTATAGTTATGGATAGTAGGTAACTGGTTTTTTGCTTGGTTTGTAAGCTGGGATGGGCTCGATGTACTGCACAACTTGAGCCATTTATGTAGGGTATGATTGCCTTAAAACTGGGCGCTCATATGTTGTTTTGGGGAAGGGTTACTAATAAGTTCTTTTTTGAGTTTGGTATACTTCTGCCTTCGTTTGGACGGGATACTCCTATGGTTTCGTAGGAACTATATACGCTTATACTTTCTTTTGGATTGGATACTCTTATACTTTTTTTGGGATCGGATGCTCTTCTACTTTCTTTGGGGGTGGGTAATCTTCATTTTTTTTTGTTTTTTTTGGGACTGTGTATTTTTTGGTGAGGTCGATTTATCCTGATTTTTCGAAGTTGTTTAAAGTTGGAGGCTTGCTGGTGACTGTTTGTGGTGGAATCACTTATTTGGCTGGATTTTTGACAAGTTGAACCTTCTATTACTCGATCTTGGAAATCTATTCTTTATTGATTTAGATGATCTCTAATTTTGGCTTTTCTTCAATTTATAGAGGAGGGCTACTCGTTGTGGTCTCTTTTTTTGCGATTTATTTGCTGTTTTAGGTTGTGGTCGTGCTTCGCTCGGGCGGATTCGGGGTTGTGTTGCGTGTTTTGGGAGGAGAGATGGTGATGACAGGGGTAGGTTCTGGTTCAGGTGCTGGAGTTTTTTGGGGGAGTGCTGGTTTTGGTTTTTCGGCGCGAATGTATTTGAGTTCTTGTTTTTTTGGGGGATCACTGTCTCTCGAATTGTTTTAGCAGAAGGGGCACTGTAGTTAATCAGTTCTTCCGCGTCGCATGCACTTCATGCATACTGTGTGATTTTTGGAGCAGACTACGAAGTGCCTGCGTGTGTTTTCGTTGTGTCCTTGGTAGCAGACTTCGCAGCGGGCGGCTGGGTCTTTGATGTTACAGGGGCCCATATAAAATGATTTAGGTGATTAAATTGTTGCAATTATTGAGGTGTGGTAGGTGATGAAAGCGGTTGATTTTAATATAGGAAGTCTGGGTGGACAGGTTGAAGGGGGTTGGGTGGGAGATGATTGGGGAAGGTTTTTGTGTGATTGTTTGGCTGGC
>ERZ724520.1874-NODE-1874-length-10149-cov-5.424014_pt1 | contig 10149 bp, 8 predicted proteins | sample MGYA00376053_ERZ724520 | MGnify/ENA primary metagenome ERZ724520 (study PRJEB28724, sample SAMN07190886) | activated sludge metagenome | isolation source: activated sludge of sewage treatment plant in Hong Hong | place: USA: Christiansburg, Virginia | collected... | reverse complement strand
CCCCAACCCCAACCCCAACCCCATACTCCATTATAGTATAATAGCACTTGATAAGTAATCAATTGATAGTATAATGCTACATTATCATTTAATTATCTCAAGGGACTTTAACTTGCACTACAAATCCTTTAAATTCGACACCATCAACGTCACAGGCCGACACTCGTTAATCGTCTACAGTCTCGACACTCTCCCGAAAAAGTCAGAGTCATAGAAATTATCAATCAAATAACCATTCAACTGGAAGTAAGTCATCGTGAAATCCAGTCGCACTGCCTCAGTCTGAGATTTACCCACCAACTCTCCTTCAGCCTGGCCTTTCTATTTCTACAAAAGCTGCCATATATTCTTGCATTATTCTTGAGCAAAACCCAAACCAACCATCGACAAATACTAAGATCTTTGGAAGTTAAGATCAACAATCGAAGTCAATCTCTTGTCCTTACTCACCACTGGCAACCATTCCTTTATCTGCTTAGTATACGGCTCAAACCTCTTCTTGTACTCATCCAAAGACTTACGATATTTGCTGAGATCCTCGCTTGCCAAAAACTATTTCCAGCCATCAATCATAAATGAGTTTTCTCCATTTAAACAAGCCTAAAGTGCCTGTAACTCACTCAGCAACTGCTTAACTACAATGAATCTCAGTCCAAAAGTATACCTCCCCGATTCAGAAATCTATGGGAACATTTAGTTAAATTTATTCAAAAATCTCATCCAATTGAGGTGAGTCAGGAATTGTTTTTATGGTGAACAGGTACCTCCATTATTCTGGCGATGGTGCAAGATCTTAGGCTTGTTGAGACCAGCATTTTCTTGAACCACAGGCACCTACTGATTTTCATTCACGCTTGTAATCTTGCGCATCAACAGAGGTGGCCCCTCATTGAGCAACCGAGCGATAAAAGAGTGAGACGAAAACTCCTTCAAAGTCAATCGCTTCTTTTAATCAGGAGTAAGGCACTTTCTAATGAAGTCTTTGAGATCTTCCGAGAGAGATTTCAAAAAATAAATGTTGTTCCGTCCAATTTATTCTATTAATTGCTTCTAACTGCTGCAAGCCCATGGAGCTTTTCCGTGCAGCATCTCATAAAGTATCACACCAATCGACCAAATATCATTCTTAACTGTGTAAATATTGCCCTGCAAAGCCTAGGGACTCATGTACAGAGGAGAACCCACATTAACACTTTATTTAGAGTTAGGGCCTGCTCTCTTTGCAAACCCAAAATCTGCAATTTTGACGATTTTGTCCCGAAGAAGGATGTTCGCTGGCTTTAGGTCTCGATGTAAAAACCCATTCTCCGCAATATGAATAAAACCCATAAGAATTTATCGAATGAGAGGAAGCGCTTCATCTTCGTGCAGTTTTTCCCGTTTCTTCAGCAGGTTTTATAGATCCCCTTCATTACAGAACTCAGTGATGATATAGCAGTTGTTAGCTGTACTAAATATGTCGTGGCATTTAAGAATATTGATATGGTTAAGCTTTTTGAGAGCGTCGATTTAACCTTAAAGCATACGTTTTTCGGGTTTTCCTTGAATAGCTCTGATGTCAATCACTTTAACAGCTACTTTTTATTTAGTTTTGTCGTTAGTTCCGCGATAGACCACCGAGCTGAAACCTCGGCCAATAACGTCCTTGAGTCCGTAGGAATAGTCCTAAATTTTTTTGCGTAGTTCGTTGTTTGAATAGGGGTTGTTGGGATTTTGCATTCAAATTCGATTTAACAGTATAACTATATTCCAATTATTAACTGCATTATCCCCAAAAGAAAAATTTAACACCTCTCACAACACCTCATTCATCCTCACTTTTTATCAAAACTCGCAATTTTTTATATGGATGATTTTCAACGTTATATCAGACGATAAATTGCCAACCTCATCAAACCCAGCAATCCTTCCTTTTCACCATCCTCTTCCTGCCGAACCGCTCGCAACCACTCACTTAAAGCATCCGACAATCTTCACATTAAATCTCGCATTTTTTGGGAGGAATTTAGTCGATAGAAATTAGCTAAAAGTCGACCCAGATCATCATTACCTGCAGAAACTATGCAAAAAACGGCAAATAGTCTTGTCAAACGAAGCAATTCAACTTTTTTTAAAAGAATGATTGCAGAAGAATTCAATGAGAACTCACGTCTAACACATCAAAAAACCAATAAAAGTAGCTGTTCAGTCCAACAAAATACAAAGGTAAGATCGAAGTCTATAAGCGTGCCTAGAAGAGAGACAGTGTACTAAAAATTGAATCGGCCGATAACCTTCAAAAAATAAGTGAGCGGTTTGTCGGATGTCTACTTATAGTCCAAGAAAGGATTTGTAAAACGACCAGTCAGCTCCTTTGAAGCATTTAGTTTATTCAAAATTTAATGAGCAAAGATAAGTAGTTATGATCATTTTTTTGCACTGAACTTACTAATTTTTGGCACTACTACCGATTCGAATCTCTTTCCCACCGAATTGTTCGTCGAAGATGTCTCAGCGATAGTGTCGACTTTACCAGTAAACACATTCTATTTCCCCATCTTAAAATCAACGCAGCTGTCCTTCTTTATCATCTTATCTTGCTTACGAGCAGGGTTGCTTGATGTTAAGAGAGGAGAATCACATGAAGGATATCCCTTTGAATTGTTATCTGAAGAGGGCTTAACGAGGTCACATACTGTGTCCTAGGCTTCCTCTTCCTCCTCATCCAAGGAAGAAAAGTAGGGATGATTCAAAGCCTCAACTGCAGTAATTCTTTCAACTGGGTTCTTTTTAAGCATTTTTGACAAAAGACTGAGGGCTTGATTGTCCAGCTTTTTGTACTCCTCTCCATCGAAATTGATACTACTGGCTCTATTTTGAGCAAGAACTTCATTGTATGTTTTACCAGGGAAAGCACTAACTCCAAGGAGTAGAATGTGAAAGATGAGACCAAGACTGAAAATGTCACAAATGGGGTCGTATTTGGCCTTCATGTCCTTGATGTTAATCACCTCTGGAGCGACATACCCAGGAGTTCCACATCTCACAAAGAGATACTCCTCCGCATCTGCAAATTCAGCAAGACCGAAATCAGCTATCACACAATCCCAGCTGTTTTAGGCTCTGAAGATCAAATTCTCCGGTTTAAGATCACGATGCATAATCTTTTTTGTATGCATCTCTTTTAACCCCTGCAAAATAGAGTGGATAATTGTTCTTGTCTCTTGAGGCTTGAATTTGTACTTTGATTTCACTTTGTCATACAGCTGACCTCCTTCTAAAAGTTCCACCACAATGTAAAGTGAATTGTCCGATTCGAAAATTTCATGTAACTTCATACAGTTCTTATGATTCAAAGCACGCATTACTTCAATCTCTTTAATTAGACACTATTTTCCCTTGTCCTCACTATATGCTGCTTCCTTCGAAAAAGCCTTGATCGCAAAACTTCTCCCACTCTCAAGCTTTTCGGCTAAATAAACCGAGGCGAAGTTTCCCTTACCAATTTTCTTCTTAGGCTTAAACTGCTCGTGGAAACCTCTTTGGTTAATTTTCCCCATCAAAATTTTTCTGCAGTTCTACAAATCTTTGGGATTTTTCAGCGTGTACTGCACCCGATCTTCTTGTTTCTCAAAGATCAGAGTGCAAGGATTGGCGACAGTAAAGGCATACTTGAGATCGAAATCGAAATTCATGGTTTGTTTTTTCTTGCTTGAAGCTTCCATGAGGCAAGTCTCATAGAATGCCAGAGTGACATCACCTTCTCCAGTCCGCTGGGCCTCACAGGTAAAGATCTGCTTGCCATTGCTGGCATTGAAGTGACTGAATAGTGGAGTTACTGTTTCAGAGTTTTCCATGCGAATAATGGAAGATTTTTTTTATAAATTTTCTAAATTCTATCGACAGTTACGGCGCCTGCTATATAAATTTCTAGTATATATTGGCGGTATTAAGATTGGGGTCAAAAGAAATTAATGTGGAGCAATATCAGAGACAAAAATGTCTTTAATAGATAATAATGTTACTTTACCTGAAAGATTTCAAAATTAGAATCGTTTTTAATATTAAAACATTTATAGATAAGTAATATACTATTACATTCAGTAATGTAAATTAATAATCTGTCTTTTGAGTACTGAATTTCTTCAACATTATTTTTTCGTTTATCAAAGAAAGAAGAATTTCTAGTTAAATAATTGGCTTTTAGTCCCCATCAATCAAAATTTATAGTTGATAGCTAATTTACCAATTTAACCATTAGACTAATAATATTTAACGAGAAAAGATTATCATTGTACTAAATTTTTGATAAAATTAGAACAAATATTCAATCAATTAATTAAAGTATTCGTTAACTTTGTTGTTGAGAAAACTTTAGCATAAATGAGCCAAAACAACCAAAAAAGTTTCCTCCCAAAATATTCTCATTTGGATAATCAGTCTCAGGTTCACTTGGGATTTCGGGGTTCAATTGATTAAATTTTATCATTTTACCCCCAATAATGCAGCTAAATTATTTAGTATATTCAGCATTGGGAATCTACTTTTGGCCTGTTAGGCAACAAAATGCTTCATAAGTTAACTTTGTTATGTTGGTAGTTGAACGAACGAGGTAGTGAACATTAAAATATTTTAGAGCGATATTTTATTTTTGAACTAAAGCAGTGGGAATCGAAACATAGATCAGTTAAGGAGGCCCTCTATAGAATATTGGATAGGTTCTTTTTTGGTAAAGGTCTAATTAAGTTCCTTGATATTATGATAAATATCTAATATTTAGATTCTCGGATGTATAATTCTTAAGAGTTGTTGATGGAATATCGAAGAGTAAAGGTTAATTATGAAATCCCCTATTCTCACAGTTAGTTCTAAATTATTGCATTTTTACTTTTCTTTGCTCATCCTAAATATTTTAAGGTAATTTCGAAGCATTATCCAAATGATAAAAAATGAATGATAATAGAATTTATACTCCAATATTTCTGAAATTATTCGGGGATCGTATATCTGATTTAGAAGTAAGCTTCAAAAAGTAAACCAGATTAATGTAAATATGAAAATGAAAAGATAATGATCCTTAAGATTTAACTTTTTCAAGTAGATTTATTATAGTCGGCAACAATAAGATTATCAGAGATAATTCTGATGATTTCCTTATGCACATATTAATAAAATGAGTGTATAGTTGTAGCCATATTTAACCTGGCTGCTGGTACAATACCACCACCTCAAAACATAAGCCTACTAACATCTCCTCAACTACTATCCACGATTCGATAACTACAATCACTTCTAAAAATTTATCATACTCAACCTCACTATCATCGCAACCTATCTCATACTCAACTTCATTACCTCCTTTTCACTCGAAAGAATCTACCAGAGAATTGTAAAATTAGTCTTCAATCTCCCCCCCATTCGCAAATACATTAAAAACTAAGCCACCAAGGCCAATCAACTTATTCTCAAAGATATACCTTTATAGTTGAGAGTCGAAATATAAAAAATTCCCTATAAAACGCCCTAGTATAAAATAGGAGACGAAAGTTAAAAATAGTCAATGAAAGGAAAATGTTCAGGATCGAGATACGCTCCTGAAAGTCATTGCAAATTTGTTACAAATCTAGCCAAATATTTCTCATATGCCAACCCCCTCCATTCCTAAACATTCCCCCTAGTCAAACAAATGGAAATAGAAGTTATCACTATGTCTGCGGAAGTGATCGGTCTAAAAGATTAATTTGGGCATCCTTGCGGTACTCTTAACTCTGGAGGCACTGAATCCATTCTCATGGCCATCTATTCCTACCGGTAATACAAAATGAAGGAAGGAGGAGTCTATAAGCCAAATTTAGTACTCTGTAGAACAGGGCATATGGCTGCAATCAAAGCTTGCTCATACTTAGGCATTTAATTACGACTTGTTCCTTATGATGAGAACTACTAGATGAACTTAAGCAAAATGAAAAGTGCAATTGATGACCAAACTATCTGCGTTTATACTTCATACCCCAACTATCCGTACGGTACCTGTGATCCAATAGACATTATTGGACCATATTGCTTAAAAAGAGATATTCCTGTTCATGTTGATATGTGCCTCGGAGGCTTTGTTTGCCCATTTTTGTAGGAAAATTGGAAATTACCTCCAGGAATAACAAGCGTTAGCGCAGATCCCCATAAGTATGGTCTGGCCGGTAAAGGAGTTTCAGTATTGCTCTTCAGTAGCGAAAAATATCGTAAACACCAATTCTTTGTTACTAGTTTCTGGCCAGGAGGACTCTATGGTACACCTGGAGTTGCAGGCAGTAGAACTGGAGTTTACATTGCCTCAGCTTGGATTTCAATGATGAAACTCGGCTATAAAGGTTTTCAAGAGAATGCTAGACTTGTGAGAGATGGTACTTATTTCATAATTCAGCTGTTAAAAAAGTTGGAGGATAGTTTAAAAAACTTGGCTTTTAGATCCTGAATAAAAGAGACATTTGTATTATAAGCTTCAGACATAAAACTATATCAGCCAACGCTATCCACGATTTCATGAAAAAGAAGAAATGGGGATTTTCTATGTTGCAAAAACCATTTGCCTTCCAATTTTCATTCACACCTCTAAGTGCAACCAAAACTGATGACATGATAAAAGACATGAAGGAATGCGTTGATTACTATACAAAAAATAGTCATATGATAAAAGAAACTAACGAAATCGCCTTATACGGAGCCTGTGCCAAGATCAAAGACAATGGGATGAAAGACTATATAATGTCTAAAATAATGGATACTTTCTTGGATCTTTGCTGAGTTGATCTATATCACATTATTAGATCAAATATTTTATTATTTGAACGTTCAATCGATCAATTCGAGCTTTGCGTAATCCTTGTGAAAATTTATTTCCTGTTTTACATTGGTAAATCTGGACAAAAATTCCATTCCCAATACATTTGCATGATGATAGTTGGTCAGACTTTTGTCATTAGGGTTAGGATTTGATGGCTAAAACTTTACTGTCTTCCCTCCAACTATGCCTATACAAAAAAATCGTTAATTATAATCGGCTAGAGCTTACGTTTAGTCTCCTATTATACAACAAAACGCTTCATAGGTAAGTTTTGAAATAGGAGACTTCGTGTCGATTAGATAGTGTATATTATAAAATTTTATGGGGTTTTTGGTAGAATTGTAATAAGCAGTCGGAATCGAAAAATATGCTCTTTTGCGACGTCCAGCAATTGCTCCGGTGTATTTTTGAATTTTCTCAGGTTCAGCTAAAGCTCCTTTATATTCTGACAAATATTTAATACCCAATTTCATGGTAACTTATCTTTATAGAATTTTTGGTGGTATATCATCTAATAGGAGGTCGTAAGGAGAACCTTCAACCAGAAGTACATTCCTGTAATAATGAGTTTATACCTGTTAAGACTCATTCGGAAGAAGTTTCCTCTAATCAGGCAGCTTATCATATATATAAATCTAACTAATTATGATATTTATCTGAGAGTTTTAAATTTTGATTATTTATCCTTGTTTTCAAATTGATTGATTGGATTATGAGATCCTTGTCCGAGTTCCTCACAAACCAGTAGGTTTTCAAAGAGGCCACTGCCCTGCCTCCCTTCTTCGACACTAATCTCGTCGACCCAGGACGAGTAGTGAAATCCTTCTTGGACGACCCTCAAGCACACATCCACATCTTCTACTATCAGTATCTAAGGATTTGCTTCGAACTCGACAGCCCTAAATCCGAGCCGCTCGTGCAGAAAATCGAAGAACTGATCAACAACCAAAGCTTCCAGTTCATTTTCTACTAAGATGACGACCCCTCCATCTATAACGATCTTCAGGCCAAAAAACTCATCTCATAATTTTTCGGAGTACTCAGCGCTGGATAGCTAACCGTCCTGCAAGCAATCAATATGTACCCAATCATGGACGTCATCTTCGTCCATTTCTTTAGAACCCTTATGATACTTACCAACAAAGCATAATCGTTAGACAACTACATTCCAAGGGACGATCTTTTGAGTTTTCTTTGTGGTTTCTTCGGAATCGAGGTCGAATTCCACGACGAATGCATCAGGTACGTCGACAGCGACATCTTCGTGTACGACTACAGCGAAAACGCAGTTTACATGGCGTACATCTCTAGCTATGACCTCTAAAACAACGAATAAGGAACCTCATATCTTGATCAACCCAGCTCAGGCAGATAGAATAACAAACAATAAACAGCATATCAGGCACCATCCTACTCACTGACTCAAGATTCAGCTGCTGCACAGCTAAATACTCAAAAATAATCATATGGCGCAGTCAAAGATAGCTATAACTATGGCGCAACAGACTATGGTGCCGCTAAAGAAAGTTATGGAGCCAAAGATAACTACGGCGCAGCTAAAGATAATTATGGTGCTGCTAAGGATAGTTACGGATCAAAAAATAGCTACAATGGAGGTGTTAAAGAAAGCTATGTAGCTAGTTAGTTTATGGACTACACTTATCAAGGATAAAGACTTGATAACAAAGGCAAGACTGCTTTAAAAGGATCAGATTCATAAATCAACGTTACCGGTAAACTTGACAGCCAGGCAAAAAATATCAGCAGAACCATCCAGTTATAAGACTCCAAATTTGCCCAAAGCTATAATGTTGCTCCACTATCAACTGTTCAAGCTCCCAAACAGTTGGCCTACATTGAAACAGCCTCAATCAGTAGCGGGTCTGAAAACAGAAACTTCACTGACTACACCGTTCCAACCACAAACACTCAAAGTAACCCACAACTTGATAGCCTAATCAAAGGTAATGCAGCCACTAAACCTGCCACATACACGTAAAACATCCAAGCATCCAACAGTGTCTCCACCTTCGCCACAACAAAACCACTCTCTCCGCCTTCCACCTACCAGTATGAACAACCCATTCCCACCAAAGACTACTCATCTTTCCTCAATCAGTACAATCCTCCAACCACCAATAGCTTTTAACCCACCTCCAAAAACTCTTTTGAAACATCGAAACCTTCATCTTATAACATATCAAATTCAAAGAAAGATATCTTTTTTAATCCCAAAGTTTAACCAATCTACAGTCCCAAAATTGAATCAAATACTTATACCTCCAAAGCAGAAGCCCCTTTCTTCAGTTCAAAGACAGACTATAGTACGAAAGCAGAAGTCAAACAAACAACAAACATAACCTTCTAGACTTATGATTATAAGCCAAGTGTTCAGCCTTACTCAGCTCAATCGAACTTAAAAGCGCAAACATCAGGACAATCAGCTTCAGTTTCAGTCGGAGGGGGAAAGAAGAAACCATTTGGTCTAAACGTCTCAGAATAATTTACCAGCTCCTTAACCATCAAATCCATGGCTGAACCCTTCAAGTCAAGTGTATAAAATATCAAAACACGCGCCCGTAACTACAGAACCTCACTCACAAATTTCATTAAATGATCATTGTTTGAAAATTATCTCAGAAATCTTAACCTATAATAATTCTTTAAACAATCTTAATTTAATACTATTAACTATTGAAGACTCACTTAATAATATCGAATGACAATCATATAATCCTTTCCATATTCGGAGACATCGTTTCGAGAAACAGAGTCTCGAACACATCGTCATAAAAAGTAGGATAATACTCGCAAGCCCGCTTGCAATCCGGAGAAAAGGTAATCTCAAGCAGTTTTGGCTCCATAGTATCAGCTTCAATCATAATATCAATGCCATAAACAGCCCTACTCTTTTAGTCGTGCATCTCGGGATATTTAGTCGCAACTGCAATGAACACATTCCTCAACATCTTCTTTATCTTCTCATTAATAGTTGTCCACTGAGTCTTATAGTCCTTCTAAAACTCATCAATGAAATCTTGGAACTTAATTTGCTGGAAATTGGACACATTACCATAGTTCATCACCGTAAACTGAGTCTCATAAGTCGAAAGGTGTCTTCGATCGAGAGTATATTCATTATTGGCTGATCTAATCCAAAAATTTTTATAGAGATATAGTGTCAGAGGAGAAATTGACTTCACTAACAGAATGTAACGCAAATCTACCTTTCGGCCTTGCCTCAAAACAGGATTAGATATATATTTCTGAGCAATTTTAGGTCCAGTCTACATCGCCCGTACTATAAGTGGAAGATTATCTGTAATTAA
>ERZ724520.1870-NODE-1870-length-10175-cov-4.653360_pt1 | contig 10175 bp, 11 predicted proteins | sample MGYA00376053_ERZ724520 | MGnify/ENA primary metagenome ERZ724520 (study PRJEB28724, sample SAMN07190886) | activated sludge metagenome | isolation source: activated sludge of sewage treatment plant in Hong Hong | place: USA: Christiansburg, Virginia | collected... | reverse complement strand
GAATACTCCCCTTCACGCCATCCGCTCACTAAATTTTATACCATCTCCCTTTAGGCCTAATCATTCACTCTTATCTTAAAACCTAGTTCCTACTCCACAAGCATACTTTCGTCCAATATCACTGTTCCATCCGCTCCATCCGCCTCCTCTTCCTCTTCGAATATCGCACGACCGACAAACTTCTTTTCCCAGAAGCTGGAGTCATAAGGAAAGATTTAAACGGTATACTTGAAAAATGCGTCATTGATGGTATCTGAATATCCCTTTTTCAAAGTTGTCTCGAATTCTTCTACTCTCTCTTCAAAATTCTTAGTTGCGTTGAGTTGGAAATACAATTCTCGGCTCATACGAATGTCGTTTATTTGTTGGTAATGATGTGAGCTTGATCGCTGCAGTTTTAGATCGGTTGAATCCGTATTGATGAAGCTCGCGTACTTTCTGTATACTTACAGGATTACTTTACAACAGAGAGTTTTTCCAACACATTTCTAAGGTGCTACTGTCTTCTAAGTAGGTGTACTATCTTAATGTGTCTTGAAGAAGCATTGCGAGCAACTTGTACATTGTTTTGCCGTACCTATTTCAACCGATTCGAGTTATAGGTGACGACACATTAAAGGCTCTAAATGGTACGTAGAACCGATAGGATTTAATCGAACCTGCTTGAAATCTGATTGAAGAGACACACTTCTACCTAATCGAGCCACTCGTGCATTTTGGTTGTTTTGACTGAGACTTCTTTGTGGTTGCGGGTGAAGAACTAATCCTGAATAGCATAGGTGGGGTTGAAGTAGATTTGGGGAACGAGTTGGTAGCAGCGAACGACGAGTTGCGGTCGCAGTGAAGCAGTGCGGGAGGTCCTCGGTTTGCTATTTTTGATGGTTCTGAGTTCTTCCGAGGGTAGATTCTGGAGGTAGGTCTAAAACTAAGCTGTGGGGTTGTCAATTATGGTTTTGCGGGAGCTGTTGATGATGCTGGCTGCCCTTTCGAAGAGCGTGTCTTCGTCGGGGGTGTTTACGCTTCGAGTAAATAGATTTTTTAATTTATCAAAGTTCATTTGAATTAACAAATTATAAAACGAATCTTTGGCTCCGCTTGGATTATAACTCCCCAATGCTCAAATTAATATGACTCGTTTTTGTAAGCCTAGATAATATAATGAGTGATTTTGTCTACTCGCAACACACTGAGGTTCCCACCAGCACCAACCGCAAGGACCACACCTTCAAGGAGATCTATCTCAACTCCATCCAAAAACAGAACAACACCCTCAAAAAATGCAGACTCTGCCTCCTATACTCACCCGACTGCAGCCACTTCCGGTGCCATAATAGCACTCACCTCGTGTGTCAGGAATGCGCTTGTGACTGGCAGTCTGATAAGCTCTGCCCCGTCTGCAAAAATGCCACACCGACCATCTCCAAAACCGCCACCAAAAGTACCTTCTCTCGCTAGAATGATGATGACAAACAGATCTTGACCACCTCCAATAGTGCAAAAGGGCTCTTTGCTTTCGAAGACCTACCAGATCTCGCTGTCTAAACCCCCGAAAACTCAAAAAAAACATATTGATTGATCATTCGGTTCTGCAAAATATTTTGGCAGATTCTAGTCTAATTGAATTGGAATAAGAATATTAAGTTGATTGGGTGAAACTTGGCCGATTAACAGGTTGTTTATATTAATTATTTGATAATGAACTTTAATTCCGGAAAGTATCACGACGATAACGCTGTTTGGAAACACAATACCAAAGATCCCTACTACCAGTTCAAGAATTCACTAACACGTCGAAACAGAGAGCTCGTTGAGAGTAATACTACGCTGAATCAGGACTACCAGCTCGTCAACCCAGTACTTCCTTGCTCAGTGCCGGCATCAAGTCACTTCGGCTTTACAGACACATCTGCAGACTCATTCCTTACCTCCTCAAGATCCACGAAATGTACAGCTATCTCATTTAGCCAACACCGTGTGACCCCTTAACAAGCAAAGATCTATATGGGAAATCATTTCAGAGCTAACTCTCAGATGACGGATTTGCATGACATTGACTTCAAAGTTGATATTGGATTCGAGATGCTCAATGATGCAGAGTGGCACTACTCCCAAACTGGTTACTTATATCAGTTTTTGGCATCACCCAAAGGCATACTTAATGATCTCGGCGTCGACCGCTTTGATGACTATCGTGCCTAAAAACTCAATAGAAAAGAACCTGCGACTCCCTTCCTCAAAACCTTTTACAAGGGCTACAAATCATACGAAGTTTGATAACAATAGCAACAAGCAATTGAAATTTATACTATTGATAATGGAAGAGGTATATTAACAATCAAATGGGAAATCCTTCATGAAAGATTGCCTACAGATACATAAAATCTTTGGAACACCTCCATTCTATGTTGTTGCCTTTTTGTATATTTTTTTGGTTGATATTTTAAAAAAATGAATCAACTTAAAATATAGTTTGATCTATGTAGTTGTTGTTGTTTGGCTTATCAAAGAAGGTTCGGGCTGAAACATAGAAAAGCACAAGCAAGATCAATCCAAGTAGAAACATTAGGATTATTTATTAGTTTTCGAATGACAGAAATGGTAAGGTAATTGCGAAACAAACAAAGACTACTATCGGTATCCAAACAAATGAAAGTAGTATATCTGTAAAGGTCATTGGTTCCTTGCCAATACTACTGTAATTTTTGTAAAAAATACCATTTACCTGTTTGATTACTCCCATAAAATCGCTTTCTTCCAGTGCTCTTTCATATTCGTCTTTGTATCGAGAAATAGACTCGATAAAACCTTTTCCGTTATCGTATGCTCGCGCAATTAATGTTGATTCTTTTATTTTTTCTTCAATAAGGGATTCATAGTTGTATCGCTGAATACGATTTTCTCTGAAAAGAAGTTCAATATTTTCTCTTTTTTTTAGTTTCTTTATTATTACATCCTTACATTACTGTGCTAGTCTTTTTTCTTTTTGAGTTCTATGTTCAAAATACGTTTTCCAATCGCCAATTTACATAATTTTTCTATCTCCTTTAACTCATATTTGCCTGCATCTCTTGCTAACTCTTGTAGTTAATCAAGAATCGTATCATTGAAATAAGGATCTTGATCCTCTTTAAAGTTTTCCTCGTTTATCTCATCCAGTTTTTTGAGTTTACTCTAAAGCTATTTAAGAAGTAATGGTTTCTTTTTTTCACTTAACTACTCCTTACGCTTCTCGTTGATCGATTCTAACTCTTGCTGTTGTATTCGATCTTAGGTAACTATTCTCATCCTTCATGATATCAGTAATACCCGTGGTTGGCTCTTCTCATATTCTACTAAATAGAAAAATAACCTAAATTATAAATGAATTATATCATTCTTCATCATCTTCACTTTTGTCAAGCTCAAACATGCTATATTGCGACTTGTTCATTGATCCTTTGTTTGCTAGATGTTGTTCACTCTCAAGCTAGCTTTCCAAATCTTCAGATATTTGATATCTTTGTAATTCCTTCACCATATCAGAGAAACTTTTGTCGAAATCTACATCAGTACTGTTCTATTTATTTGGAATTCTAGGTATTCCACAGCTAAAACTTTGTGAGGGAGTTGTCTATAATTTATTTGTCTCTGCGGATAAGGATTGGACTGACATTCTGGATTGATTTGGTTGGGTGAATTCTTTGATGATATCAAGAGGCTTTCCTATATTATCAAGACCCCTATAAACTATTTGTTATCGACGACCTTTTTTATGTTTTTCACGAGTTCGCTCTCTTTCTGATAGTCTATCTCGACTTTTTTAACGATCTCCTTTCCCGCAATTGCATTTCAAGGTTTCGATTATTTTATTAAATCTTTTGTGGCAACAGCATTTTTACGATGTTTCTCTTTCTCTTCCCATTTCTTGAAATTTTTTGGTAAAGCCATACTATAACTTTTCACTTCTTCTCTATTTTTTCGTGTTCCGACTTCTTTGTTACCTCTCAAACTATTTGATAAACATTCTCTTTGCTAAATTCATCGAGTCCATTTTTTGTTCATCAATTTGTTTGGTTGCTATGAGTTATGATACCAAAGCAAACCTTGCCCACAGCTTTCGTTAGATTCCCATCTCAGAATATCCCTGAATCTCTCTCCATTATATCACTTCAGATTGATTGCCAAAGTAAATCTTTTTTTGAAGGACCTCGATTGACTAAGGTTTTTAAATTAAACGTAAAAAGAGAGCTTGCAATAAGGCATGTGTGTTTTGAAAGCGAATAGCGCAGTGAGATTGGTCTAAGATTACAGAATCGATTTTATAGGGAGCAAAATATGAGTCAATTTTTCCAGGTGAAAGAAAGTCAATCCCAAAAATAATTAGAACTGTATTGTCGATTTTAGAAGTACTGAGTTGATTTTGGTCAATGTTTTTTCTTGGGACATAGTACGAGCTTTAGTTCAGTTTGTAATTTTGGGAGAATCTAAGGATCCTCTTTTGAAGAATTGCTTCCTTCTATTCTTAAGTGCCGTGCATCTTCTGTTTAGCAAGCTCACAACAAACCTTCCATCGAGTTTATTCTTATGGAGTTAGCTCATGAGAGTTATTAGTGAAGCTGATTGACCTCTCTTACATTACGTTAGTCAATAATAATTAGTATATTGCCTCCAAAAAATCCGAAAATGTCCAAATCAATTAAAAAATCATTAAAATGATCTTTCACAAAAAATTTCTCTACCTCTACTTTACTTATTATTTTTTTGTTTTTCAGTATAACTTCCTTTATATTTTGGTAATGGTCATAGAAACTACATTTGGCTTTTAACATTTGAATTGATAAATTCCTTAACAATTTGGAGAGAATCTTCGAAGCCCTTAGATTAAATCATTTTTTATTATTTAATATATATTAAATGCAAATTTTTGTCAAGACCTTCACAGGGAAGACAATCACCCTCGACGTTGAGTCTGGAGACTCCATCGAAACCGTTAAGGGAAAAATCCAAGACAAAGAAGGAATTCCCCCAGATCAGCAACGTTTGATCTTCGCTGGAAAGCAACTTGAAGGTACCAATTTCCTTATGTAGACGGTCGAACCCTTTCCGATTACAACATCCAAAAGGAATCAACCCTCCACCTCGTCCTCAGACTTCGAGGAGGTGTAATGGACCCCACCATCGCCGCAGTTGCTAAAAAATTCAACTGCGACAAGAAAATTTGCAGAAAATGTTATGCTACTCTTCCCCTTAAGGCCACCAACTGCCGCAAGAGAAAATGCGGTCACAGCAATCAACTTCGTCTTAAAAAGAAACCCAAGGACTGATAGATTTCATAACATATCATTCATACAAATATTTATAGATGAATTTTAGTTTGGTGGTTGAAGCTTTCTTTGAGAGCTTAATCAATACTGAGTAGAAGCGAGCCATACTTACAACAAAAATTTGGATATAATACAACAAAATAAACCTCTAAATAACTTAAGAGAGCTGACTTCTAAAAATAAAATCATATTTATTTATTTTCTACTTCTTTGCCTTCGTCGCTTTACAAACTGGATTTTTTCTATTTTTATACTTTCAAACTTTTTTATTCATTTTAGTTTTCCTTTTCTTTTTGCTTTTCCATTTTTTCAGCATTTTCTTTTTTTTCTTTCATGATCACCCAATCATACTGATAATCATACTTGTATCCACTGTTTTGAAACAGCTCCTTAAACATAGACTTATACCCAGCATAGTTTGGTCGTTCATCGAAATTAAGATTTCTGCATTGAGTTAAGTATTTTGAAAACTCTACTGGATAGCCACGACAGAGCATTTCAATTGTTGTGTTCTGTTTCTTTTCTTTGATTAACTCGTACTTAGCCTTCTTATTTTTTGCTTTAACTCCCTGCCAAGGCAGCATTCCTCTCAAAAAATACATTGCGACATAGCCAATACACTACATATCATCTCGGCAGGATTGTTAAAAACCAAGATGAGTATTGAGAGAAGCATATCGTGCAGTTCCTGTAAGGCTTTTCCCCTCACGATATGGGATATGTTTGCCATCTCGTTGAATGAAACGTTTAGCTAAGCCAAGGTCGATAATGTAAATTTTATTGGATGTTTTATGGAGGCCCACACAGAAATTATCGGGCTTGATATCACGGTGAATAAAGTCTTTCTTGTGAAGGTACTCAATGCGATTGATCATTTGATCGATGAGCATTAGTACAGTTTTGAGAGAGAATTTCCTGAGTGTTTGGTCGAAAAGGACTTCAAGAGATGGCCCCATTAGATCCATGACTAAGAAGTTGTAATCTCCTAGGTATAAAATGGATTACCTTCACAGCTGCAGTAGTAGATATTGGGGATGCCTTTGTCGATGACTGATGAGTCATTGTGGAGATAATGGTAGAGTTTGCTTTCGTAGATGAGTTGAGGATTTGTCGCTTTTATTGATTAGAATTTAATTGCTACTTCTAAGTTTGTCTTCGTGTTTATGCCTTGGTAGATTTATCCGAAAGCTCCAGAGTCAATTTTGCGTAAGACTTTGTAGTTCTTGCCGACCTTTTCGACCATTTGAGTCATCAAAGCTCAATTTATATTAGAAAAAAGAGTTTAGATTACCATTTGAAGGTTAAATTACCAGATGACCCTATTTCAAAATTTACAGAATCAAAAGTTTTATTTTATACTTTTTACTTTCAGTTTATTGGAGCAGCACTGAATATGAACTACTTAAAATTAATTCTTATTGACGACCTTCTTAATTATTATTTTTAATTATTAAAAAAATCTAATAGGGATGGCTGCTCCTAGATAAAATATAGAAGTGATGATTAGGCAAATAGAGGGTAGTTCAATTAAATTGCTTGTCGAACCAACTATTAGTGTGAACTAGCTCAAGGAAATCTATGCGGATGTAAAGTAACTAGACCCGAATGAAGTGATTTTGACTTACAGAGGTCAAAATTTAGATAATAAACCGAACTAAAGTTTGGAGGAGTTGTAAGTTTGCAATAAAAGTACCCTAATAATGACGGCAAGGCTTAGGGGAGGATATCAAGAGTGAATGATTGTACGCTAGACTTAATTATAAATGAATAGCAGTTTTTAAAAAAAGGAAATAAATCATTTGGATGGAGAGGGAATAATATTTCTTAAATCTGAAAATTGTTTACTGATCGTGCTTCAATGTTAAATATTTTTTCTTTATTTATAAGTTCATTCATTTAAGTTTATTTTATGAAGTATAATATCTATATAATTACCAGTATAGTAGCACAATGGTCATTTTGGATATGGTTTTATCGAAAGTTTTAATATTAAATTGGGGAAATGTTTGATTGATAAGGGTCGAGAAGATTTTAATATAAGATTAATAATATTTGTGGGTGATGGCAATATTTTCGGAAATATAATACCTCAAAAAATATTATTATTCAAATAACTTTTTTTTCTATTGCAAAATCAGTGATCAAAACCTTTAGGAACATGAGTAGAGTGCTGTGCTTGTTCTGGTTGGCCTGAACAGCTATTTTAACTCGAAATTGTGAAGTCAACTTTAATTTCCTGGAATTATAACCAATTGAAAGTAAAAATGAAGGTTATCTATTTGATATGATGATCGATTGAGCTGGTGTAAGATAAATCGATTTTCGGAAATTTTAATTAGTGATTTTGAGACAAAGAACTTTGTGGGCAAATCATGTAACAAAATTGAGGGAAGTAATAAATATTAAGCTCAAAGAAATGGTCTACCGAGCTCAAAGCCAAAATCTTAGGCTCCAAAATGTCAGAAACTGCTTTTTCAACGGTTGAGTAATCATTGTGGAAAAATAATAAAGTTATTATTGGTAATGAGATGCGTTAGTAGTCAATCCAGCAAAAAATTGGTGACTATAATTTGTAGATCTGCTATAGTTTGATGAGCAATCAATGTGGGGGGATTCATCTACCGAATGCTCGATAAACTGAGAAGACTGGATTGCAAAATTACTTATTTGTAGCTGTTTGCAACCTTTTTATAATTATTTTAAAGTCATCAGAATCACTTTATGGCTATTTACATCCAAAATGGAGTATCTTTCTCCAAAGTGCGTGAATATGAGGGAGTTCTCCCCCCCATTGAGCAGGGTGCAGGCTAGTTTCATAAACTATAGCAAAATGCCAGCGAGACGCGGTCCGATGAAAAACATGACCTTGTCTTTTAGTATTTTATCAAAATGGATCAAAAAAACTCTCCCAAGTATGACATAAGCTTCTAAAAGAATTTTCTTGTTTAGCATATTAAAACCCTCGGGGCAATTTTGTAGAAAACTAAAGAATCTCAGCCTAATACTTGCCCTTAAAAAACAAGCCTTCAACTCCCACTTTCCCCTCCCCTCCCAGTCACCTTCCCCTCCATAAACAACCTAACATCCTTCCTCGAATCTCTTCCTGACCTATCAACTCTCATTTGTCGCGATCAACTCAGTAGGGATCTTCGCAACCAACCCGACCTTGAGAAGTTCCTGAATTACACTGTTGAGAACCATCAGAAATAAATAGTTATACCTCTCATAATTATTACAGCTGATATCCTTTCTGAGTTTAGAAGAATAATTTTCAGAGATCATGAAATGAAGGACTTACAAACTAAAGCCAAGCTATGGACCTAATTCAATTTACTTAAATATTTCTAATGCTTAGAGTTTTTCCCACTTACAGGACACCTCATGTCTGATGAAAAAAAATAAAAACAGGAGAGGTCTCAACGAAGTTTCTAATGTTTTCTCTTAAAATACTGCACCACAATCTTACTAATCATGGGAGGATTCTTTCAAAATCCTTACATGGTGAGCGAGGCAGAGGAAGAATGGGCAAGCTAGGTAAGTTATCCTAAGAGATAACTATCCGTTGCTAGCCTCGACGTTCTTTCCAGCTTTTAATTTTTTTCAGACTCAGATTAATAACTTGAGCCTCGAAAAAAAGTAAAAAAAGATTGATTCAGTATGTATTATGCTTTTTGTTTGTTATTTTACTAATTATGTCTTAAGACAAAATTAAAATTAAAATTCGGCATAGGTTACGTAATGAAGCCTTTCATAGAGCCTCAAATGCTTGTAAACTAGCATTATTCTAAGATTGATCCAACTTTACGGTAATTTATCAACTAAAACGTTATGATTTTTAAAATTTTATATTTTTCGATTAGTCAAGTAAATGGAAAGTTAAGCAATTTTATTAATTAAAATTGATAGATCTAAGTAGAGTAAAGAAACTGTAGTGCTTTGGTCTCAAGTTTATATTTTCTCGAAAATAGACTTATGCTACCAAATCAATCTTGATGAAACGATAATATCTCTAATATTATCTTAATAAAAGAACAAAAAGTTTGTATTTTTTGTTTAATCGATTGAACGTTTTTATTTAAAATTGTATAAAATTATTCTTCATCTCTTATATTTTATATTGGAAAAACAGGGTTTAAAAGGAAAAAATAGCTTTTCCAAAAACCTCGATATTTTTCGATAAAAAATGCAACAACTGACATTGGTTAAAGTTTTGCTTCTTATTTTTATGATCATCATGTTTTCATCGTAGGGTAGCTTAAACAAAACTTAATACAAATGAGCAAATAAATATCAAATCAGACCAGTATATTCAGTAATTTTGAAACTTGTGAAGGGACAGGTTGGCACATAGCCTCTAATCCCATCATAATTGCTTCTCCTTCCCACCTCTTCTCCGCATGACCAAACTGGCATCTCATTCCATAAGGGCAACAACCATTTTTCCAAAAACCATTGCATTTTCTGCTCTTGGATGAACAGAACGACGAAACTCTTATTAACTCGTGCTTTCCATGTGCAAATCTGCATTTATATTCATAAGGGCAGCATCCTAGTTCCGAAAATGTTTTGCATAGTTAGGTCTTGTGCTTAGCGGGATTGGTTTTTAGATAAAAGGCCTCTTCGTCTTTTTCAGAAGCGCTGTCCTCTTCGGTTGATCTTCGCGACTTAGGCTCATTTTTATAGATTTTTGTAGTGCTCATAGAATTGGTTTTAAAAATTAATAATGTTTTAGCAAACGACCTTATTTTAAATTTCTGATTAATTTAAAAATTGTTTAAGATTTATTAAATTTCTGATTGAAATAATTAATTCTATTGCTTTGTTAGTTATCTTTTAAAATAAATTTGTTTGAATTATTAGTGAATCGAGTTT
>ERZ724520.1868-NODE-1868-length-10178-cov-4.737528_pt1 | contig 10178 bp, 8 predicted proteins | sample MGYA00376053_ERZ724520 | MGnify/ENA primary metagenome ERZ724520 (study PRJEB28724, sample SAMN07190886) | activated sludge metagenome | isolation source: activated sludge of sewage treatment plant in Hong Hong | place: USA: Christiansburg, Virginia | collected... | reverse complement strand
CTTGCTAATTATATTGGTCAATAATTGCTTAAACTTTCCGTATTTTAGGCACTTAATTTTATATCATGGCAGAATTAAATAAATATTCCAAAACAATTACACAAGATGAAACTCAACCAGCTGCACAGGCGATGTTGCATGCAATCGGTCTTACAGATGAAGACTTAAAAAAAGCACAAATAGGCATTTGTTCTGTAGGTTGGGATGGCAATCCTTGTAATATGCACTTGAATGACTTTGCAACGGAAGTTAGACAATACGTGAACGAACAAGATTTAATTGGATTGAGATTTTATACCATCGGTGTTTCTGACGGTATTTCAATGGGAACTGCTGGTATGCGCTATTCATTAGTATCTCGCGATGTGATTGCAGATTCTTTAGAAACCAATGCCGGTGCACAATATTACGATGGAATTATTTCGGTAGCCGGTTGTGATAAAAATATGCCAGGCGTAATCATGGGAATGGCTCGTTTAAATCGCCCATCAATTATGATTTATGGTGGAACAATTGAACCAGGATATTATAAAAATAAACCTTTAGATGTTGTATCTGCTTTTGAAGCATTAGGACAAAAATTTGCCGGAAGCATTTCCGATGAGGATTTCAAAGGTGTCGTTAGTTGTGCTTGTCCCGGGCCAGGTGCTTGTGGCGGTATGTACACAGCCAATACCATGGCATCTGCCATTGAAGCTATGGGCATGAGTTTGCCGTATTCTGCCAGCAATCCTGCCGTTTCTGAAGACAAAAAAAATGAATTAAAAACAGTTGCAGCAACCATTAAAACATTATTAGAAAAAGATATAAAACCTTCTGATATTATGACAAAAAAAGCATTTGAAAATGCTATCAGAATTGTATTTGTTTTAGGCGGAAGTACCAATGCCGTAATGCATTTAATAGCAATGGCAAAAGCAATTGGCGTTGAAGTTACGTTAGATGATTTTATCCGATTAGCTGAAATTACACCCGTTTTATCCGATTTTAGACCAAGTGGAAAATATGTAATGGAAGACTTACATAAAATAGGAGGTGTACCAGGAGTAATGAAAATATTATTGAGAGAAGGTATGTTGCACGGCGATTGTATCACCGTTACTGGAAAAACAATTGCAGAAAATTTAGAAAACTTACCAGATTTAAAAGACGGACAAGATTTAGTATATCCACTGTCCAATCCATTGAAAAAAACAGGACATATCAGAATTTTATATGGAAATATTGCAACAGAAGGAGCCGTAGCAAAAATTACCGGAAAAGAAGGCGAGCGTTTTGAAGGAACAGCTATTTGCTTCGACAGCGAACAAGAAGCTATCAATGCGATGCAGGCCAAGAAAGTGAAAGCAGGAAATGTAATTGTTATCCGATATGTTGGCCCAAGAGGTGCACCAGGAATGCCTGAAATGCTAAAGCCTACTTCTGTATTAATGGGCGAAGGCTTAGGCAGCGACGTAGCATTAATTACAGACGGTCGTTTTAGCGGTGGCTCACATGGTTTTGTGGTAGGACACGTAACGCCAGAAGCACAAAATGGCGGAAATATTGCTTTGATAAAAGATGGCGATAAAATCATTATTGATGCAATTAATAATACGATAGACATAATTGTATCAGAAGAAATAATAGAAGAAAGAAGAAAAGAATTGGTATTGCCTGAATTGAAAGCTAAAAAAGGGGTATTGTATAAATACGCTAAAACAGTTTCTTCTGCTTCTGAAGGTTGTGTAACAGACGAGTTTTAAAACTTAAATGATAGGGTGTTTAGCTCAGTTGGTTTAGAGCGCTACCTTGACAGGGTAGAGGTCACCGGTTCGAATCCGTTAATACCCACGTTATTTTTGATAAATATTCATTCGTAACTCAAATTTTAAATACGAACTTAAACTACTTAAACAATATATTGTTATTCAGAAAATCAATTTTATATGTTTTCAACTATAAAAAAAATCAGCTTCTTTCTTGCCATCATTTTGTTAATGTCATCTTGTAAATACTTCAATGGTTACACTATAGATGGAAAAATTCAAAATGGTGAAAAAACAATCGTTTATTTGGAAGATATATCGGGCGAAGTACCCGAAGTGATAGATACAGTTTCTATTCATAATAATGCTTTTGAATTAAAAAATTATTCTACAAAAGGAATTTATCGCTTGCGTTTTGGTGACGATATATACCAAGCTATTTATTTATATATAGAACCTAAAGCCCATTTAAAAATAGAAGCCGACTTAAAACAATTACAAAATTATAAAGCAACAGGAAATAAAGCTTCTGTTTCCATACAACAATTTTCTAAAAATGTACATACACATATAGATGGATTAGATGCATCTTATAAAAGTGTTCGAACAGCGACTCCTGCAACAAAAGACTCCTTGTCTGTTTTATTTGATATAAAGAAGAAAGAATATATAAGCTTTGTCAAGAAATTTATAGAAGAGGAACCAAATAATGATGTTGCCTGTTTTGCATTAAGTTATTTAGGCCCCATTATGCAAGATGAAGTTGCTTATTTAGTAGAAGTAGTAGATCGATTGCACAAAGCCTCCCCTGATTCTAAATATATTGATGGTTGGTACAAGCAAACCCAGCAATATAGAGATGCTGTTGTGGCAGAAAATGAAGGCGGTGTTGCGCTAAATTCGATGGCTCCAAATATTGCTTTGCGCAACACAAACGGAGATACGATAGAATTGAAAAGTTTGCAAGGGAACTATGTTTTATTAGATTTTTGGGCGTCATGGTGTGGCCCATGCAGGGCCGAAAACCCAAACGTTGTCGAATTATATAAAAAATATCACGACAAAGGTTTTGAAGTTTTCTCCGTCTCATTAGATACCAATACTGACCAATGGAAAAAAGCCATTGAAAAAGATGGATTAATATGGAAGAGCCATGTCAGCGATTTAATTGGATGGAATTCTTCAGCCGCTCAATTGTATCATGTGCAATCCATTCCCAATACTTTCTTGATAGATAAAACGGGAAAAGTAATAGCTAAAAATTTAAGAGGGCAAGCATTAGCCTCCAAATTAGCAGAATTATTTGCAGAAAAAACAGTGCAATAATGCTCTCACATCTGTATAATTTTTTCGCATCGGCAATCTTGGTGTGATAAATATTTTACAACCATACAAAATGACCCGTAAAAGCATTTAGAAAAGAGTAATATAAATCTACTTTAAAGCTAAGTTATAGCTGTCGTTTTCTTGCTTGGTAAATGTAAGAAATTTGAAATTGCTTCCTAATAAAAGCTCATCATCCAAGCAAAAGAAATCAGTATCGAACTCGTATTTAATAGTTGAATACTTCATCCGTAATTTATTGTTCGTTGCCGTCCATTTTCCTTCTAATACTTTTACCAAAACATTGTCTGCATCTAAAAAGAAATGCTTGAATTTTTGCCCAGCATCAAGTACAAAATATTCTGTCTTGTAGATAGGAAAGTATTTGGAAGACGTTCTGTCAGCACTCATTTTACTTTGCTGAGTGAATTTCCAAGTTCCAATAAGAGGGTTTTTAGTTTCATTCCTTCGTTGTGCCAGTGCTGTAAACGATATTACAACAAAGCACAGAAAAAATGTACTTTTCATTGTTTTATGATTTTATACGACTAAAGTATAAAAAAGTATGTATTGCAAATAATATATTTAGTAAATGGCGGTTATGAATTAGAATTCGGTCGTTTTTTGATAATAAATTACAATCTGGTGCGTTGTAATTGGTTTTCTTTTTGGTGCCTATAAATGGCTAATTCGATTAATTTTTCTATTAAATCAGCATATTTCAATCCAGATGCTTCCCAAAGTTTTGGATACATGGAAATTGCAGTAAACCCTGGTAAGGTATTTGGCTCATTTACAATAACCTCCTCCTCTTCAGTTAAGAATACATCTATGCGCGATAATCCCTCCAAGCCTAAAGCATAATAAGCCTTTCGGGCAGTTTGTTGTATCTTCTTTAATTGCTCCTCAGAAATATTAGGCGCCGGAATAAATATTTTTGCATTGTTATTGACATATTTATTCTCAAAATCATAGAATCCTTTTTCCATAATAATTTCACCGACAGTACTCGCTTCTATTAGTTCGTTACCCAATACGGCACACTCCAGCTCCCGCCCAAAAACTGCTTTTTCTACCAATACTTTAGTGTCAAATTTAAATGCTTCTTGTAGAGCTTTATGAAATTCTACTTCATTCGTTACTTTACTTACCCCAACGGAAGAACCCATATTACAAGGTTTTACAAACATTACTTCGCCTAATTCTTTTTTCGTATTTTGGTAGGAAACGGTATTTAATTCATGTTTGAAAAATGTAATTCCCTTGGCATGTCCAATACCAGCATCTCTTAAAATTCGTTTGGTAAAATCTTTATCCATCGCCACCGCAGAACCTAAAACCCCAGGACCAACAAAAGGAATATTTAATTGAACAAAAATTCCTTGCAATGTTCCATCTTCGCCGTTCGGTCCGTGTGTAATAGGAAAAATTGCATCTAATTTATCTAAATAGACCTGATTATCCAGTCGGATGAATTGATTTTGCTCATTTCCAAAAACTACTGCTAATTGAACACCCGAATGTCCAATTCTACAGTTTTTATCCTGTAAATTTGTTTCTGTTTCTAAAAACCATTGCCCATTCTGATTAATGCCAATTAACTCAACCTTAAATTTTGATTTATCAATAGCATTATAGATATTTCTGGCAGATATAATAGATACTTCATGCTCCGGTGATTTGCCACCAAAAACTAAACCGATTTTTTTTACAGACATTGTTCTTTTTATTTCAGATGGTAAAGATAGAGTTACTAACAAAATATGAACAATAAAATGCTAATTTTATTTTAAAATAAATCTCCTTTACAACATAATTGGATATATTTGACGTTTAAAGATTAATCCATAGGAATGGGAAAAACGGGTTTAACCATATTGTATATTATCGGGGCAACAATTGCACTTTTAATAGTTACGTTTATGGGCTTGAATTGGTACACCAATCATGGTGAATTTGTAGTTGTTCCCAGTATAAAAGGAAAATCATTGTTTGACGCCAAAAAGGAGCTGAATGATTATGATTTAGATTTTATGATTGCAGATTCTACTTATGACGATACCAAACCACCATTATCTGTTTTAGATCAGCAACCAGCAAAAGGGGCTAAAGTAAAAGCAGATAGAAAAATATATTTAACATTAAATGCCTCTTCACCGCCCAGTGTTAAAATTCCTTTTATTATTGATAACTCTCGCAGACAAGCAGAATTGATTTTAAACAGTTGGGGGCTGAAAGTTGGAAATATATCTTATGTGCCAGATATGGCAAAAGATGCCGTGTTGAATATACAAGTGAACGGGAAAATTGTAAAACCAGGCAGCATAGTCCCCAAAGGAACTATGATTGAATTAGTATTAGGAGATGGCTTTGGAAACCAAGTAGCCGAAGTGCCACCAGTAACAGATTTGACCGTGTTGGAAGCAAGAGCTGTGCTGGAAGCTGTGCACTTAAATATTGGAATGTTGTTTGCAGACGGCACCATCGAAGATACCCTTGCTGCTTATGTATATGACCAAGATCCGAAATTTGGGCAAGCTAAAAATTTAGGACCCGGAAATACCGTTAATTTATTTATTCGCCAATTAGGTGGTGATAAAAAAGAATAATTTATGCGCATTCTCATTATATACTTTTTCTTGGTTGGATATACGCTTCATTCATTTGGACAATCAGAATCGCTGACTCCTTTGTATAAACATCCAAAAATGAATGAGGCAAGTAATGCGACATTTATAAAAGAAAAAGCAAACAAAAGAACCACCGCTTTGTCGTTACCCTTTTTTGACGACTTTTATCAAAGTGAAATTTATCCTAATCCTGCATTATGGCAAGATAATTTTGTATTTATTAATACAACTTATCCTAAAGAAACAATAACAGTTGGTGTTGCTACTTTTGACGGAACAGATGCAAATGGGAATCCTTATAGTAATTCTCCCAATACTGTAAATGGACCAGCAGATAAATTGACCTCCAACCCAATAAACTTAGCCGGATTAACAGGAAGTAGTAACGTCTTTTTGAGCTTCTTTTTTTTACAAGGCGAATATGGTGAATCTCCAAGTGCCCCCAGTGATTTATTAACCGTACAGTTTAAAGACACTGCTAGTAATTGGAACATTGTTTGGCAGTCAACAGCATTAGACAGTGCGAAATTCAGACAAGTTTTTATTAAAATAGATTCTATTTATTTGAATGGGAATTTTCAATTTAGATTTCAATCGTTTGGGAATTTGAATGGAGCCAATGACACTTGGCACGTGGATTATGTAAAAATAGATAAAAATAGAGACACCGTATCCGAACAACATATTAAAGATATGGCTTATGGATTTTTGCCACCAAGTCTTTTAAAACATTATTATGTAATGCCCTACCATCAATTTGATACAACAGATTTGGCAGATACAATAAGTGTTTTTGTGAAAAATAATTTCAATAATCCGACAACAGATATTGTGGATTATTTTGAAGCAAAAGTAGAGAAGACAGGTGCGACAGTTTATTCGTTCAATGGTCCATCCAGAGATTTTGGTCCAGTAACTACAAATGAAATAAAATATCCGAAGTTCAATATTCCATTAGATTTAACGGGAGATACCGTTGTAATAAAAGTAGATTATCATTTTGATGTATCGGCAGAAGCAGGAGAGCCTGCAAAAGTATTAGCCAATAATAAAGTTACACATCGGCAAATATTTAGTAATTACTTTGCTTATGATGATGGAACGCCCGAAAGAGGATATATTATTGGTGATTTAAAAACCAACACAGGAATAGATTTTTATAAAATGGCTGTAAAATACGGATTGAGAAAACCAGATACTTTGCAAGCCATTAAATTTCAATTTTACCCAGTAAAACCTGATAACCATTTAGCAGTATTTAGTGTGTGTGTTTGGAAAAATTTTTCCCGCAATTCAGTTTACAATGAAAATGATTTAATTTACCAACAACCCAATCTAAAAATAGCTGATTTGATACAGGAATATGGTGTTGACACTATCAATGGATTTTATTATGTACCCATAAAACCAGCGTTTTTATTAAATGGCGCTACTTATCCATTGGTATTGAATGATACTTTTGCAGTTGGTTTAATCGTGGATAATAAATTGTCTTTAGTAGTAGGTTTTGACAGAAATAACAATCGCTCTCCCTATAATTTTTATGTAGAAGGAAACACCAATAAATGGCGGGAGTCAGCCTTACAAGGAACGATGATTATGAATCCGGTAATGGGAAAAGCATTGCCAGGAAGGTTAACTCCAGTAAAAGAAAGTAAAGCACCAAAATACGAAGTAAAAATTTATCCAAATCCTGCAAAAGACATACTTTTTGTGGACGGAATAATAGATAAAAATTTACTTGAAATTTATAATTTGAACGGCGTTTTAATACAACAGCAAACACTCTCTACATCGAATTATATAGACATACATGAACTACCAACAGGGATTTATGTTATAAAAATAAGCAACTTGCTCACCCACCAAATTGGAACAGCAAAATTTATAAAAACAGAATAATTATACTGAATGAACACAACTGAATTAAAAGCATTAAACAAAATAGTACTCTTTGACGGAGTATGTAATTTTTGTGAAAGCAGTGTGCAGTTTATCATAAAACACGACGTTTCTAATTCACTATTATTTGCAAGTTTACAATCCCCGCTTGGACAACAATTATTGGATTATTATAAAATGCCAAAAAACTTAGAAGGAGTTGTATTTATAGATAATCAAAAAACCTATTTTAAATCAGCAGCAGCATTCAAAATTGCAACATATTTTAATGGTTTTTGGAAGTCATTACTAGTGTTTTCTATCCTTCCTATATTTCTTACAGATTTTGTATATGATACTATAGCCCGAAACCGCTACAAATGGTTTGGAAAAAAAGAAAGCTGTATGCTGCCGACTCCTGAATTGAGAAAGAAGTTTTTAGATTTATAATAGTTGTTTTACTGCATTAAAATTTAATATACCGCTTCATTTTTTTTTTATAAATTTGAATATTAATAATAAGAAACATGAAAAAGTTAAAAATTTTTAAAGTAATAAGCATAAGTGCAATTGCCCTTTTTGTAACACAAGGCTGTATTCCTATCTTGCCAATACCACCCAGCGGAGGCGTACCAAATTCGAATATTATACATAGAGTTTATAACCATGTAGTAGTAGATTCCATAGGGTATGCTTTTGATGTAGATGGCAATGGTGTAAATGATTTTAATATTTTTGAAAGTACTTTTTATCAAATTGCACAATTGATAAAGCCTACAAGAAACGACATTCAATTTGCCGTAAACAATGATAATAATCAACCTCAATGTTTATACAGTTATGCCTATAATGAAACTTTGGCTAATAGTAATGTTAAATTAGGAACGGATAATAGTTATTATTTACATTCTATGGTATTTTGGGGAGATACACCAAAATATCCTGCTTCTAAAAATGCTGACCAAACTATTTTTTTAGGATTTGTAGCTACTGATAGTGTGATGCATAATGCCTATTACGGTTGGATACGTTACAAATCAGAAATGGTAATAAATGAAAGTACACCATTGCGTTTAAATCGTATAACAATTATAGAGTCAGGAATTAGTACAAAACCTAATATTCCTATTAAAGCAGGCGAATATTAATTGCTATTTTATCAAAATATTCTAAAAAGAAGTGTTCCGTAGAACACTTCTTTTTATTTCTTAATTTACATAATAATTTTGCAATAAAATATTTCAGCTAAATACACTAAAATAAAATTATCAAAGGATACTTATTTAAATCATATTTTGACAATTTATCATTCGTAAAGTGCATTTAACAAAAATGTCTTTTAATTTAGATTAACAAAATTTCTCAATATGGAAAAAAATACTTTTGATGTGATTATTATGGGAGCTGGACTTTCGGGTATTGGCACAGCATGTCATCTTCAAAAAAATTGCAAAGATAAATCTTATGTTATTCTTGAAAACAGACCATCTATGGGTGGAACATGGGATTTATTTCGCTATCCAGGTATTCGCTCCGATTCTGATATGTTTACCTTAGGCTATAACTTTAAACCATGGAAGCACAAAGAATCTATCGCCGGAGGTGGTGTTATTTTAGATTATATTAAAGAAACGGCTGCAGAAAATAAAATAGATAAAAATATCCGATTTAATTCTAAAATAATTAGAGCCGATTGGAACACCGAAACTAGTACTTGGACGGTTACTTGCCACGACAATGTAATCAAAAAAGAAATAAAATACCACGCTAAATATGTTATTTCCTGTTTAGGTTATTACAATTATGATCATGCTCATCAACCTAAATTTAAAGAGGAAAAGAAATTTAAAGGGGAAATATTACATCCTCAATTTTGGCCAGAAAATTTAGACTATTCTAACAAAGAAGTAGTAATTATTGGCAGTGGTGCAACAGCGGTAACACTTTTGCCTGCTATGACAGATAAAGCAAAACATGTAACTATGTTACAACGTTCGCCAACTTATATTGCCAGTATTCCTAATAGAAGTTTGATACCGCAAGCATTTTTGAAAAATCTTCCAATGGATGTACAATATGGTTTGAATAGAGCAGCACAAATAGGTTTGCAGATTTCAAGCTACAATCTTTGCCAAAAACAACCGGAATTGATGAAAATGTATTTCAGGCAACATGTAAAAAAACAATTACCCAAAGGATATGATATAGACAAACACTTTACACCAAAATATAATCCTTGGGACGAACGTCTTTGTGCTGTTCCCAATGGTGATATGTTTAAAGCCATCAGAAGTGGCAAAGCAAGTGTAGTAACAGATCATATCGACAAATTTGTAGAAGACGGTATTCTTTTGGAGTCTGGGAAAAAAATAAAAGCGGATATTATTGTTACGGCAACTGGCTTGGAATTACAAATGTTAGGAGGGGTAAAAACATATATGGATGGTAAAGAATTTAAAGCATCCGATGGTATCGTTTACAAAGGTACAATGATAAAAGATATTCCAAATTTTGCTTTTATTTTAGGGTACACCAATTCTTCATGGACTTTAAAAGCGGATATGGTGGGGGAATTTTTCTGTAAATTAATTAATGA
>ERZ724520.1867-NODE-1867-length-10181-cov-4.572585_pt1 | contig 10181 bp, 5 predicted proteins | sample MGYA00376053_ERZ724520 | MGnify/ENA primary metagenome ERZ724520 (study PRJEB28724, sample SAMN07190886) | activated sludge metagenome | isolation source: activated sludge of sewage treatment plant in Hong Hong | place: USA: Christiansburg, Virginia | collected... | reverse complement strand
AAACGCACCTCTGTGTTCTTTGGCCGTAATAGTTACAGGTTCGCTATCCAAGTATCGGAATATATCTTGTTTTTCAATTACTTGTTGCAACATATAAGCCGTTCCGCCACCTGGATAATCTTCATCTAAAAAAACTACCCGGTTCGTTTTCCTAACGGAGTTTCCTATTACACCATGAATATCGAATGGTAATAACGTTTGAACATCTATCAACTCGACTGAGATACCTGCTTTTTGAAAATTCGGCAAAGCCTCTTGTGCAATACGAACACAGGTTCCATACGTTACGAGCGTTATATCTGTACCTACTTGCAATACTTCTGGTACTCCAAGTGGAACCGTAAATTCACCAGCATTGAGTGGCATATTTTCTTTTAGGCGATACCCATTTAAACATTCAATCACAATAGCTGGTTCATCGCCTCTCAACAATAAATTATAAAATCCTGCTGCTTGTGTCATATTTCGGGGCACGCACACATGCATACCGCGCAATGCACCAACCACCATTTGTATAGGCGAACCAGTGTGCCATATTCCTTCCAGTCGATGTCCGCGTGTTCTTACAATCAATGGTGCTTTTTGTCCGCCTTTTGTTCTATAACTCAAACAAGCTAAATCGTCTGCCAAAGGCTGCAATCCATACAGTAAGTAATCAAGGTATTGAATTTCTGCAATTGGCCTAAAACCTCGCATTGCCAGTCCAATTCCCTCTCCCATGATACTTGCTTCGCGAATTCCGGTATCATATACTCTTTCTATCCCATATTTTGCCTGCAAGCCTGCAAATGCTTGATTAACATCTCCAATATGTCCGACATCTTCTCCAAAAGCTAAAATTTTTGAATCGCGCGAAAAGTTGGCATCAAAACAAACATTCAACACTTGATAGCCGCTTACAATATTAGGTTTTTCTTCAAATTGTGGTTGGATAATTGGTACTCGCAACGGAGAATACATCGAGTCCGTATGTTGATAAGATGAGTAACGTTCATCGTTAATTTGAGCTTGCAGATGGTGCCATTTTTTTAAATTTTCGATGGTTTCATGCTGCTCATATTTTACCAAAATCAATGCATCAGAAACTGTTTTGAACACTTCTCTGCGGGTAGGCTCAATAGCATGTTTTAATTCTTTTAATAATTCTTCTATAGCCTCTTTATGTGTTGATACATCTGCAATTTTTTGAATCAATGCAGAAGCTTCTTGCATTTCATCTATAATAGGACTGTGAAATTTATTCCAAGAAATTTTCTTCTGTTCTGCTACATATTTTTTTGATTCATTTTCTATGGCAGTCACTTCTTCCTCCGTTGCCATTTTATTTTGCAAAATCCATTTTCTGAATTGTGCAATACAATCGTGTTCTTTTTCCCAGTCTAATCGTTCTTTTGTTTTATAACGCTCATGCGAACCAGAAGTAGAATGTCCCTGTGGTTGCGTTAATTCTTCTACGTGTATAATTGCAGGAATATGAGTTTTACGAGTTTTGTCGGCTGCTAATTTGTAGGTAGAAATTAACTGCGGATAATTCCAACCCTTCACCACATAAATATCGCACCCATTGGTATTTTCAGATTTTTGAAATCCTTTTAAAATTTTAGAAATACTTTCTTTGGTTGTTTGATATTTTTTTGGGACAGAAATGCCATATCCATCATCCCAAACAGAAATAACTAATGGCACTTGCGACACACAGCTCGCATTAATTACTTCCCAAAATACTCCTTCTGAAGTAGAGGCATCACCAATATTGGCAAAGCATACTTCATTGCCCTGATTGCTAAATCCATTTTCTCCAATTATATCTTGTAATTGTTTGTATTTTTTTGAAGCCATTGCCAAGCCTAAAGCACGAGGCATTTGTGCTGCGGTAGAAGATAAATCTGCGGAGGAATTTTTTTGATTTTTCAACTCTTTCCAACTTCCGTCTGGATATAAATTGCGAGTGGCGAAATGATTATTCATCTGCCTGCCACCAGAGTGCGGGTCTTCTTCTAAAGACGGATTAGCATAAAGCTGCCCGAAAAGCTGCTCCACTGTAACGATGCCTGTGGCTAAAGCAAAAGTTTGGTCTCGGTAATATCCAGCGCGAAAATCTCCCTTATCAAATACTTTTGCTAAAGCAATTTGTGGTAACTCTTTTCCATCTCCAAAAATTCCAAATTTTGCTTTTCCAGTAAGTACTTCTCGCCTTCCTGTTAAACTCATTTCTCTGCTTATGCAAATTAAACGATAATCATTTAGGACTTCTTTGCTAAATTCTTCAAAAGAGACAGATTGTGTAACGCCTTTTGTTATTAATGGGTCTTGTGTAGTTAATGTCATAATGAACCCTACTTTATTTAACCATAAATTTACATCAAATCTATGACTTAAATGAATTTTATCTCAATTTTAATAAAGTTGTTAATGACTCGTTAAATCTTTTATATTAATATCGCTTTGGTACATTTTTTGACAAATTTGCAAAACAGAGATAGATTTTTTTTACCTATCCTAAAAAAATATACTTATGAAACACGTTTTGATTCTTTTGACTTTATTTTTTTCTTTAAATGCTATATCTAAAGCACAATCTGTTACCAATAAAATTCAATTTACAAAAACAGAACATGATTTTGGAAGTCTTCCACAAGGCAAACCGGTAACATGGGAATTTGAATTTACCAATTTAGGCAAAGAGCCTTTAGTTTTAGAAAACGTAAGTGCTTCTTGCGGTTGCACAACACCATCTTGGACTAAAGAGCCTATTATGTCTCAAAAAAAAGGAAGTGTAAAAGCACAATACAATATGGCTCGTGACGGTGCATTTAGAAAATCTATTACTGTAACTACCAAAGATGGCGAAACCGTTGTATTGTATATTTCAGGAAATGCAGTGGAACAAGAGCAAGGCGTTAATAAATCAGAAAGCAATATGCTGGGTGGAAGTGAAGAATAAGCAATTTGTCAATTCTTAAAAAATTATTATACTTTATTATCATTTATAAAACTTTATGCGGAATCGTGTAAAGTTTTTTACATTTGTCCTACTATGCCAAAGATTTCTAAAAAAGGGAATGCTGTACCAGCTTCTCCAATTCGTAAATTAGCACCTTATGCTGACCAAGCTAAGAAAAACGGTATTCATATTTATCATTTGAATATTGGACAACCGGATATTGAAACACCTCCGCAATTTTGGGATGCCATAAAAAATTTTTCTAATAAAGTATTGGAATATGCCCCTTCGGATGGTTTTGTGGATATCAAAGAAAAATATGCCGCATTTTTCCAAACACATTATGGTTTAAAACATATTCAACCAGCTGACTTAGTAATAACTACTGGTGGTTCAGAAGCCTTAATGTACACCTTGTTTTCTATTTTAGATGCAGAGGATGAAATTATTATACCAGAGCCATTATATGCAAATTATATAGGATTTGCCAAAAGTGGAGATATTAATGTAAGACCTATTCCTACTACTTTTGAAAATAATTTTGCGCTGCCCTCAATAGATGAATTTGAGAAATGTATCAATGAACGCACAAAAGCAATTTTAGTTTGTAATCCAAATAATCCAACAGGTTATACTTACAGCTATGAGGAATTAATGCGATTAAAAGAAATTGTTTTAAAACACGATTTATTCTTAATTGGAGATGAAGTGTATCGCGAGTTTATTTATGGAGATCAAAAAAACTATCATTCTGTTTTGAGTTTTCCTGAATTAGAACAACATGCCATTTTAATAGATTCTTTATCTAAGCGCTACAGTGCTTGCGGTGCTCGTATTGGAATGGTGGCAACTAAAAATAAAGAGGTGATACAGTCTGTATTAAAATTTGCACAACAACGATTAAGCCCGCCAACTTTAGGGCAAATTGGAGCTGGTGCAGTATTTGAAACGGTTGGAGCAGATTTTTTTAACAACATGAAAGAAGAATACCGCAGAAGACGTGATACGTTGGTAGAAGGATTAAATAATATTGAAGGGGTGAAATGCCATATTCCTGGTGGAGCGTTTTATTGCATCGTACAATTGCCGGTAGAAAATTCCGACGATTTCTGCCAATGGATGTTGAGTGATTTCAACTATGAAAATGCTACGGTGATGATGGCACCTGCCAGTGGTTTTTATGCTACACCGGGTATGGGAAAAAAGGAAGTGCGCATAGCTTATGTTTTAAATGTAGATAATTTGAAGAAAGCGATAAAATGCATAGAAGAAGGCTTGAAAGCATATAAGAATAAGTGATATGAGATATGAGATATGAGATATGAGGTATGAGATGTGAGATTCCCTTTTACCTATGGAACTTTTAGAGAAGTTTTAGAGTTATACATTAAATTAGTTCTTTGAATACATCCAATTCTGAATTCTGAATTCTGAATTCTTAATTCTTAATATAAATTGGGGTTGACAGGAATTGACGGCAGGATAGTGGATAAGTAAGCATGTCGAGCATTGTGCGATTTGGCTCGTTAAATTTAATGCATAAAACATTTTTACATGGCGAGAATAATTTCGCGTTGGCTGCTTAATACAGGTTATTAAGCTCGGCCTTTGCTCCTCGAAATAGTCTGACCGATACTATTCGACTGAGCATCATCCAATCGGTATAGCAACATAGGTGTTTTGACTATGAAGCGAAATTTAGAAACTAAGATGATGGTCGGTTCGTTGTAACGCCTGCCATGATTCGAAAATCAAGTTACTACTAAGCATGAAGAAAGCTTATTGACGTTTTGTCCGGACGCGAGTTCAAATCTCGCCAGCTCCACCACAAAAAAGGCTATCCATTTAATCGGATAGCCTTTTTTATTTCTATTAGAAATTAATTCAATTATTGGGCTGCAACTTTTACATCATCTACTTCATAAGTACTCGTATTTCCACCGGTACCACTTCCTGCATATTTAAAGGCAATATATACAGTACCTGTGTAAGAACTAATATTAATTTCAGAAGGTGTGGGAGCTCCAAAATTTCCACTGGTAGGTAATGTAGGTGTATTGTACGGAAGCGATGTCCAAGTAACGCCTGATGCATTTGGATCGCCCGAGCCACTATAGTTAGTAGAAATTAAAACGCTTAAAGAAGTACTGCCTGCTGGATGACCAATGATAGTGCTAAAAGACAATTTCTTGGTATCGTAGCCTGTGAGATTTATGGGTGATGTAATCAACCATGCAATATTACTACTTTCGCCAGAATTATAAGCAGAACAAGCCACCAGTTTATTTGTACCCGCTGTGGCATTGTACCAATTTTTATTACCTGCTTCTTTAAAATTTTGCCAATTAGATGGAATGCCATCTGTAAAATTTTCAGATAATAAAACAGCTGGACATTGAGTAGTAGTAGTTACCACTTCGCTGGTTTCTCTAATAGCAAATTGTTTAGTCGTATTAAAAATACTGTAAATACCAATAATGCTTAATTTTTCAGAAGCAGCTGGTGTATTTTGATTAGCAAAAGAAGAAAAATTGCTAGTTCTGATGGCTAATTCATTTCCATCGCAATCCACTATAGTTCTATTAAAAGATTGTCCGTTTACGATATCTGCATAAGGCAAGCCATCTGATCCGGATTTAAAATGTACGGGGTCAAATTGTATTAAAATTGATTGATTAGTAGTAAGATTTAACTCTGCAAAACTGGAAATTTTTCGTGGAGTAAGCGGTGTTACCATAGGACCTTTTACTATGTATTTATCTGCTAAAGCACTTGGCAAATTTCCAACAGAAGGTTGAGCGCCTGTAAAATCGACAAAGCCACCTATTTGCAAATTTTTTCCATATTGTCCAATGACCATGCCTTTACATTTCACATATACCTTTCGTCCAATGGGGTAGTCGGTATATAAGCCCGATTTATTTATTAATACGGGAATAGCTCCTGTGGAATCTTGCATTACAAATTGTTTGTAGAAATTTCCACTTCTATCATCTGCCGTTACCACACCGCCAATAATTAAATCATCGGTAATGGTAATTGGATTGCCACTACTAAATAATGCTCTTACTTGAGCAATGGTTGCATTGGCAATTGCAGGATCTTTGGTGATATGCGGTGGTTCATCAAATTTATCTTTCTTACAAGAAATAGTTGTTAAGGAAGTCAATGCTACAACTATCAATAATAATCTGCTGAATCTTGTTATCATTTTTTTGAATTTATATTTTTTTTTGAATGTTTATTTAGAATCTGAAAGTTAAGTTTAGATAGAAATTAATTCCATACGCATAAGAATATTTGGAAGGGAATTTATCCGGATTTTTATTTGGATAATCATATCTCAATTGTTCTCTTGCGCTAACAATGAATTTTTTATTATTGGTCAAATTACTGATGCCGGCATTTAATACTAAATAATATTTACCCGCATCTTTGCCTTTCATATTTCTAAAAGTAGATTTTAATCTCCAAGAATAACCGCCTGACATATCTAATGTCCATTGTCCTTTTTTGTTATATCTTTCTTGATTAACAATACTATACCATTGTGCAGATTGATAAGGAACTAATTCAACGGCACGTTCTGTGCGGTGTGTAGGAGCAAATTCACTATAAAAACGGTCAAAGAAATTAACATTCATTCCAACATACCAAAATTTAGGAGAACGATAATTTAATCCTAAAGTATAAGCTTGTTGGGGTAAATTAGCTACATAAAAATTCTTGCTGTAAATCGTTTCTTTCTGAATAACATTTGGTTGATTGTCTATCGTTAAAATTCCTTCTTGGCGACTGGTATAATAGTATTTACCAATTGCTGCCGCTAAAGAAACACTGATTCCTTTATACACTTGCACTTCGGCTCCAAATTCTCCACCAAAATGTACTTTATTGATGTTGGTTAAAGTATAGCTAGCCATTCCAAAATAATCATCATCAAAATAAACTAAGACGTTAGAGCCATTTTGGAAATTGGTATAAAATCCTGTGGCACGTAGTTTTAATTTTGGAGCATTGTAAATATATCCTGCTTCTATAGAGCCAATACGCTCGTTTCCAGGGTTGTTTGCTAAATTTCTAACACGTGGTGAAATAAAAATATTATCCCAGTAAGGAGCTTTGGTTTCATAAGATCCATTTGCAAAAAGATAATTACGTCCATCTATTTTATACGTCAAACCGCCTTTCACAGAGAAATTATTGTAAGAAAATACTTTTGATTTGCCTTGAGAGTTATTGGCATCTAAACCATTTCTATAAATTCCTTCTCTCCATTGGGTGGTGTTTGAATAACGAACAGCTGCAAACCAATCCACATGATTAAAATGTTGATTCACTTGTGCCCACACACCTGCTTTATGTACTACAGAAGAATAATTGTATCCGTATTTATCACCTACTTTTACTACGTGGTTGGGTTGGTTTAAATTTGGAAATGTTACATCAATATTTGATGATACAGAATCTTCCGTAAAGCTATTTTGGTCTAAATAAAAATCGCCCCCTAAAAGGTCGGAAACTTTTTTATAATTATTTGTTTTTTGGAATTGATATTGTAATCCGGCAGTAATGTCCACATTTTTAATTCCAATGTTATATACAGAATTTAAATTAAATCTATTATAAAACTGAACACTATTTCCTAATACATAAACAGCATTTTTCCCTGTTACTGAATTTGATTTTCCATCTACATTATTAATGGTGGTAATAGGTTGATTTCTATTTACATCGTAAAGTCTGTCCCAATTTACTTGCAATTTATTGGGGTCTTCTTTAATAGCGTCATACAATTCCTGTCTTATGTCTGCCTCTGCACTGTCTGCGAAATAGCTTGGTAAATATTTGTAATAATCTGGTCTTGGGTCATCTACATTTTGGTTTCTATCAATACTCGATAAAGAGCGTTCTCCGAAAGAATAACCTGCTGAAGTCATTAAATTTGATTTTTCTGTAGGCTGCCATTCGTGTGTTAAAATAAAAGTTGGTTGATGTCTGTATTCTACCCTTGCGTTTCTAATTTTACCATTTTGATAACCCCAATTAGGATTATAAAAATTATTTCCTGCTAAATTATATGCTTCCTGAGTAGTGTTAGAAGCCTTGCCTTGCTTCGTCGGTGCGCCAAAAATAGTAAGTGCTAAAGATTGTTTTTTAAAGAATTTTTGAACTGATAAAAAATAAGAAACACTCTGCATCGCTGTACCTTTTACATAACCACTCTTTGCCCATCTGCCAGCTAAAGAGACAGCAACGCTCCATCCTTTTTTTGTAATTCCAGTTCCGTAAGTAACGGCTCCTCTTAAATCATATAATCTATTAGAAGTTCCGAGTGTAATACTCAATTGTTTGCGTTGTTTTCCTGCGCGGGTATCTATAGAGTATAAGCCTCCAATGCCGCTATACGCAAAAACAGAGGGACGTAATCCTAGTACATTATCTCGATTTCTGGTTACATCGTTTAATCCCGCCCATAAGTTATAGGCACCAAATCCATTATCGATATATCCTGTTGGAATTCCATTTACATAAGTGTCAAAATAATCATTATCATATCCTCTAATTCTAAAACGGGAGATGCTAAAATTAAAAGAAGCGGCTGATAAAAATGGGTCTCTGCCGGCAAATAAAACTGGAGAAACTGCTTGTTCGGATACGCCCTCGTCATCCGTTTCTGCATCTTCTAAAGTAACAGTTGGTACAGTATATATAAAATTTGCCTCTGTATTGGTCGAATCTGTTACTTCAACGATTCCATTAAGTTGGGTAGAATCTTGTTCATTTTTTGATTTGGAAAAAGCCATTAATGGTATCCAAAAACAAAGCAAAACGGTCAAAGATTTTTTAATCATAAGGTTGGTATTGAATTTGATTTTGATTGAGTAAAATTCTAAACAAAGGTATAAATAAATACTAAAAATTGAATACTTTTATAATCCATATTATCCACACTTAGCAATGAAAAAATCATTACTTTTGAGCATGAAAAACATTCTATTTCTTTTAGTTTCGCTTCTTTCTGCTAGCCTTTCTTTTGGTCAGCAAAAACAGTATCAAATAGCTGCTTTTGGTTTTTATAATTTAGAAAATTTTTATGATACTATAAACCAGCCCAATGTAGATGATGAGGAATTTACACCTGATGGCAGCCATCATTATAATGGAAAAATATTTTTTGATAAAGTAGATCATTTGGCAGATGTAATTTCTCAAATTGGGACGGATAAAACCCCAGATGGTTTAGCTTTTATGGGTTGTGCTGAAATAGAAAATAGAACTGTTTTGGAAACGTTAGTGAATCATCCAAAATTAAAAGCAAGAAATTATCAAATCGTACATTATGATGGACCTGACTTACGTGGCGTAGATTGTGGGTTTATTTATAATCCAAAATATTTTAAAGTATTGGAAAGTAAATCTTTGCGAGTAAACCTAAAACAAATTGTAAAAGATTGGAGACCAACTAGAGATATATTATACATTAAAGGAATTTTTGGTGGTGTAGATACTGTACATATTTTTGTAAACCACTGGCCATCCAGAAGAGGTGGCGAAGAAGTAACTGCTCCACTCAGAAACTTTGCAGCAAATGTCAGTAAGCGTTTTATAGATTCATTAATGCAAATTAATCCAAATACTAAGGTGATAAATATGGGAGATTTGAATGATAACCCCACGGATCCATCTATGGTGAAAATATTAAAATGCACCGACAAAAAAGATAAAACAAAACCGGGCGGGCTTTTCAACCCTTGGGTGGATTATTACAAAAAAGGAATCGGTACTTTAGGGTATAATGATACTTGGAGTTTATTTGACCAACAAGTAATTTCTTATGGATGGTTGCCCCACAATCAAGAGGGTTATTTTTACCAAGGAGCGTATATTTTCAAAAAAGATTTTATGCTACAAAAAACGGGCAAATACAAGGATTATCCAAAACGTACTTGGGATTTTAATATTTACAACGCCGGTTATAGCGACCACTTCCCTACTTATATAACGATACTCCGAGAGGTGAAATAATAATTTTGTGGTTGTTACTTACTCTTTAATGAAAGTACTGACAGAATTAGAATCTTTATGTAGAAGGTTTAAAAAATATATGCCTTTATCTAATGAACTTACATCTATAATCGGTGATGTTCCTGCATTTATTTTTTGAGTATAAACTATTCTGCCTAATATGTCTGCAATTTCTATGGTTGACTCTTCTGTTTGGTTGTTTGTAAAT
>ERZ724520.1864-NODE-1864-length-10188-cov-4.318366_pt1 | contig 10188 bp, 13 predicted proteins | sample MGYA00376053_ERZ724520 | MGnify/ENA primary metagenome ERZ724520 (study PRJEB28724, sample SAMN07190886) | activated sludge metagenome | isolation source: activated sludge of sewage treatment plant in Hong Hong | place: USA: Christiansburg, Virginia | collected... | reverse complement strand
ATCACAAAAAAACAAATGGAATCGCAGAAATCTTGGTGGTAATTATATGACAAAACGGGAAGCTTTGCGTTTGCGAATCAACTATCATCCAATCACACTGAGTAAGCTGTGGAATGCATCTATCAATGCTGCCAATCAATTTACAAATGACAAAAGAATGATTACTGTTCGCTTTGAAGATTTGTTGGAAACGCCTGAAATTACGATACAAAATGTATGTCAACACATCAATGTTTCTTTTGATAAAAACATGCTAAACATTACCCAAGAAAGTTCTTCTATAGAAAAAGACAGCAAAGAAATTGGATTTAAAAAAGAACGGGCTAGTAATTGGAAAAAAGGCGGACTGAATACTACCGAAAGATGGATTTGTCAATATATGTGTAAAGAAAATTTGCAGAAAAACAGTTACGAATTAGAAACCATACAGCCCAATATATTTTTACTCAGTTATTATTTATATAGTTTCCCTATAAAAATTTTGTTGGCATTAATGATGAATTTAAACCGAATGAAAAACATAGTAGAAACCTTAAAAAGAAGATTGAAATAAGTAATTTTACCTATCTTTACATTATGACGGCTTCACTAAAGGACAAATTAAATCTACTAAATAAAAAGGAAAAGACTTTATTGAACAAGTATGTAGATATATTATTGTATGATATTAATATTACAGAAAAACCTAACATTAGTAATAAAAAAGTTAATTTGTTAGCTAAAGAATTAAAAAGAGATGCATTTTCAAAAATTAGTCATCTTTATAAATAATGAAATTAATAGTTGATGCTAATATTTTCATTGCCGCACTTATCAAACCAGATAGTATAATTTCTGCAATCTTGCTTTCAAAAAAATTTGAATGTATATCACCATCAAGCATGATTGATGAATTAAATTCAAATGAGGAAAAGTACAATAAATATATTCCTAGTGAAAAATACAAAAAGACATTAATCAACACTATTAAATTTATTCCTGATGAAAAAATTCCTCGAAAAACAAGAAAACAAGCGTATGGAATTGTAAAAGAAGTAGATGAAGATGATGCACCTTATGTTGCTTTAGCTATTTATGAAAAGAGTTTTATTTGGACTGGAGATTTAAAGCTCCATCGCTATTTGAATAAAAACGAAATTCACTTTACGATTACCACAACTCAATTAATAAAAAATTTTAATAGAATTATAAAGAAGATAAAAAATGTTCGTTAAACAACATATTTTCAATTTAGATTTTGTAGCAGCCGATAATTTTGATGCTATTATTGATGATATTATTCAAACGCCTACAAACAATAATTTTTTCCCTGCTGTCATCACTCCAAATGTAGATTTGACGGTGCATTTGAATAAAAATACAGAGCTGTTACCCATCTTTCAAAAATCTCGTTTTATACTACCTGATGGTGCGCCGATTATTTGGTTTTCAAAATTATTGGGCAGTCCCTTAAAGAAACGTTTAGCCGGCAGTGATTTATTTCCATTGATTTGGAAAGCAGCCATAAAAAATAAAAAAAATATTTTTTTAGTATTACCCAACGAAATTGTTAAAGAAAAATTAGCAACAGAATATGCTTCTGCTAATTTCTATATTCCTCCATTTTTTGAAGCAACAAAAGAAGCCGTAGAAGAGCAAGCCAAACAGTTATTTCCGTTATTAATACAATTTCAACCGGATTATGTTTTTTTAGGATTGCGTTATCCCAAACAAGAAATGCTTATCGTAAATTTATATAAAAAGCTACAAGCTGTCAACGCCAAAGTGCCTTTATTTTTTAACTTAGGCGCCTCTTATGAATTTTATACCGGAATAAAAAGTCGCGCCCCAAAATGGATGCAACAAGTAGGATTAGAATGGTTACACCGCTTTTTATCAGAACCCAAACGCACATTTAAACGATATTTTTACGACGATTTATATATTTTCATCTTATTTTTAAGAGAACTTTTTAAGAAGTATTAAGTATTGAGAATATAAAATATAATAGCTTTTACAAACTGATTAAAATGAATTTATTTTCATTTTTTATAGCTTAAAAAATTCTGTATCTTTGCCTTATGCAGATTTATAATAACATATTGGAAACCATAGGAAACACGCCTATGGTGAAGCTGAATAAAATTACTGCGCATATTCCTGCTACTGTTTGCGTAAAAATTGAATCTTTCAATCCGGGAAATTCTACCAAAGACCGTATGGCGGTAAAAATGATTGAAGATGCTGAAAAAGACGGACGCCTAAAACCAGGCGGAACTATTATAGAATGTACCAGCGGCAATACCGGCATGGGATTGGCTATGGCTGCATGTATTAAAGGTTATAAATGTATTTTTACTACTACCGATAAACAATCTAAAGAAAAATTTGATATGCTGCGCGCTATGGGCGCAGAGGTCATTGTTTGCCCCACAAGTGTAGATGCGGACGACCCACGCTCCTACTATTCAGTAGCCAAAAAATTAGCAGCAGAAACACCCAATTCTGTTTGGATGAATCAATATGATAATTTGTCGAACCGACAAGCGCACTATGAAAGCACCGGCCCAGAAATTTGGAAACAAACAGATGGCAAAATCACACATTTTGTAGTGGGCATTGGAACAGGCGGCACCGTAACGGGAACTTCCAAATATTTAAAGGAACAAAATCCTTCAGTAAAGACCTGGGGAATTGATACGTATGGTTCTATTTTGAAACAATATCATGAAACAGGAACTTTCGACCCAAAAGAGATTCATTCCTATATCACAGAGGGAATTGGAGAAGATATTATTCCGTTGAATTATGATTTCAGTTTGATTGATTATATAGAAAAAGTAACCGACAAAGAAGCGGCATTAATGCAACGCAGATTAGCAAAAGAAGAAGGAATTTTTGCTGGAAACTCTGCTGGTGCAGCAGTACAAGGTTTATTACAATTACATGAAAAATTTCCTTTACAAAAGGACGATTTAGTGGTGATATTATTGCACGATCATGGCTCACGATATGTAGGTAAATTCTTCAACGACGACTGGATGCGTGATAAAGGATTTATAGACTGATAATTTTCATATAAACTATAAAAGCTGCTCAGTGAGCAGCTTTTATAGTTTTTGTACAATACGAATTAAATTTATTTAGGAATATTATACAATTCGCATACCTCATTATACGTCATATCTTTTAATGGTTTTGCTAAGCGTAAATGGGTAGAAGCAGGAATAATAATATAACGAAATTGATTTTCATTTCCTGGTTTCATTGAAAAATTGGTTGTAAACTTTATATGTCCAACTGTTAATACATAATTCCAAAGTACTGTTGTGGAACCATTTGAAGTAGTTGCGGGTAATGGTCGAACATTTGTACCATCAGATGTTAATTTCGTATAAGCTAATATTACTCCTTTATCTAATACATCTTGTGTAATGTGGGCAATGGCTGTGTCAAATTTATAAGTTTCAGCACCGCCTGAACCAGCAACCCAATTGGAAGAAAACCAATCAGAATACATAACATTGGCATTGCCGTCTTTGCCATTTGTACCGTTTGTACCATTTGTACCGTTTGTACCATCCATTCCTGCTGGTCCTTTGGGCCCTTCTTTGCTGCATGCCATGGCTATTACTACAGCCATTAAACATAAAATTTTTGTTAGATTTTTCATAAAATTTAATTTTATAGTTTTAAAAATATTTGATAATCAATATTGCACCTGTTTTTTATATAAATCAATAAAAATGAGTATTCGGGTGCTTTGACTTAGAATTCGTAAAAAAAAGACAAAAAAATAGGCTATTCAAATGAATAGCCTATTAAAAAAAATACAGATAAATTTATCTTCTATAAGCAGATTTAGAATTGTAAGAAGGAAATGAATTACATCCTGAAGAGACGTTTCTGCTGCAAGAGTACAGCGAAAAAAGTACTACTCCTATCATCATAAAAGTAAATATTTTGTAAAGCTTAGGGTGACCTTTTGCCTGATTCTGTGGAATATCCAATACCTGATTGAATGTTGATCCTGTTTGTTTCATCTTTTTCATGGTGTTGATTTTATTTTATAAATCGGGTATATGACTCAGACGCACAAAGGGAATGATTTTATTTTACATAAATTCTACTTAAAAATTAAGTTTATCTTAAAAGATTATTTATTTATAGAGGCTAAATTGTTGTTGTTTAAATTTTCACTTGTAGCATCTTTGCTTAAAATTACATGATTAAAATTTTGACCTAAAACTAAGTCTTTATCCAAAAAGAAATAATTAAGGGTTAATTGGAAATCTAAATCTGTATATGTAACTTTTATCTTTCCGTCCATCAATTTCCAATTTCCTTTTAGGTTTTTTATCAATTTATTTTCAGTATTTACAAACTCATGCTTAAACTCATTATTTGAGTTAAAAACAAAATATTCAGTAATAACTTCTGATTTAGAATCTTGTCCCTCTATATGTTGAAAATCATTATTAACACTTCCTTTAGTGTATTTCCACGTTCCACAAATTGGATTTAAAATTTTTATTTTCTTTGCATAACCTCCCAGTGCTATTGCTACAAGAATGGTTATTAATACTGCTTTCTTCATGGTTTTAAATTTTATGGTGATGAATTTTTGTTGATGTAAAAATGGCTTTATTAAATCAAACATATTCTTTAAACTTAGCAGATGGTAGATGTATTGAGTAAATGGATGAATAGTATATTTTTCATAAAAAATGAAGAAAAAAAAGATTAAAATAATACCACTAAACAAAAGAAGGTTGCTCCGAAGAGCAACCTAAATAAATGAATACATTGCACCTACTTTTTATTTATAATAAGCATATTGTCTATTATTGTTATGCATATTGTTCTTCTTTACAGCATCGTGTTTTCCTGATTTGTAATGATTAGAATGAGCGGTTGGCCATGTTCCGCAACCATTTGCTATACTTCTATCGCAAGAAGCAAAAAAAATCAAAATAAAACTTACCAGTAATAATTTTGCATATTGGCTAATGCTGCATCTGAAGTTTGTTTTGATGGTTTGTGGAGTGTTCAATTCCTGATTGAACATTGTTTCCATTTTAGTAGTGTTTTTCATAGTTGTTGATTTTAATGATTAATAATTTTATAGTTTTTTTGATGATGTAAAATTGCAATGAAACAATCATTCTCGATGGTGATAATTAGTAAGAGGAAAAAACATTGAGTTAACGGTTTTCATTTTATTTATTTCTTGTTATTTGTATCGGGAGGGCATGATTTATTTATTTATAAAAAAGACTATCTTATTAGATAGCCCTTTAATAAAACCATGAAAACAACCAATTCATTACTCCGGAACTTCAAACAATTGACACACATCTTTATAAGACATTTCCTTTAATGGTCTGCTACATCTCAAAGGTTTGTTAGGCGGAATAATAATATATCTAAATTTATTTTTATTACTTATTGGAGTCACTCCTGCTGGATTGGTGGTGGTTTGTATAAATTGTATTTTCCCTGGCGAAAGTATAAAACTAAAAGTACTGGCAAATTCTTTTATCATAACTGTGGCAGGCAAAGGTCGGATAATATTACCTTCCCCTTCTAAAGTACAATATGCCATTATAACTCCTTTATTAATGATTTCCATTGTAATTGCAGCAGCATTTACAGAAAAAAATTGTACTTGTGCAGGTTTTCCTGGATTTCCTTCACCACCGCCGCCGCCAGAGTATGTCGTATCTCCAGGGTTTATACTTCCAGTTCCTTTCGGGGATAACCATTCCGAATAAAAAACAGTGGCAATTTTTGTTGAATCTACTACCGATGGTGAATACGGTGGCAATGTTTCCTTTTGTTTGGAACAAGCACCACATAATATCACACAAAATATAAAATTGAACACCAGCGCTTTCATAGTATTTATTTTATTTGGTTATGTATAGAAACGGCTTGTTTATAAAAAAAATTACATTATTATTAATGATTTTTATAATATGCATACTCTCTTGTATTGAGATGTTTACTATTTGCTTTTGGTGTTATTTTACCGCTTCCTTTATATGCATTATGGTTGTTCGAATTAGCCATTGGCCATGAACCACAGCCGGATGAAACATTTCTGTCGCAAGAATAAAACGACATCATTACAATTACTACCAATGTAGTTTTAAAAAATGCAACAAAAGCTTTTATCATACTTCTATGGTTTTCTATAGAGTTATTCAATACCTGATTGAATGTTGAACTCACTAATGATATTTTTTTCATGTGTATATTTTAATTGTTTTAGAATATTATAGTTTAAAAATGAAATAGCAATTTCCTATAGCATATAAATATGCTTTTTGTATTGTTTCAGTAATTTGATTAATTTTCAGTTCGAATTCTTACACTTCTATATATTATTTACCTATAGAAGCTAAATTTGCATTATCATCGTTATACCCTTCAGAAATATCTTTTGTTAAAACGACGTGATTAAAATTTTGACCTAACACCAAATCTTTATCTATAAAGAAATAATTGATTGATAATTGAAAATCAATATCAGCATAAGAAATTTTAATTTTTCCATCTTCTGCTTTCCATTTGCCTATCAAGGTTTTGACAATTTGATTTTCATTGTTTAAAAATTCATGTTTGAATTCATTATTTTTATTAAAAACAAAATACTCAGATGCAAATGTATTGGAAGCATTTTGTTTGGTTATGCGTTGAAAATCATTTTTAACACTTCCATTATAATATTTCCACGCTCCACATATTGGGTCTGCTGTTTTATTCTTTTTTGCGTATCCGCCGAGTGCAAGTGCTACAAGGAGTAATACAAATAATACCTTTTTCATAGTTGTCATTTTAGGTTGTTAACAAGAAGGTATTATGTTTCAGTAGCTGTTGGGTGCTTAGGATTGGTTCACTTCAATTTCGTTAATTTTTTCATAGTTAATTTGTTTTATGGTTTATGATACAAAGTTGAGCAAAAAATTGATTTATGTCAATACCAATATGTGATAAAAATTGATTTAAATCAATACAAAAAAATAATAAAAGGTAAAAAAAAAGTGTATTATATCCACAGATGTTAGACAAATGGCCGTGAAATGCTACAAAAAAATAATTTTTTGATACAATATTTAACAAGAGTAATAGTATAAAACATATTAAATCATTACTTTTCTATATATTTGCGTGCGAAAAAAACAGCCATTATGAGCAAATACACCACCCTATTAGGCGACGAAAGAGCAAAGTTCTTACTGGAGCATGAATGTAAAACGATTGACAAGTCTTTATTACACCTTCCAAGTGCTGATTTTGTGGATAAAATTTGGATACAAAGCAACAGAAATCCTCAGGTTTTACGCAGTTTACAACAACTCTATGGCAACGGACGATTAGCTAATACTGGTTTTGTATCTATCTTACCAGTAGATCAAGGAATTGAGCACAGTGCAGGTGCAAGTTTTGCCCCCAATCCAATCTATTTTGATTCTGAAAATATAGTAAAATTAGCTATTGAAGGCGGTTGCAATGCCGTAGCTTCTACATTTGGTGTGTTGGGTTCTGTTGCACGCAAATATGCTCATAAAATACCTTTTATCGTAAAAATTAATCACAACGAATTTTTATCTTATCCAAATGCATTTGACCAAATTATGTTTGGCTCTATCAAAGACGCTTGGAATATGGGTGCTGTGGCGGTAGGTGCTACTATTTATTTTGGTTCTCCAGAATCTCGCCGTCAAATTATTGAAGTTTCTAAAGCATTTGAATATGCACATGAATTAGGAATGGCTACGATTTTATGGTGTTATTTGCGCAATAATGATTTCAAAAAAGATGGCGTAGATTATCACACTTCTACCGATTTATCTTCTCAAGCAAATCATTTAGGCGTTACGATTCAAGCAGATATTATCAAACAAAAATTACCCACTAACAATGGGGGTTATAATGCAATAAAATTTGGCAAAACACACCCAAAAGTATATACCGAATTAACTACCGATCATCCAATTGATTTGACACGTTATCAAGTTGCAAATTGTTTTATGGGAAGAGCCGGATTAATTAACTCTGGTGGTGAAAGTAAAGGACAAACAGATTTAGCGGAAGCAGTTGAAACCGCTATTATAAATAAACGTGCCGGCGGAATGGGATTAATTTCAGGACGTAAAGCTTTCCAAAAAGACATGAAAGTTGGCGTTGAATTATTAAATGCTATTCAAGATGTTTATCTAGATAAAGATGTAACGATTGCATAAAAACACAACTCACTTATCTTTTATAAAAAAATATTCAGCACTTCTTAAGAAGTGCTGATTTATTATACAGAATGAATATTTTAATTCTTCTGTGTTTATAGTATATTGCAAACAAATGTGGCAGCATTTTCAATCTATATTACTTCTACATCAGCGCAAAATATGGGCAATATTTATGTGCATTCTTTTCTTTAATATTTTAGATGTTATTTTTCCTTTACAGATCCAACAAAATTATTCTACCATCATAGAAGCTGAAGACGGCACCATACTTTCTTCCTTTTTAACCAATGATGATAAATGGCGTATGTACACCAAATTAGAAGAAATTACCCCAACAGTTCAAAAAGCATTTATACAAAAGGAAGACCGTTGGTTTTATTGGCATTTTGGAGTAAATCCTGTTTCAATTATTCGCGCATTTTACAACAATACTATTCAACACAAAAGAACATCCGGAGCATCTACTATTACCATGCAAGTTGCCCGCATGTTAGAACCCAAAGAACGTACTGTTTTATCTAAACTAAAAGAAATTTTTAGAGCCTTACAATTAGAATGGAATTTTAGTAAAAAAGAAATTTTACAACTTTATCTCAACCTTGCACCTTATGGAGGTAATATTGAAGGCGTGAAATCTGCGGCATATATTTATTTTGGAAAATCTCCAGCACAACTAAGTTTGGCAGAAGTAACCACCCTAACTATTATTCCCAACAGACCTACATCTTTAGCTTTAGGAAAGAAAAATTCTTTTATAGAACAAGAACGAAATAAATGGCTAAAAAAATTTCGAAAACATCATACTTTTAAAGACGATGAAATAAACGATGCCTTAGAAGAACCACTCATTGCATACAGAAGAACACCGCCAAAAATTGCTCCTCATTTTTGTTTACGCATGAAACAATTATATCCCTTTCAGCCAGTAATTACTACTCATTTGAATTACAACATGCAATTAGAAGTAGAAGAAATTGTTCAAAATTATTCGAAAATATTACAATTTAAAGATATAAAAAATGCGGCTGTTTTTATTATTGACAATCAAAAACACAAAGTAGTTACTTATGTGGGGTCACCTGATTTTTATAGCACTTTCACGCAAGGACAAGTGGATGGTGTAAAAGCCATTCGCTCACCTGGTAGTACTTTAAAACCGATGATTTATGGCATTGCTTTCGATAAAGGTTTATATACTCCACGCTCTGTAATGGCAGATGTTCCTGTAGATTTTGATGGTTATACTCCTGAAAATTATGACGAACATTTTCACGGGCAAGTAGCATTATCAGATGCTTTGGCGCAATCACTCAATATTCCTGCTGTTAAAATACTACATGATATTGAAGTAAAAACATTAACCAATACTTTAGACAAACTCAACTTCCGGCAAATACAAAAGGACAAAGATAAATTAGGTTTGTCCACTGCATTAGGCGGGTGTGGTGTTACTTTGGAAGAATTAACGGGAATGTATTCGGTATTTGCCAATAATGGAACGTTTTATGTACCAACATATTTAAAAGAAAATTCAAGCAATTCTGGTATTCAAATCCTCTCTCCTGCTGCCAATTATATGGTAGCACAAATACTAACACAATTACGAAGAAGCGACTTGCCCAATCGGGCAGAAAGTGTGGTAAATATGCCGAAAATTGCATGGAAAACTGGCACTTCGTATGGCAGAAGAGATGCATGGAGCATTGGGTTTAATAATAATTATACTGTCGGCGTTTGGTGTGGAAATTTTGATGGCAAAGGTGTTCCAGAAATAAGTGGTGCCGACATTGCCACACCGTTGTTGTTACAGATTTTTAATAGCATTAATAAAAATACAGACAAAGATTGGTTTAAGCGACCGAAAGAATTACAGTATCGATATGTATGTGCTGAAACTGGTGATATTCCAAGTGAATTTTGCACCGATAAAATAATGGCACTTTATATTCCGGGATAA
>ERZ724520.1863-NODE-1863-length-10190-cov-4.407992_pt1 | contig 10190 bp, 9 predicted proteins | sample MGYA00376053_ERZ724520 | MGnify/ENA primary metagenome ERZ724520 (study PRJEB28724, sample SAMN07190886) | activated sludge metagenome | isolation source: activated sludge of sewage treatment plant in Hong Hong | place: USA: Christiansburg, Virginia | collected... | reverse complement strand
AAACCAGCTACAATTATTGTTTTTTTCATGTTGTATGTATTTATAAACAAGTTTACGAATTTTAATAAATAGGTAAATGTTATTTTTTGTTATTGCTTTTATATAATGATAAATGGTTAAATACCTATTTGAGAAATACCTTGTATTAAATCATGTTTAGTAATTATATGCACAGTTCCTGCTAAATCGGTCATTAATACAGCATTGTTTTCTTTACTGATGAGTTTAGAAATTTCTTCCATTGGAGTTTGTGGGCTAACAATTGGGAAAGGTGCTTGCATTAATTCTTCAACCAATTTATTTTTTAATGAATTATCTTCAAATAATTTAGCAAACAATACGCTATCATTTAATGAACCTACAAATTCATTTCCTTTTTTTACTGGTATTTGAGAAATACCGAATTTATTCATGATAGACAATGCATCCATAATTTTTGAATTGGTGTCAACTGTAATTAATTTTTGGTTTTTATGTCCAGTAATTAAATCTATAGCTTTAGGTTTTTTAATTTCTAAGAAACCTCTATCACGCATCCAATCATCGTTAAACATTTTACCTAAATAGCGAGTGCCATGGTCATGAAAAATAACTACAACAACATCACCAGGCTTAAACATATCTTTCATTTGCATTAATCCAGCCATCGCTGAGCCTGCACTGTTACCAGCAAAAATACCTTCTTCGCGTGGTATGCGGCGAGTCATAATTGCGGCGTCTTTATCAGTTACTTTTTCAAAATGGTCAATTAAATTAATATCCACGTTTTCTGGTAAAAAATCTTCACCTATACCTTCAGTTATGTATGGATAAATCTCATTTTTATCAATAATGCCAGTTTCTTTAAGTTTTTTAAATATTGAACCATATGTATCAATACCTAAAACTTTGATATTAGGATTTTTTTCTTTTAAGTATTTACCAGTACCACTAATAGTACCACCAGTACCTACACCAACAACTAAATGGGTTATTTTCCCTTCTGTTTGTTCCCAAATTTCGGGGCCAGTTTGCTCATAATGAGCCACAGAGTTTGATTTATTATCGTATTGGTTAGGTTTCCATGAATTTGGAATTTCGTGAACTAAACGAGATGATACAGAATAGTAAGATTTCGGATCTTCTGGATCTACATCTGTTGGGCAAACAACCACTTCTGCACCAAATGCTCTTAAAGCATCCACTTTTTCTTTACTTTGTTTATCTGTAGTAGTAAAAACACATTTATAGCCTTTAATAATTGCAGCAATAGCAAGACCCATACCTGTGTTACCACTTGTACCTTCAATAATAGTTCCACCTGGTTTTAAACGACCATCTTTTTCGGCATCTTCAATCATTTTAAGCGCCATACGGTCTTTAATTGAATTACCAGGGTTTGTAGTTTCAACTTTTGCTAAAACAGTACAAGGCAAATCTTTTGTAATGCTATTTATTTTTACTAATGGTGTGTTACCAATAGTTTCAAGAATGTTGTTTGATATTTTTCTGAACATTGTTTGTTTTTTTTTTTTGATAAAAATAAATAAAGACTGTTACATAACTATGATTTGTTTAAAATTGTTGGTAACTCTTTTTAAAGTGCAATTAACATGTATTATTGCAATAAACTTTTAAATTTGTTTAGGGGAATGATGTTAGAAATGTGTTTTGAAAAATGTAAAAGGTAACATATTGGTAAAGCATGCTTCAAAATCCAGACGGATATTTAACTCCCAAACGATAGAAGTAATTATGGTAACTCGATTAATAGCTTTCATGCTGACATTTTTTTCCTTGAATTCATGTTCTTATAAAACAAGAACACTAACAACCATTGATGATAAAAAAGTTAGGGCTCGTTTCTATAAAGATCCAAATAAACAGGAAGCTTATGAGAATAAGTTTTTATATAAAAAGTATTATACGAAAATGGTTTTTGAAAAATTCAATGGGAAAATATTTTCTGACACAACTATTAACTTTACCTATTTTCAATTTGATTCAATAAGGATATACATTGACAAGACCCCTATAGATGGCAATAGAGGCTTGGAGTATTCGGGTATTTTTAAAAGTGGATTACTTTTTCCCAAAATTATTTCTTGTGCATTAAATTCGACTTGTCTTGTTCCACAAGACTCAACTCATAAAATGGCAATTCGTCATGATTCTATCATGTACACAGAAATGTATTTAGCATTCGACACAACATTTCTTGTAAGGAATTACAATTGGACTGGTTCAAAAATATATTTCAGTAATATTAAAGAACTCACATATCTTGAAAAAAAGACAACTAGAGTTTTTGAACTGGAGCATAAAATTTATCATGGGGATCCAACTGATGCATATTATTTTATAGAATTAACTAACGATAATGCAAATAAGAATACTTTGTTAAATGAATTTATTAAAGGTTGTAGGCTGACCTTTTTAAAGCATACTTATACTTTAATGGAACTATAAACTGCAAGTAACACACATGTACCAACTTAGTCCTTATTTACAACTAAGACTTAATAGATATGTGTTTGCAACAAAAACCATATTTATTTATATTTGAATAAATAAATGTTTCTAAATCTGAAATGTGTTTTTTTAAGCAAATAATTATATAGGTGGTTAACTCTTTTGAATTATATATATAATCCATCAAAATAGTTAGAACCGTTTATCGGTTAAATTTTAAAGCTTTTCGGTTATTTATTAAAATTGAAAATGAGTAAAATTGTACTTTAATTTTAATTATAAAGCAACAGGAAATATAACATTTGAAGCACACATTGTGTTAACTTGAGCACTTAGTATATTAAGTGTTTTTTAATTAATTATTTTTTTATTATCAATAAAATCAGTTAATTGAGGAGTAATATTAAAATATTGAAAATGTTGTTTCAGTTGTTAATGTTGTTTGTTTTAAATTTAAATAAAATAAGTTAAGTCAATCATAAACAAAGTAATATTTAAAATATTTTTATGTCAGTTAAGAGTTCTAATAGTTTTTTAAGAAAATGCATTATTCTTTTTGTAATTCTTTTTTCTATCAACAGTAAGGTAAAGGCTCAATGTGCTAATGCAGCTCCTTTTTTTGCTAGTGGTACACATGGTACTAATGGATTTTTTATTTACCCTGATTATTTTTTCTCAGCTTCAGGTTCTGTAATTACAATTTCATGGACATCTTTAGATAATCCTAATAGATTTACATTGTATGACCCTTTAGGTAATTTGGTTGCAACATCTGGTTGGGCTGGGTTTGTGAGTTGGATTGGTCCATGGGGTCCAAGTTTAAATACCTTAACTAATGGTTCATTTACAGTAGCAGTACCTTGCAGTATGAGCACTGGTTGTTGGCGTATGGTTATCGAAACCGTTGTAAATACAGCAGAACCACCAGGCCTAACTGATGATTATTCGTTTAGTGTTTCTACAAGTGGCCCAACTTATACATTACCAACTGTTTCTATCGCACCAACTACAACCTTGGTTTGTACGGGGTCTACAGCTACATTAACAGCCTCTGGTGCTAGTACTTACACTTGGAGCACAACACAAACAAGTAATCCAATTTCTATAAGTCCAACAGTGGCAACAACCTATTCGGTTGTTGGTACAGATATTAATGGTTGTATCGGAACAGCAAGTGTAGCCATAAACGTAGCACCTAGTGCAACAATTTCTGTAAATTCGGCAACTATTTGTAGTGGACAAACAGGAACGCTTACCTCAGTAGTTACACCGGCAGGTGGAAATTATTTATGGAGTGTAGGTGGAAGTACCTTATCCTCATTGTCAGATAATCCAACCTCTACAACAGTTTACACTTTAAATTATTCCTCGCCATCTATATGTGCTTCCACTGCCACTGGAACTCTATTTGTAAATCCTTCGCCAACAGTAACGGTTAATTCAACTTCCATTTGTATCGGACAAACAGGCACTTTAACCTCTTTAGCGTTGCCAAGTGGAGGAACTTATTCTTGGTCACCAACTGGAGTAAGCACTTCTAGTTTAGCTAATAACCCTAGCACAACTACCAATTACAGTTTAACTTACACTGCAATTTCGGGTTGTTCAACAACTGCAGTTGGTTCAATTACTGTAAATGCAATACCTAGTGCAAGTGCAGGATTATCCCAAACCCTTACGTGTAATACAACTTCTTTAAGTTTAAATGGCTCTGGAGGAGGAACCTATTTATGGTCGGGACCAGGCATTTTAAGCGGTGGTACAACTGCAACACCTACAGTAAATTTACCTGGAACTTATTCCGTTTTGGTCACAGCATCAGGTTGTTCAAATACATCAACTGTGGCTGTTTTTCAAAATACTTTGGTACCAACTGGGGTTACAGCAACAGCATCTGCTACTATTACTTGTAATACACCAACTTTAACTTTATTAGGTTCACCAGGAGGTTCAGGATTAACTTATAATTGGAGTGGACCAAGTATTGTGGGGTCTTCAACAACTCAAAATTGTACAGTAAATGTTGGTGGTACTTATTCATTGCTAGTTACAAGTGCAGTAAATGGCTGTACAAATACCGCAACAGTTTTTGCACCAACCAATACTACTGTTCCAACACTTAGTGTAAGTGCAACTCAAACAATTACTTGTAGCACATTAACAGTGGCTCTTAGTTCTACAGTGAGTCCATCAATAGGAATTGTTTACAATTGGTCAGGAGCAGGCATTGTGAGTGGAGCTGCAACATCAAACGCTATTGTAAACGCTGGAGGAATTTATACATTAAGTGTTAATGGCGTAAATGGTTGTGTAGCAACTGCAACTACATTAGTAGTTCAAAATCCTTCTACTATTACGGCAACAGCCACAAATAATGGTACATTAACCTGTATTACTCCTACCTTAAATTTAACAGGCACTGGTGGTGGAACTTATAATTGGATTGGTGCAGGAATAATAAGTGGTAGTAATACTTCTACACCACTCATAAATGCAGCAGGTATTTATACATTAATTGTAACCGATGCTAATGGTTGTATTGCAACATCAACCTGCATTGTTACACAAAATATGGTAGTTCCAACATTATTTGCATCGCCCAATGTTACAATTCAGTTAGGAGAACAAACTACCTTAAATGCAAGCGGAACTGCAACTACATTTACTTGGTCGCCCATTGAAAATTTAAGTTGTATTAATTGCGATAGCCCTATTGCTAGCCCAGTTGTTACAACTCAATACTGTGTGTCAACTGCTACGGGAGTGTGCACTAATACTGCTTGCGTAACAGTTTTTGTAGAAGTTGTTTGTAATGCTAATAGCAGTTTTACAAATTTACCTAATGCCTTTACACCCAATGATGATGGTATTAATGATGAATATTGCTTAAAAGGTTGGAGTGATTGTGTTTCGGAATTTTATATAGCCATTTTTGATAGGTGGGGAGAAAAAGTATATGATACTTACGACCCCATATTTTGTTGGGATGGAACCTATCAAGGTAAGAAGTTAAATTCAGCTGTATTTGTTTATTATGTTAAGGCTAAAACCCTAACAAATGAAACAATTAGTAAAAAAGGAAATATAAACTTAATACGATAATTGAAATGAAAAAATACGTTTATATAATAATGGTAATGGCTTGTAATGCGTTAATAGGTCAGGATATTCATTTCTCGCAATTTCATGAACAAAATTCATTAATAAACCCTGCCTTAGTGGGTTCTAACCGGTTACTTAGAGCTGGTATTGTTTATAGAAACCAATGGAGTAGTGTGTCAAACCCATTTACAACTTATGGTTTTTCTATTGATTCAAAATTAAAAGCAAGTAATTGGGATTTGGTAGAAAAAACACGAACAATGATTTTCAAGCAATCCTTTAATAAATTGGCTGCAGGATTATCTGTATATAAGGATAAAGCAGGCACATCAAACCTCGAGAATTTAAATGTTAATTTAAGTATAGCCATGCGTTTTCCAATTAATATAAAAAATAGTATTTCATTTGGATTACAAGGTTCGTTTGTACAAAAAAGCGTTAATAGATCAAAACTGTTATATCCTGATCAATTTAATGGCGCTTATTATGATGCAAATATGTTGAGCCAAGATGCACAAAATAGCGCTACTTTAATTTATCCAGATTTTGGTTCGGGTTTAGTTTATACTTACGATAAAAATGAGCGAGTAGCGGCCATTGCCAATCAAATTAAATTTCAGTTGGGTTATGCGGTGTATCATTTAACACAACCAAATAAGCATTTTGTGGCTAGCACAAGCAACGAAAAATTATATATGAAACAGGTAGTGTATGCCGATTTATTATATGATATAAAGAATTCAAATATTGGATTAGCACCAAGTGTTTTAATACAATTACAAGGTCCATCAAAAGAAATTTTAGCAGGTATTACAGTTAAGCGTTATTTTAAAGATGCCTCAAAATACACGGGAATTGTAAAACGCACCTCTTTTAATATGGGAGTTTTTTATAGAAATAAAGATGCTGTAATACCTTCATTTAGTTTGGATTTAGATAGGATTTCGGTAGGATACAGTTATGATATTAATATTTCGAATTTAGCAAATGCCAGTAAATTAAAAGGAGGGAGCGAAATAACCTTAAAATTTAAATCAACAAATCCATACTTATATCAAAGAAAATCTAGAAGTAAAATTGATTTTTAAAAATTAGCTTGGTTTTATTATTAAAAGGAAATGTAATTACAATTAGAAGTTGCACTATTTCATTTTTAAATTATATAGATAGTACTAATTTATTTTGTATTTTTAGATTAGTAAAACAAACAGAATGAGGTTATAGCATTGGGTATTTATACTTACCGAATTTATTGCAGGTGGCGGACTGAAAGTGAAATTTATGATTAATTACTTTGATATAATTATTTTAACTCTAACAATTATAGTGGATTATTTAATTTACAGATATCTTAGATTTAAAAAAATTAGTATCTTTTTTTTATTGTTGGTTGCTTTTTTATATTTCTATGTCTTGCCAAAATTTTCTATGAAAATTGAAATAAATGAAAATGCTATGAAATATCCAGATTCAGATGGATTTAATAATTTTTATTTAGTTTTTAAATGGCCAGTTTGGTGACTAATAGGTATAGCAGAAATTATTGCATTGCTTTTAATTACAAAAACAATAAAAATACATAAGTAAGTGGCAAATTATAATCAAACAAAATGAAAAAAGTAATTTTAATTCTTTTTATTCAATTAAATCTTTTGAATTGTTTAATAGCGCAAGATACAAACAGGAAGGAAAGTATTAATTCAATTTTTAGCAAAATGGAAAAAGAAGGGGTTGATACAAAAAAACCTTTACTTTATGGATACTTCTTTTTTGACATAGATAAAACAAAACTTGAAAAACTTAAAGATGCTTTACTCAAGGAGAAATATAATTTGGTTAGGCTTGAATTAGCAGATAAAGTTGAGTATATTCTTCATGTTGAAAAAATTGAAATACATTCAAGAAATTCACTTTTGGCCAGAGAAAATCAACTTGACAAACTTTCTAAAAAATTCAAAATAGAGACATATGATGGCTGGGATGTTGGTAATATTGACGATTCTAAGCCTTTGGTATCAAATGAAAACTTTGAAATAACACTTGCGGCCAAAACATCTGACCAAGTTCTCAAAATTGCGATGGATTTTTATACTAATAAAAATTATGATAAAGCTATTATTGCTTTTCAAAAATGTATTAATCTTAATTATAAAATAGATACTTGCTATTACAAACAAGGAATAAGCTATTTAGAATTGGGGCAACCTAAAGTTGGTATAGAAAAATTAGAAGAAGTATTAAAAATTAATCCAAAATATTTCAAAGCATGTTACAATATTGCTGTGACTTGTTATGATATTCAAGATGACCAAAAATCAATCGAATATTATAAAAAAGCTGGAATAATTAACCCCAATGATGATAGAGTTTATTATGGCTTAGCAGCTTCTCAGTTTGTATTAGGCCAGTTTAAAGAAGCAGAAAGTAATTGTGAAATAGCACTTAAACTTAATCCAAACAATATAGATGCAAGCACACTTTTGAATCGAATTAAGAATAAATAAAATTAAAATTAGAATATAATCCAACAAATTTTAATTTTTGGCAATTCTTATTTTGTATAACCAACAATTCCTCACACCTGCATTTGGATTAAATTTCAAATTTAGGAACATAAATAAATCAATTAACTGTATACAGCTTTCATAAATCTATAATAATTATAATCAAATGAAATTTTCAAAACTAAGCGTCATTTTTTCAAGTATACCCATTATAGCCTCAATATTATGGGTTATACTAGGAACATATTTTTTAGATAACGCTGATAGGCGAGCATATTCTGGTATTTATGTTTTAATTGATTTAGTTGCAATAATTATGGGCTGTTATTATTCTTTTAAAGCTTTTAAGGAAAAGAACTCTATTTATAAGATTATAGGTATTTCATTAAGTTGTATTTATGTAGGCGTTATTTTGTTTATGTTTATTATGAATGTTATTGATGTATTTAATTTCTCTAAAACGCATTAATAAAATAAAAGCTGAAAAATTTGATAATTATTTTCTCGACGAAAGCTTTGTTAAACTATACTTATAAAGGATTACAGAGACCGATTAAATATGTTTTAGAAATCCAATTTGTTACTAATTCAAGCTTACTCTGTGAAAGGCAATTATTAATACTTTGCATAAGGCCAAAAAACATTTATCTTTATAATCATTAGTGGCAGAGTATTTCATTAGGTTAATTAACTGTTGTATATAATTTGTATTTTGAAAGTAATTCTAACAATAATTATATTATTTATTCTGACAAACGCTTTTGGACAGAATATAAAAATTATTAAAAACACTATTGGTTCAGACTCCATTGTGCAAATGTTTTATGAAAATGGTAAGTTGTTTTACCAAGTTCCTTATAGAAATGGAAAGCAAAATGGTTGGTATGAACAATACTATGAAAATGGATCAGTGTGGTCAAAAGACTTTAGAGTTGACGGAAAAACGATTGATGGTAATTATATTAGTTTATTTGACAATGGTAAAATTAATCAAGAAGGTGCTTATAAGAATGGTCATCAAGTAGGAAAATGGATTTCATATTCAAATGATGGAAAGCCGTTTAAAATTTATATTTATAATAAAAAAGGAGAATTGATTAAATTAGAAATTTGGAATGAAACTAAGAAACAATGGGAGAAAACAGGATTATATTAATTTATATCAACAGACTAATGTAAAATGGTTAGTTACATTGCTTAATTTTAACTGCCTAAAACTTAATAAAATAACTTTTGTGTTAATAGCATTGGGTATTTTCTATAGCTAAAGCTGTCAGCAAACATTCATCTTTTCATACATGAAGATAAAGGGATATATTTCACAACTAAAATACAAGCCAACATTTTTGAATCTATTTGCTTTATTCCTAATAGTAATTGGTTTATACTTTATTGTTTTTCCTCCACATGCATTTGGTTCAGAAGTTTGTTTATTTATAATTTTAATAGGTTTGTTATTACTTTTCTTAGACACCTATATTCAAAGAAAAAACACTAATTATTTTCTATCTTTATTATATGGTTTAATAATTATTGCGGCTATTTTAGTCATTTGGTATTGGATTATTTATTGATTAACAAAAGCTTTCTATTATAAAATATAAATGCCATTTAAGAATACTCTTATATAAAATCAACCTTTAAAAATTATCGTACCATTGGCGTTGGCGTGGCACTTTAATATCGCTAAACATGCTCGATTTAAGGTTTATGGTTAAGCTATAACTTTTTCTAAAACCAAATGGTACCCAATCAATTCGCGCTTCCCAGCAATGTAAATCGCGGTATATATTTAAACTTGTATAACTTAAATTTTTATTTGTAAAATCGTAACCGCTTGTTAAGCCAATTTTCCAATATTTTGTAACTGTAATATCTCCACTAAAATTAAGCGATTGTATCTGCTTGTCGGTTGATTTTATAGCCATTTTATTAAAGTCAATTTTATAATACACATTTAAATTCCATGGTAATTGTTGTTGAGATTGTGCAGTGTTTGTAGATACTGCACCTTGTTCGGCACCATTAGTTAAATCGGGTTTTTTAATAGTTGATTTTAAAGTACTAGAACTAAAAGCTGCCGTTAAAGCAATGTTACCAGTTGTAAACCTCACTAGTTTTCCTGATTTTGAA
>ERZ724520.1862-NODE-1862-length-10192-cov-5.473710_pt1 | contig 10192 bp, 12 predicted proteins | sample MGYA00376053_ERZ724520 | MGnify/ENA primary metagenome ERZ724520 (study PRJEB28724, sample SAMN07190886) | activated sludge metagenome | isolation source: activated sludge of sewage treatment plant in Hong Hong | place: USA: Christiansburg, Virginia | collected... | reverse complement strand
CATCTACTATAAAACAAACGACAATCACTCATTGATTCCACAGAATTTAACACCTTAGAAAAGAAGAAACCCCACGAAAAACCAATATCCACTCCTCTTCAAGAATGTAAAAAACCTCATTGCACACCACCAGGACCACCCAACGAGAAGGAAACAAATAAAAAGATATCGATTAGTAGAGAAAAGTTAATGAAACGGTCCGAGTCACTTTCGCAACAACTTGAACCGAGTCATAAGCCTCATTAAAATGTCAAATAACTAAAAAGCCAGTAGTTAGTGGCAAAAAAGTTAAAACTTCCCGCCATCAACAAATCTACGAGTCACTCAACCCATTCGCAAAAGTACACGGAACCGGCAGTCACCTAGGCAAGAAAAATAAGAAATAGGGGCAAATCACTGTCTCGGCGTTTCGGACAGAGCGAGAGAAGTCTGAGCAGAATGTCAAAAAACTTGGAGCTGGATCGCTAAGCCTTGAAGCACTTGTAGTTTTTGGACAAATTTTAGAAGCACATGCAGCATGTTATGAATTTGGGTAAGAGATCTGCACGATCAGAACCTCAATGAGTATTTTTGTTATTTTTTATGTAATACTTATCCAAATTACTTGACCTACAATTAATTATCATTAGTTATTATTAGATGAAGACTGCATTTTATCTATTTGGAACGGGGCTATCCATACTCATGATGATCATAATAACCTTTAGGGAAATAACTATCTTTCATTAGTCTATATCTGCTCTCGTTTGGGGAATTCGAATTTTGTTCCTTTTTCAATGCCTGTAGTTAATTCTCATATTCATTAAGAAGATAGACGGAAAAATTAGCCATTCAATTAACTAAATATTCAACAAATTTGTAGTAGTTGTCCTCTATCTTACAGACAGTACTGATTATGTGTTATTACTATCTTTCGCGGCACTCTATTCGATATTCATTTGTATAAAATGTGTTTCAATATGGAAAGCAGTTAGTTTTCCAGCTGTTGCAGTAAAGTACGGTATGATTATTTTGGTGGTTCTATTGTGGTATTTATAGAATAGTCTACTAATCGATTTTATCAAAATAAATGCTTAGTTAATAAATGATTCGACTGTTACGGTAATCAGATGTAACCAACTGCTGTTGCTCATAAACAGCATTTATCAGTGCCGCTTGTTGTGGCAGAACGTCAGCTAGGAGCCAAACTAATAGCTTAAAAACAAAGTAGAATGAACTCATATTACGTATTATAATTTTAAATTAAACCATTTATTATGAATTATTAAAAAATATACTCTTCCCATTTAAGCACAAATCCTTCCGACTAAAAACGACTTTACTGCTTCTAGTCGCACCCCTTCCCCTCCCACACTTTTTCTTCCTTCTCCCGCTTCCCTCAGCCCCGGCCCTGCCAGTTGTTCCCTGAAGTAGTAACTTCGATTTGTACGGTTATTATAATTTGCAAATGTAAGAGGTTCACATAGGACACTACATCTTAGGCCGGACAATCGGCACAGGAGGATTTGCCAAGGTGAAATGTATATTCTCCACTAGATAGAGGCCCGACATGATCTCACCAATGTCCGCGTTGCCGTAAAGATAATTAACAAACGCAAAATGAAAAGCAAAAACATGATATCCAAAGTAACACTTCTATCACTCAGGTCAAACGAGAAATCAAAATACTCAAATTCATCAACCACGAAAATATCATTAAACTCTACGAAGTACTAGACACTACCAACGACATCTTCGTCATCATGGAACTGGCTGAAGGTGGAGAACTATATGATTATATACAGAATAATGATATTTCAGAAGCGGAAGCTCGCTTCTTCTTCAAACAGATCATTAGCGGAGTTGCCTATGCTCACACCAACCTCATCGCTCATCGTGATCTCAAACCAGAAAATATCCTCATCGACAACAACAAGCTCATCAAAATCGTTGACTTTGGACTGTCTAATCTCATGAAAGACGGAAGACTACTCAAAACTGCCTGTGGAAGCCCGAATTATGCAGCCCCGTAAATTGTGGGAGAGCGAAAATACGAGGGAACTTCAGTGGATGTATGGAGTTGCGGAGTAATACTCTTCGCTTTGCTTTGTGGATCGCTTCCATTCGACTAAGAAACTGTTACTTTGCTCTACAAAAAGATTTAGCGTACATATCATGTCACTCAGAAGGCATATATACCATTCCCCCTCACATTAACCCATTAGCAGTTGATCTGATCACCCGTATGCTCCAGGTCGATCCCTACAAAAGAATTCGCATTTACTAAATAGCCACCCATCCATGGCTTAGATCGTATATTCCCATATATGCTCATATGCCAATCTTCTTATCAACAGAAAAAGATTAGCAGTTTGAAATCGATGATTTCATCTATGAAAAAGTAAAAGCCATGGATTTTCCCATTGAAGCAAATGATTAAAAAATTAAAAAATCTATCAGGAAACGGGATGATTAAAGCTTTGTGATAACTTACTAGTTATTAAAAGATCAAAAATTTAGAAAAGAAAGGGCAGCATAGATAGTCCATAGTTTTCAAGAAGATGGCATTGAAAGTTCCATTTTAAGTGAAATTCACAATGTAATTTCAATAGTAAACTAAAATAAAATTAATGATTGCATTTATGGCAAAAAATACTCTAAGCCAATCAAAATATTAGCCGAAATTGTGATTCAAAGTTTTAGAAAAATAGGCATAGAATACACAGTCAAAAGTACGCACTCAATAAGTAGACCCCTAATATTGTATCAAATGCTTTTACCTCTCACCACAGCTGAGGACTTTCAAACGACGTCAGCCCTCATAAATGATTGATGAAAAATAGCAATAACTGGCGAGAGAATAGAAGTTTTCAAAACAGGAAATTAGATTTATTCTGCAAATTTTTAGTGTCGATCAAAAAGGATTCGATCACGTAATTGATCTACAACTGACCCAAGGACACCCTTTGGTGTTTTTTAACATCAGCGAAAAATTGTACAAAATGATTTAAGAATAGTGTAGGTATCATTGAATACACGTCTATTTATAAATAAACTTATTATCATCTCCGACGAGGCGGCGATTGCCCTCCTCTCTTCGGACTGCTTACATTACTAGGATTCTGTATTAACTAGTTAGAGTATTGATTTTTAAATAGCTAGCTCTCTACAAAAGAGTTATTTCTTTTTAGTTTGGCAATACTTTGATCGTTTTCAGGGTTTACTGAAGGGTCATTTTCTTCATCTGAATTTTTGAAAAACTGAATTAATTTTGGTATCAAGGTAATGATCTAAAGGAGAATGACAATAGCCAAGGCAAAGAAATCGAGACTGTAACTGGTGATATAGCTATAGTTTGCTACAAAAATGTTGTAAACTGCGATTATGACAGCATCTTGAACTCCAACAACGATTCTTTCGATAACCTTTAGCGAAAATTTATACTTCCATAAGAAAATAAGAGCGTATAGCGCAAGTGGAACATTTAACAGATACTTTGCAATACTAGCTGAACTGATTTGAACATAAATAGCGAGTAACGCCATTGCCGTTGCAATATTCACCTTGCCGAAAAATTCAATCCACTTACGCCAGTTATTTTATTATTCCCGCTGAGCCACTTTATAGGCAATTAACTCCACTATCATCACAAGAGCAATCAACCCAACGACTATAATGGCAGAATAGAAGTTTTTATCAGAGCTGGATTTTTGAAGGGATGATATGATGGTGAGTGTTGAAAAGTAAACGAGAGGAGGCATGAACCAAAAGTATAATCCCTTATATAAATTGTAAATGCTTAAAAATTTGCAATCTCTCTTCTTACACGATACTATTTTTATGATCAAAAAGAGTAACGCTGCTCCACCAAACCAGCAAATACCAGGAGAAACCAAATAGCCGTAATTACAGGAGAAGTCTCCCGAACTGCAATAATTACTGGTGAACTGAGGCATGAAAGAAAGCCAACTGTAGTTCAGGTTGCTTGAAAAACTGGCAGTGGTCGAAGTATTGAAGATGAATGAGAAAACGTAGAGCATTTGTGCAAGGAAAAGCGATCGGGAAAAGTGACGGCCCAGAAGAGTGCAGGGGGCCGCTAGAGCAAGACCAGCTAGTGCCAAGATTGGTCCAATCAAAGTTTGCGAGGGAGGGAAGCTCATAAATAAATATAATTATCAAGACTAATAAAATGAATCGTTTGCTTCCATGCATTTCCTAATCTTTATTTAATCAACCTTAAAAAATACTAATCTTTATATTCAAAGCGTAAAAAAATAATCTTAATCAATAATAAATTATACTACCAATATTTTTTGTAAAGTTAACAAAAACAAAGATAGTAGTTGTTTTTATGAATAAATCATCTGTAATAGTAATAATTTTCTGAAGATTACTACTATTGACTGAATCGTGTCCTGGTGGCTTCAATCAGTTTGGTACCCAACAGCTCTACCTTTCTTTAAGAAACATCCAAAGTTTTCTTTAGCCGTTTGGCCTCGATTTCCAGTGTCACCTTCTCAACTAAAATATTGTTTATCATATTCTAGTACTCAATTAATCGCGCAAACAAGTTTTACGCCTCTTGTTCCTTCTCAAGTGCATCTTTTAGATACTCACACACCTTCTCCTGATACTACTATATTGATCGCTGATCGGAAATAAGCATTTGCTCATATTTCTGGATTAAAGTTTACAATTTTTCAGTATATTGTACAAGTGATTCGTTATCTTCAACTCTGCTGTTTTTCTTGGAGATATATTCAATTTTAAAGGGTTCGATGAACTAATTTCCTTCTAAAGAAACCATTCTTCCAGACTACAGCCTCACTTTTCCTTCATATTTGGATATGACCTCTTACTTTTTCTTCACCAAATCTCTCATTTATTACAGTTCCTTAACCCCTTCAATAAAGTTGTATTAAATCTCACTCTTGATATGGTTAATCTTGCTATTCTATTCTCGCATCTACTCATATCTGGCTGATAACTATTAGATCTGGGCCTACAGGTCCTGTATCTTCAATAATAACTCTTTGTTCTACAATGTCTGCAACTCAGTACTATTCTTTAGCAACTCTATTTAACTATTCAAAAGAAGTTTCTGTTCCTAGAAAATTTCTTTCACTCTCTCAAACTAATGCTCATAAATTTAAGCAGGATCAGTTATTTGATGCCTATTCATCTGAGCTATATTTTTCCTCAATTATTCATGACTCTCTTTTAACTGTTATAACTTATTTTCCTTTTTCTGAAGCTATTACTAAAGCTCTCTTATGTATTCTTACTTTTTAGCTATATAATCAGTAGTATCAGCAATTTGGGCTTAGTATTACTGCTTTATTATATACTACTCCGACTTCAGATCTTTTATCATCTCGTTTCTCTCATTTATTATCCGCCTCAAACGCTAAATCTCACTGTTCAGTTACAACTCAATCTTATCACTATCTTCCTTAAGCTTTTCATATCCTTACACCATCTTTTCTAAACGCTACTACAACTTCACCTTAGACTCAGCATTTTAATCAAGTTAGGCTTTTTTGATCTCGTAAGACTTATCTAAGTCCTTTTTAGCTTTTTCTAAAGCTGAAATCTAAGAATAAATTTTTCTCAACTATTATTCGTATCTTCCTATCTCCTTGTCTAAAACATTCTTATTAGCAGAAATTTCCTCATCTTTTTCTCGAAGCACTATCTTATACTCCTGAATTTAATTTAAAGCATTTTCATAGAGAGTCTGGAAATGATTTTTCTGTTACTCAAATTCCTTTCTCTGCTATTCAATTTCTACAATTTTATCCTTAACAGTAAGGTAATCGGGGAAACTAAGATCGTGATAGTTAATTTTTGGTGACTCAATTGGGTAGATTCGAGAAGCCGCATCCTAACTTTCTTAAATAACCATCTCTCGAGTAATAGTAATGTTTTGGATTGAAGACTAAGGTTTTTCAAAACCACTATATCGCTTTCCTTATTCATTTGATGTCTTCTTTGAATCCAAATTCTTTACTTCCTTACGCTCGGGACTAATTTCCAAAAATTTATTGGGTTGCTTCTCCATCTTAACTGGAGCTGGACTAGGACTTTCGAGAATATAATCTGAAATAGGCTATTTTTTCTTTTTGAAGTTATCATAAACCATGAAGTTAGCAGGAACGAAGAATGATTCAACATTGAACGAAGTATTTTCATATGCTGGTAAACTATGGTTGTCAATAGAGTAAAACGACTACTGTCTCATCATATTTTTTTACTAGTCCATACGATCAAGAATTCTCTTTTCTTCATAGTTATTTATTTTTATATTAATTGGTTCATAAGCTTGGGAAATTTGCATTTTCTAAGTATTACTATTCTTCGAGGACTTGGGAGATATTTCATGCACTTCACCTGCAGCTTTTTATTTTTCATCTATCATCGTAGGGGCAGTTTCATGCTGAGTGGGATGGGATGTAAGGGAATTGTCCTGGGCCATCGCTTGAACTTAAGTACTAATATTTTGCTTTTGCTCTTTGTTTATTTAAAGCTCTATTGGAATTTACACAATCCTCGATTTAAAATATTAAGTAAATGGTTTATCTTTTAGCTCAGCTTTGACCTTTTGATAAAATTATAGTTAGTGCTTTGATATAATGTTGCTTGTGGTCTAAGAAGTCTCAATTTTTTAAGCCTTATCACTTCTATTTTGGTTGGTCCCCTTCCTTTTATCTTGTTTTGGAGAAACAAAAGGGAAAGAGTATTAACTATCGTCTCTGGCAACTATCATTTCTATTGGAAGTTAAAGAATTTCTGGATGGCTGTAAGGGTAAAGTTACTCAGTTTGAACTTCAACAGATTATTCCTAATGAGCAACTCGAAGATTGATAGGAACTTCATAAACAACGGGCTCAGTGATAACTTCAATTGGTATTTCGTAGAGCTGAACATTGTGGCTGATAATGTGCTGATAATCTGCTTCACCCTCAATGCCTGAAAGCATATTATTATTGTTATAATAGCTCTCCGCATCATCGACTGACTTCAGCTTGTTTGAATCGTAAAGTTCATCGATCAACCGCTTGATATCGTATCGATTATATTGTCTACCTGATTCATCCTCCACATAAAAGTCTTCAGAACCAGCTGGCTGAAGCCTTTGGCACTTGGAATACTCGATCGAGTTTGAAGCCTATAAAAACATCTCAGTTTGAACTCCCCATTCCTTTACTCCGTAAGTTTTTTATCTCAGAACTCTTTAAGATCTGTCAATACAGCCTTCAAGTTTTTCAAACATAATTTCATCTTGATCTATCAGTTTTAAATTGTCATCAGAAAGTTTCCTGACTCCGGCCAAGATGATAGGCACCTCAATTACATGTAAATTTTCAAATAAATCAATTTCGTCTGTCTGAATCATCTGATCTTCAGTCTCAATCTAGACGTCCATCTCAACAGGTAGCTCCTTAACGATAGGATTAGCATATATCTCCTGAATTTTCTTTTGAAGCTACTAATTTTCTTCTTTCTGTCTCTCAATGATGAAACTCTTTCTGTCACTCTCCTCAGTAAGCTTGCTCATCTAAGCCTACAAACTCACTTCCCTTGTCTCCAGATAGGAAATTCGAGTGCTTAAAAATTCTTCCTTCAAAGCATTTTCTTGAATCAAGTCATGATACTCCAATTTTTCTTGATTAATTTCAACAATGACCTTCTGAAGGTTCTCAATCATCAGATGAAGTTCACTTATTTCGTTAGAGTATTTATTATTTATCTGTACATACTTCTCTTTGTACTTAGACTACATCGATTTCTGCATTTCTTACAAATTGTAGTCCAACTCCAACTCGACAGGTATCTACCACACCTTCAACATGCTCCTCATTTCCCCCTTGAAATCTTTCTCAGAATTCGAGTCTGCCTTATTAAGTGTCTAAATTTTATTAATCTGACTCAATTTATCAAAATTTTAGAAGTCCTATATGTCCAGCATCGACGGCACAGGGTTTTCAACCTCAGTTTGTATTTCCTGGTGAGTAAATTATTTTTTAGAAGTCGGCTGCGATTAAATAGGACCTTTCTTATCTCCCTATATCGCTTATTTTTTATTTTGGATCGTTTATTTCCCGCCTGTAGGAACAATCTCCACCTCCACCTGTCCTGATTACAAACTCATCGGAATCTAACTCACCTCCTCTTGCGGTTCAACCTGATTCTCCAATAGGGGAGGACTCACCACCACCCGATCCTCGTTTGGCTTGGTTATCGATAACTGGACGGGGATTTAGCATATGGCAACGGGCCTTTCGAAATCGACTGGAACCTAGTACAAGGAGGCAGGCGGAACCATTTCGATAGGAACTTCATATATTTACGGCTCCATCTAAAGCTCAACCGGAACTTATATTATAGACTGGAAACTAGTTTGCAATTAAATAGGGATTTCAACAATATAGGGAACAAACACCTACCTCTCAACGATTTTTTATATCTATTTTATCCTCTATATTTATATTGGCCTCTATATATATACTATCTTCTCAACCTATACTATACGCTATACTTATACTACCTTCTACACCTCAATGATCTTCTACACCTCAACGATCTTCTCAATCTACACCACTCTCTCAGCTTATTTCACCTTAGGAGCTGTCTCCAACAGTATTGCTTCGTTTTATTTGTTTTTATGTACGACTTATTCAGTTGATTTTGCTACTTAGACATAGACTATCTTTTCCACCTCTACGGTTTAGATAATCTCAACTGGAATCTAAATAATTTTCTCAACTATTTTAGTTTATATCTGAGGCACAATAATCTCTTTTTCAATAAACAGTTCAACAGGCTCTTATATTATTCTGTAAACATAGATTGGAACGGCCACTGGTTTTTCTATGGGAACATATACTACAGTTTAAATTTTCTAGTAAATGGGCACCTCCACGATCTTTTCGATCTCAACCATGACAACTTTCTCTATCTCCACAATTTTCTCCACCTCTACAATCTTCTCCACCTCAACATATCTGCAAACCTAAACTATCTTCTCTACTTCCACGATCTTCTCAACCTCAATATAAACTATCTTCTCAATTTCACATACCACAGGGACTTAGTAAATTTGATTCTTAAACACCTCCACTTCAACAGTTCGTTAAATGACACACTCAACCGGTACCTCATACACTTGAGGCTACTGATAATGAAGCTCAAACTCTCTTTCCATTGATTGTTAATGTCCTAACAGCTTAACTAAATGTTCACCTTCAATGGCCTCAACAGAAGCCTTCTTGTCTTGAATGCGTTAAACCAAAAGCTATCCTATATGCAGCTCGACAGGTATCTCGACGAGGATTGGAATGTACTTGTTGACCTGGACCTCGACCTAAACGGTTTTGGTGACATAAATCTAGTCGGTCTTTGTTATTTAAATGATATTCTCTATTTAAATTACCTTCTCGACTATCTTCTACACCTCCACCTCAACCACACGCTCAACAACCACCTCCCTCTCCACCTCCATCACCCTCTCTTCAACCAGCTCAACAGGCACCTCAAATATCTTCTGCTTCTGCTCAATTAGCTCAACTGGAATCTCTATAATTTCCACTGTTTAGCAAACAAGTTCAACCGGGATCTAAACAATTTACTTTACATAAACAATCTTCTAAACAGGTACCAGCTTCTACACTTAAACAATCTTAATCACCTAAACTAATTTTTCCACTGGAACCAATTTTTACACCTCAATAACTTTTATCACTTCTACTATCTTCTCAACCTCAATCTTCACTATTTTCTCAACTTCAACAATTTTCTCAACTTCCACAATTTTCTAAACTTCAACGATCTTCTCAATCTCAACTTCCACAATCTTCTCTACAATCTTTTCAACCTCTACTTTCTTTTATACTTCGACATTGATAAACCGATCCACGTACATAACAATAGGCACCTCTACTATTTTTTCGACTTAGATTTAAATTTCAACAGGGTACTCGATAATTCCCTGCAGCCTACTGGTTTCATCAAAACTATCTAAAGACTGATAATTTGATGACCTGAGCTTTATTGTATTCGCCTCTAGTTTACTCTTTTGATTCAATTGATATTAATTGAGTTGATCAGCATCTTCCAACTCAAAACTTTCCCGCATCTCGTTAAATTTATAATAGACTGGGATCTCTTTGGCGATGGGAACCTAAATAAACTTGGTCACTTCTTCAGTAATGTA
>ERZ724520.1860-NODE-1860-length-10214-cov-5.242248_pt1 | contig 10214 bp, 4 predicted proteins | sample MGYA00376053_ERZ724520 | MGnify/ENA primary metagenome ERZ724520 (study PRJEB28724, sample SAMN07190886) | activated sludge metagenome | isolation source: activated sludge of sewage treatment plant in Hong Hong | place: USA: Christiansburg, Virginia | collected... | reverse complement strand
GTTTCGTTTTGTAGGACGTGTTCGCGATTGCGTTGCACCGTAGCTATTATGGCCCGTGAGCGAACTGACATCTGGCGCCGTATGGGCAGTAGCCGTGGTGGGTGTAGTTCTTGCAGAGCGAACTTTTTAGTTTTGTTTTGGAGTTGGTTAGAGGCACTCTGGCGGGGTTGACGATGTTTTGGCCGTGAATAGCTTAGGGTTAATCCGATTAAGTATCGGGATCGGATTTGGAGGGGGAGTAATAGAGGGCGGGGTATGCGAGTGATGCGATCATGAAACGTACAATTATTATTATTAGAGAAGCCTCTTTCTTGTAAAAGAAATAATTCTAATTACTGATCAATTATGACAGGTACTGGCCTGGGTTCTAGAGCCTTCGCGTAATTTACTATCGGTTGAGGCTTTGTGGATTGAGGGTGTGAGGTCTTTTAAATAATAAATGTTAGGGAGACTCTGTTTTAGTTCTGATGGGTTAATAATAACTATCATTTGAAGGAATTCGTGTTAAACTATAATTGGAGGAAAAATCTTGATGATTTGATTTTACAAGAGATATGATGTTATTGTATTTTTTAAAATATAAAAGGACTTTATAATGGTGCACAAAAAATGCGATTTTTGTTGTTTGCTAAGATTCTATTTTGTTTTTTTATCAATTCATTTTTTTTTTTTTTTATTCTTATCAAATATAAATACGAAAAATTAGATAAGGAAAAACTTTATACCCTGCTTACTGAAAGGTCTGGTTCCATCCAACAAAAAATGTTCTGTTTTAGAGTTCAAATGGTTGGTAGCTTAAACGATCACTGATTAGGTTGGCATGGCTAGATGTTTGTATTATCTCAATAGATAGACTAGCTCTTCTATAAAATAGTGAATCAAAAAACCAAGATTGTGGGTATTTGAATCGATAATAAATCAAAGATTGTTTCTTTTTGCGAGGGGCGAGCCTATGCTTTTGGTCGGGAGGAGAGTTCAAATTGTATTAATGAATTGTTAAAGTTAGTAAATTTATAAAAGAGATAATTGAAAGAGGGGTAGTTAGTTTGTTTGGGTAGGATAGCAGGAGAAAATATTTAAAAAGGTGTTCATTTTGTGATCTTTTCAAAAATGCTTCTGGTGCCTTGTCTGGTAATAATTATAATTAGGTTGGTATTTTTCAATGTATTTTTTAAAGAATAGAAATAGAATGGAGAGTTTACTGGAAAGGAAGGAAAGAGAATATTTGTTCAAACGATTGAAGAAGTTATAATTTTTTTAAGATAATTTTTATTTTTACTGAGAATTGTGTGATCTTTTTGACCAAAAAAGTTAAAATAGAATAAGAAGGCAAATTTCGATGGACAGCTGAGAAGCAAGTAGGGAGTAAATAGTAAACAAACTGGTTTTAAGTGGATGGTGTGGAATTGAAGTTTGAAAATGTACTTGTGGGTGTAATATGATGGCAAGAGTAGTGCTAGTACAAGATAAATAAACAATCAAATTTGATCCAAGTTAGGCTTCTAAACATAGTCGAGTGTATCTGGAACATCTTCTTCCCTCTCCGCAGTGTCGATCAGGTCTTCCTTGTTCCGGAAGGCGATGATCACGATGATCAGAATCAGTAGGATGGTCAAGGGAATTGACAATCCGAGGATGAGGCCCAGGTTGACGCTGGAGCCAGCTGAAGCAGTGCCGTAGCCATCGGCATAGCCTGAAGAAGACACTAATCTAACTCCGTCTATCGATTCGCCTTCAACGTGAGGAGCTGAGACTGCAGCGAGTGCATCTGCGGGCGTGGCGAAGGGCCCTCCCTGAACTGAGAAGATGTAGTCGACCGAACCTGCGGCTAGGTAGGTGTTTTTGATGATGAGACTGCAGGTGTCGATGGTCGATTTGTCAAAGCCTGCGGGTAGTTTTTGGCAGATGGCGAAGACGAGTCTGTTGAGATCCCTGATGCTTTTGTAGACCTGGGTGGGGGCAGGATCTGAGTCGGCGAAGGTGGGGTTTGCGCCGAGTCCGCCGGCGAGGAGGAGTCGCATGGTGACTCGAGAGTTGGCGAGGCAGCCGGTGCCGTTGACGGCCCATCCGGTGATGCAGGAGGTGCAGGCCTTGTCGTCGCCGTTGCAGGTGGCGCAGGGGTGGGTGCAGGGTTTGACTTTGCCGTTGACTGCGTTTTTGGCTCCGAGTTCGACGTAGTAGCCGGGGGCTGCGGTGTTGCAGAAGGAGCCGGTGGTGCAGGTGAGGCAGTGGTTCTGGCAGGCGCTGCAGGAGGTGCCGGAGAGGTAGTAGCCGTCTGCGCACTTGAGGCAGGCGGTGGCGCCGCAGGAGAGGCAGTTGGCGGGGAAGGAGGGGCAGGTCAGGCACTTGCCCGAGGAGAGGTAGTTGCCCGAGGCGCAGGTCACGCAGGAGCTGGTGGCGTTGCAGGAGGTGTCGAGCGAGCAGGAGGTGGTGTCGGCGGAGAGGAGGTAGCCCTTGAAGCAGGCCGAGCAGACCGTGGCGGAGGTGAGCGAGACGCAGTTGGCTGGGTTTTTGTAGCAGGTGGTGCCGACCAGGCTGTAGCCGGAGCCGCAGGTGGTGCAGGTGGCGAGGGCCGAGCAGGTGGCGCAGTTGGTGCTGCAGGGCTGGCAATATTTGATGGCGTCGTAGTACTGTCCGTCGGGGCAGGCGTTGCACTGGCCGGGGTTGTAGGGGCTGCAGGAGGGGCAGGCGCCGAGGCAGGCCGTGCAGTTTTTGGTGCCCACGATGATCACGTAGCCGACAGCGCACTTGCCTAAGTCGCAGTAGCCTGGGCCCGATGCGTCGCACTGGATGCAGTTGGCAGTGCAGGCCTGGCAGGTTCCTCCGATCTGGGTGACTCCTGCTGAGTTGGAAGTGAATGTGGCGGTGTAGCCGGGTATGCAAACAACGGAGAAGGCTGGGTTTCCGGGTACGCAGGAGGTGGCGTAGGGGTCGGTGCAGGTCTGGCAGGCTCCTCCGCTGAGCAGGAGTCCGGGGTAGCAGGCGGTGCAGGAAGTGGCGGTGGAGCCGGAGCAGGAGAGGCAGCTGGGGTTGCAGGCGATGACTGTTCCTGCTACGATGCTGAAGCCGCTGCTGGTTGTGGTGCAGACCACTGAGCCGCTGGCGGTGATGCTGCAGGTGGAGCAGCCGGTGGGGCAGAGGTAGTATCCGGAGGAGGTGAGTTGGACGGAGGTGGTGGTGAGGGAGGAGACGCAGGATCCGGCTGAGTTGAAGTAGTAGCCGGTGTCGCAGGTGGTGCAGGCGGTGGCGCTGGTGCAGGCGACGCAGTTGGCCGAGCATTTGGTGCAGGTGGTGCCGGAGAGGAAGTAGTTGACGTTGCACTGCTGGCAGCCGGTGAGGTCGCAGATGTAGCAGTTGGAGTCTGCGCAGGCGAGGCAGGAGGTGCCTGTTTCGTAGGTGCCGAAGCGGCAGGCGCAGCCGGGGACTGCGGGGTCGAAGACGTAGGTGGGTTGGCAGGTGAGGCCGCAGATGCCGCCGGAGAGGAGGAAGCCGGCGAGGCAGGTGGTGCAGGTGGTGCTGCCGGCGGAGAGGCACATCTGGCAGTTGGTTACTGAGGAGGCGCAGTTGTAGTTGCTGCAGGTGCCGCCGGAGGTCACGGAGTAGCCGGCCGCGCAGGCGGTGCAGGTGGTAGGGTTGTTGCATTCCCAGCAGTTGGAGATCACTGAGCAGGAAGTGCACTTGCCTGAACCGTCGATGAAGTAGCCGGTGGGGCACTGGGTGCACTGAACTACGCTATTGTAGGTGGTGCAGGCCATGCAGTTGGGGATGGTGGCTGAGCATAGTTGGCAGACTGGTGCTGAGGCAGTTCCTGTGTTGACTTCTCCGATGGCGCACTGTATGACGCAGAAGCTGGCTCCGGTGGAGGAGGTGACTGAGTTGTAGCCGGTCATGCAGGCGGAGCAGGCAGTGGCTGAGGAGCAGGTGAGACAGTTGGCAACGGAACAGGTTAGACTGCAGGCGGTTAGTGAGGCTGAGAGTGCGTAGCCGGTGGCGCAGGTCTTGCAGGTAGTGGTGCTGGCGCAGGTTGTGCAGCTGGAGATGGTGCAGATGGCCGTGCAGGAGGTGGAACTGGCAAGGGTGTATCCGGCAGCGCAGGCTGAGCAGGCTGAGGCGGAGGAGCAGGCGACGCAGTTGGTCACTGAGGCTATACAGGCGGCAGTGCAGGTCATTTTGTCAGCGCTGAGGGTGAAGCTGGTTTGGCAGGTGGAGCAGGCAGTGGAGTTGAGGCAGGTGGCGCAGTACTGGACACCGCAGATGGCAGGCTGGCAGGCGTTGCTGGAGTCGACGTAGTAGCCGGCGTTGCAGGTCACGCAGACGGCGGCGGTCGAGCAGGAGGAGCAGTTGGTGTCTGTGCAGGTGAGGCTGCAGGTGGCTCCGGAGTTGGTGAGCGTGTATCCGGCTGCGCAGGACTTGCAGACGGTGAGAACGTCGCAGGTGGCGCAGTTGGTGACTGTGTTTTGGGTGCAGTCGATGGTGCATGCGCCGTTATTGGCGGTGTAGCCGGTGGCGCAGGTGCCGCAGTAGTCAGGACGGAGACAGGTGACGCAGTTGGGGTCTGAGCAGATGGGGAGGCAGGACTTGGCGTCAGTTGAAACTTGGTACTGGCTTTGGCAGATGCCGCAGGTGGTGGCGGAGGCGCAGGTGGTGCAGTAGGGTATGGAGCAGGTGGAGGAGACGCAGGTGTAGGTGCTGCTGACCACGTAGCCTTGGGTGCAGGTCTGGCATTGGCTGGATCCGCCGCTGTTGTAGCAGGCGACGCAGTTGGGGTCGGTGCAGGTTGACGAAACGCAGGAGAGGCCGTTGGAGGCGAGGACGGTTTTGGAGCTGAAGGAGCACTGGGTGCAGGTGGTGGCGGTGCAGGCCACGCAGTTGGCGCCGTAGGTGGTTTCGCAGGCGGTGCATGGTCCGCCGGTGGGGAAGTAGTAGTCGGGGCAGGTGGAGCTGCAGGTGGCGGCGGTGAGGCCGGAACAAGTGGTGCAGGTGGTTCCGGAGAGGGTTTGGGTGCCGACTGTGCAGGCGGTGGCGCTGGTCTGACAGGTACCATTAGTCCAGTAGAAGTTGGAGCAAAGGGAGGTGGTGCACTCGTAGCTGTCGGCGAGAGTACAGTCGCTGTGAGCCAGTTGGAGGAGTAGGGCGAGTGTGAGGAGGACTGTGAGGATTGTGGGGGTGTTATTCATTGGAAAAAAATTATAATTTAATGCTGGTCTTTCTTTTGGAATTTAACCGTCCGGCAGGTACAGCCAAAAATTAGATCTTACAGTTAGGCGGGGGTGATATTTTATTAAAACTGTGCGTTTGTTGGCTGGGTTATTTTTACAAGTAATTGAGGGAGGTTCGGGATAATAAATTTTTATTGCGTTGGGGGTTGTTGTTCAGTCGGAAGGTGGTTATTTTTAATTGAATGAGTCAAAAAAGATAGCCCATGCAACAATTGTTGGGGGAAGCATTTTTTTCGTTTATAAAGAAAATATCCCGTTTTGTCCAATTAAAATAATATCATTGTATAGAACCGAAGACTGACTTTCCTTCTCTTTTTCGAACACTAAAAATTGCTTCCTTTATCTCTGTCCATTTAACGCAAATTCGAAGGTCATATGTCTTTTACTGATGAAAAGTTGATGCGATATATAGTTATGGGGAATCAGTCATTCTCGGAATGGGGAATCTTTCTGGAGAAAGGCTTTGCTGCCGAGATGCTGGTGAGTTATCGACGATTTCCGTTGCAAAGATATAATAAGGCTTGTTTAGCAAGCAGATATTATTAAAAATAAAAAGGTGTTGCGTTGTAAATCAATTGTCGATTTGATCTGGTCGAGGCACCCATCTTGGATGTTTGGGGCTGGGTTGGGATTATTTTTGTGTTATTTCTGAGTTTGGGGTGGATTAAGGACTTATAATTGTTATTGTTCAGTATTTGACGGGGAGGTGTTGGGGGACTGCGTTACTGGCGGCTGTCTACTGTGTTTTGTTTTTATTTTTTGGCGGAAGTGTAAAACGGTTGCGTTGATGCATTCGAAATTGGGTTTGGGGGGAAAGTTACTGACGCTCTGATTTGAAACTGTATAATTTAATTTTGTAGCTTAGAAAAAGGGTAGGTGATTAATTGAAGATATAATGAGTATAATATGCATTTGGATCGAAACCATATAAACGCTTTTATTTTAAGTTCAAATACAGCGGGGTTTGGATCTCATGGGCTGGGCCCTATAAAGTATCTGTGGGTATCAAACTGCAGTTCAAAGATGATATTGATGATAAGGATATGAAAGTTATATGTCTGAAGGATATGAAAAATATATTTACAATATCAGATTTTGTTGTGATCTGTTTTTTAGACTTGATCTACCGACTCGGCGACATACTCGTCTCTTTCTGCAGTGTCGACGGTCTCGTCCTTGTTCCTCATGGCCAGGATCACGATGATCAGGATCAGCAGGATGGTGAGGGGGATGGATAGACCGAGGATCAGTCCGAGATTGGCACCTGATGAGCTGGCTGAGGTAGCACTGAAGCCCACGATGGCCGTGCTAGTAGACATAATTTTGAATCCGTCAACATCTCCAATAGCGAAGGAGTTTTGCAGTTAGCTTGAGGCTGTGGCAGAGTTGGGGAAAGCGCTTGCGTCGACACTCATTGAGGTAGAAAGTGAGCCCCATTTAAGGCGGTTGCACTTGATATGTCTTCTGCATTTTTGGTGAGATGAGGTATCGTAGTATTTGCTGGGTAATTTTTTGCAGAGTGCGTGCATGAGTCGATTTAATCCGAAGAAGCCTTTGTAGACTTGGGTGGCTTGGTCGTCAGTATCCAAGAACATGGGGGTGCTTCCTGAGCCTCCTCCGAGGACCATTGTGGTCTCAGCGCGAGAGTTGCAGAGGCACTGGGTGCCGTTGATGGCGAAGCCAGTGACGCAGGTGAGGCATTGCTGTTCGTTTCCGTAGCAGGTGGCGCAGGGGGAGGTGCAGGGCTTGACTACTCCTGTTGATGATCCCCTTAGTCCCATTTGGATGTAGTAGCCGGTGGCGGCAGTGATGCAGAAGGAGGAGCTGCTGCAGGTGAGGCAGGTGGAGGGGCAGGCAACGCAGGAGGTGCCTGAGAGGTAGTAGCCGTCTGCGCATTTGACGCAGGCAGTGGTGGCGTCGCAGCTGACGCAGTTAGCAGGCAGACTGGCGCAGACGAGACACTTCTTGGCGGAGGTGAGGTATTGGCCCTAGATGCAGGAGACGCAGGTGCTGGTGCCGTTGCAGGAGGTGTCGAGGACGCAGGAGGTGGTGTCGACGGTCAGTTTGTAGCCGACGAAGCAGGCTTGGCAGACAGTGGCGGAGGTGAGCGCGACGCAGTTGGTCGGGTTGATGATACATTTGGTGCCGATGAGGGTCGACCCTTGAGGGCAGGTGAGGCAGGTAGTTTGGGCCGAGCAGGTTTAGCAGGAGGAGCTGCAGGGCTGGCAGACGTTGTTGGTGTCGAAGTACTGTCCGTCGGGGCAGGCGGTGCACTGGGCGGGGTTGTAGGGGCTGCATCCGGGACAGCCGCCGAGGCAGGCGGTACAGTTCATGGTGCCGACGAGCACAACGAAGCCGGCTGAGCATTTGCCGGCATCGCAGTTGCTGGGGCCGGTCGAGTCGCATTGGAGGCAGTTGATGGCGCAGGCAACGCAAGAGCCAGCGGTTACGGCTCCCCCCGTTGTTGCGATGTAGGTGGCAGTGTAGCCCTGGTTGCAGGATATGGAGAAGGCTGGGTTGCCGGCGAGGCAGGTGAGGGCGTTGGGGTCGGAGCAGGTCTTGCAGCTGCCTCCCGAAAGGACCAATCCGGCATAGCAGGCGGTGCAGGAGGTGGCGGTGGTTCCGGAGCAGGAGAGGCAGGAGGGGTTGCAGGGGATGATTTTTCCGCCGACGATGCTGAAGCCGGCACTGGGTGCTAGGCACTTGAGTGTTGCATCGACTCCGATGGTGCACTGGGAGCAGCCAGGGGGGCATTCATAGAAGTGGCCGTCTCTGCCCTTGTTTACTTTTTTGCCTTTTCCTGCGGATTTGCAGTTGCCGTCATCGTTGAGGTAGTAGTCATCATTGCAGCGGGTGCAGGTGGTGTCGTCAGAGCAGGTCATGCAGTTGCTCGGACAGTCCTTGCAGACGCCTGCGCTCACGAAGTAGGTGTTGGAGCAGGCCAAGCAGCCGGTGATGTCGCATTTGTAGCAGCTGGGGTCTTTGCAGGCCGAGCAGCCGGTGCCGTTGTTATAGGTACCGACTGGACAGCCGATGGTCTGGGTGACTGGGTCGAACACGTAGGTAGCAGTACCCGTGAACGAGCATGTGCCGGCGCCGGAGAGAGTGAAGCCGCCGATGCATTTGGTGCAGGTGGTTCCGCCGGCGGTGGAGCAGGTGAGGCAGTTGGTCACAGAGGCTGCACAGCTGACTGCGGAGCTGCATTCGTTTTTGGAGTTGATGACGTAGGTGTCTTGGCAGGTGGTGCATATGGCGGCGCTGGAGCAGGCCCAGCAGTTGGTGATGAGACTGCTGCAGAGCTGGCACTGGCCTGCTCCGTCGATGAAGTAGCCGGTGGGACACTGGGTGCAGACAGTGGCGGCATTGCTGGTGATGCAGGTCATGCAGTTGGGGATTTGTGAGGAGCAGACAGCGCAGACGGGAGTAGCGGCAGTGCCGGTGTTGACTTCTCCGAGGCCGCACTGGATGACGCAGGTCTGTTTGCCGTTGGTGGTGACGAGGTTAAGGCCGGTTTTGCAGGCGGAACAGGTGGTGGCTGAGCTGCAGGTGAGGCAGTTGAGGACTGGGCAGTAGAGGTCGCAGGTGGTGCCGTCGGCGCTGAGGGTGTAGCCGGTGGCGCAGGTCTTGCAGGCAGTGGTGGTGGCGCAGGTGCCGCAGTTGGAGACCGAGCAGATGGCGGTGCAGCTGGAGGCGCTGGCGAGGGTGAAGCCGAGGGCGCAGGCGGAGCAGGTGGTGGCGGAGGCGCAGATGACGCAGTTGGTGACGGAAGTTGCGCAGGCGGGGGCACAGGTGGATTGGTCTGCGCTGAGGGTGTAGAACTGCTGGCAGGTGGTGCAGGCGGTGGTGTTGGTGCAGGCTGAGCAGTATTGGATGTCGCATATCGCAGCTACGCAGGTTCCTGCGTTTGCGTTCAAGGAGTAACCGGCGTTACAGGTCACGCAGGTGGCAGCCACTGAGCAGGTCTGGCAGTTGGGGTCGGTGCAGGTGATCACGCACTGGGACCCTCCCAAAATGGCAGTGTAGCCATTTTCGCATGTTTTGCAGGTGGTGAGAGTGATACAGTCTGTGCAGTGAGGAACCACGTTTTGGGTGCAGTCGATTTGGCAGACTCCTGAAACTGATTTGTAGCCGGTGGCGCAGGTTCCGCAGTAGGCAGGGCGGAGACAGGTGACACAGTTGACATCGGAGCAGATGGGATTGCAGGAATTAAGGTCAGCAGAAAGAAGGTAGTCTGTACCTTGATTTTGGCAGAGTGCGCAAGTTGTGGCTCCGGTGGTGCACTGGCTGCAGTAGGGAATGTTGCAGGTGGTAAGGGTACATCCGTAGTTGCTATTAATGTTGTAGCCAGTTTTGCAGGTTTGACATTTTTAAACATTGGCCTGAGTGTAACACTGAACGCAATTGGGGTCGGTGCAGGAGGAGCTGACGCATGATAGGCCGTTGGAGGCGAGTACTGTGTTGGAACTGTAGGCACACAGGGTGCAAAGGGTGGCGGTGCAGGCGATGCAGTTGTTGCCGTAGGTGGTCCAGCAGGCGGTGCAGGTGGTGCTCTGCATATAGAAGTCGGGGCAGGTGGAGGTGCAGGTGGCTGCGGTTAGTGATGCGCAGGTGGCACAGACACTTCCGTTCCAGACTGAGGTTTGGGGGGTGCAAGTTGAAGTGGCGTTGCTTTTACAAGTTCCGTTGGCCCAGTTATAATTAGAGCAAAGCGAGGTTATACATTAAAAACCGTCGGCCAGGGCACAGTCCGAACGTGCGAGCTGGAGGAGAAGAAAGAGGCAGAGCAGGGAGAGGACTGCTGTTTTTGGAGTCGGCATAAGAAAATATTATAAGAAGAATGATGGCCTAGAGATAAATATTTTTAGGGACAGGGTTTTGAGGCAATTCTCAGGTGGTAGGAGTCTGTTTGAGTGTATTTGTGTTGATTTAGGGGTTTATTAGTGAAATTGAGTTAGAATTGTTGGATCATTAAAGATGTATTTTTAAAAAGGAAAA
>ERZ724520.1859-NODE-1859-length-10215-cov-4.180709_pt1 | contig 10215 bp, 7 predicted proteins | sample MGYA00376053_ERZ724520 | MGnify/ENA primary metagenome ERZ724520 (study PRJEB28724, sample SAMN07190886) | activated sludge metagenome | isolation source: activated sludge of sewage treatment plant in Hong Hong | place: USA: Christiansburg, Virginia | collected... | reverse complement strand
CAGCTGTCTCAAATAATGATAATTCAGCCTCAAACAAATCAACTACCACCCCTTCAGCTGTCCCCTCAGCTACCATCCAAACCACATCAACTACCACTGTAGTTAAACCCCCACCTACCCCTCCAGCAGCGACTTCTACTGATATTTCACAACCAAGTGGTGGCATTTTCGTTCCCTTTTTTGTGAATCTTGACGCCTAGAACTCAGGACAGCTTTTTGTAAGCTCCTCTACTGCAAATTCAGGGTCAAAAGCAGATAATAGCGCTCAAGCTTCAGCCACCAGCAGCACCAGCAGCGGATCCACTTCAGCTTTAAGTAGTGCTTCAAGTTCAAGTTCAGGTAGTGGTTCATCTTCATCGAATGCATCAACTACTGTAACGACTAATTAGGGGAGCAAGCAAACGACAGTGTCATCGAATTCTGATGGAAAAACAGCTAGTGTGACTGTTAGTCAAACGGTAACAAAAACTCCATAAAAACCTGTTGCAGTCCAACCAGTACAACCTACGTCACCACCTGCACCTGTTACTGTAGCGCCTGCCCCAGCCACAGCACCGATTTCTAAATAAAATACCAACAGTCAAACGATTAATCAAGCTAAAACAACAACAAGTCAGGATACAACAACTCTGACAACTAGCACAACAACAGTGACTTCTCAAACAAGTATTTCGTCAACTCCAGTCACTGCTAACACTAACACTAACACTAACACAAATACTAATACTAATACCAACAGCAATAACAATGCCAAGACTAATACTAATAAAAACAAAAATAGTAAAAATAGTAGCGCCAAAGCAAAACCTACTAAAATAGTTCCCAAAACCGTTGATACAGCAACCACCAATACAAACACAACAAAAACAATCAATACCAATACAAATACTGTCAACAATAATCCGACAAATACCAACTCAGCAACTCAAAACATTGTAAATACAAATACAAACATAAACACAGCATCTCAAGGGAATACTTACACAGCCAATGCCAACGCAGCCAATACCAACTCAGCCAATTCTAACACCAACTATCAACCACAAAGTTATGTCTATTTCAGCCAATACTCAAATTCTTTGGGTTATGGCTCTAATTCTTATGTTAACAACTACAACGCATATAACTCAGCATCCCTCTGTTTCAGTGATCAAGATTGCAAAGATCAGTACCAAGGATTTGTCGTTCTTGGACTGCCGCTCGTCTGCAGAAACTTTGAATGCGTGCCATTCTGATTTCGACCAATTTATCAATAGGATCAATCTGAAACTATCATCATTTATGTTTACTATCATTAAAATAAAGAATTATCACTGCTCCTAACCACTCCAAAGACTTATGTTGTCCCGAATCAATTGTAAGATCATCGTGCATTCTTTGTAGTTTTCCTCGTTGACTGTGTCGATGTTAGCGATCGCTTCCTAGAAGGCTCGGTTGGCCATGTTCAGGGCTGCCTCTGACTCCCCGGCGATCTCCCACAGGAACACTGACATGTTGAGATGCAAGGACAAACGAACGATGTTGGTTTGAGGTAGATTCGATCTGGCCATTGCCTCCGCTTCTCTGTAGTTGGTTTATGCATGCTCGCGGAATTCACGCACATCGCCCTCTCCTGGAAACTAACAGAGGTAGCGGTTAAAGTCAGCAACTAACTTACGGAAAAAGACCATGGCCTCGGCTCCTTTAGTATGATGTTTGAGGGGAACCACTTCTTCCTCAATTAGCTTTATTATCTGGTGGCAGGTTTTGGTGAGCTCATCCTCGATCTACCCGCGGAATCGATCTAAGGCAGCGTGGATAGGATCACCTTCAGCTGCTTTGTTTTTCATTGCCTCGATGACTTTCAGCTCGGCCCGCCGCGACGCAACCACACTCTTATAGGCCGAAGAGCATAGGTTTCGCTATGCGGGTGTTAGCTATTCTTCGCTCTTAAAGATTTGATTAGCGTATGTGATCATTTACTCGTATCTTTATGTCTGTTGGGCCAGTTTAGCGAGCAAAACATAGTCCTATTTTTTAAAATCTTTGCCCACCTTCATATTATTATAACTCTAAGGCTCATCCCAGTTACCAAAATTGAATTTTACAGAAATAGTATTAACAGTCATAAATCAGAACATTAATCAAGGCTTAACTCATATTTTTAGAAATATAATACGAATTTGATCCTCAATCACTTATCACAATTATTTATCATTCGAAGTCAAACATTTTATATCGAAAAAAAGTAAGGCAATCTTTAGCAATTATTGATATCATTGTGCATTTAACGGAAGATTGTTAATTTTGGTTAAGGTAACTACTGAATTGAAGAATTTATTAATATCTTAATATAAATAGTAGCAAATGAACACCCAAATTGACGGTAAAATCTACAATATCTCAATCCAAGCCGATATTCTCTAAGCCACGACCGCCGTCAAATTTCCCTGTCTCTTTTACATTTTGTGGAAAACTAATGATCAAAAATCATTAGCGGAAACGGGAAAATGTACCCCTCATGCAGAAAAGGTGCACTTTAATTAAGCCATCATACTAAAAACTACAGCCGTCTACGAAAGAAATAAAAAAATATTCCTTAAAAAGGAAACTCAAGTACAGCTCAACCTCATATCAAAAAGTAGGCCTGATCAACCTAAACTTGTAGGCAGAGTCACCATCGATATCGCAACCCTGCTTAACTAACAACTCTATCCGGCACCTACTCTTTTTCCTTTGCAATTTTGTTCAGTCAACGCTCATCTATTAGCTTCCTTTAAAATTGTCGAAAAGATCGAAACTGACCTATCTCTCTATGAACTATAAAAATCTTTCGGAGACAACGTAACATTTACTTCTGGATTGAAGGGATTCACTCCAACATCCTTGGCCTAAAAAAATAGAGATTCCTATCCTTTTGTCAATGATTCGCCATCAGTCAAGAGCAGACTATAAGAAGTAAGCAACCACATTAAATAAGTATCCATCGCTTCATCGTCTCCTTATGCAATCAATGGAGTTAAAGACCCTTTGACTAAAGAAACGAAAGATACTAGTACGACCATTAAAGATATTCGCGAAATCTTGTAAGATACGAGCAAAGGCAGGAGCAAAAGTTTTAAATCTCCTTTAAATTTAGAATAATCCGAGAGCAGTATTATTCGAAAGCAATTAACATAATAATTAAAGAAAAATGAAGAGAGCATCAAACTAAAAAGTTAATTCGATCAACTCAAGCTCGATAGCATTAGAAAAGCTCAATAATAGTAGAGATCTCGATTGTAGTTGTAAAAAAGAGGCAAAGATATCTAGTTTGTAAAAATCTAGTTGAGGCAAAAGCAAGCCTTACTTGACCAAGCAACAGCCGAAAATAGTATCATAAGGAATTAATCAAATAGGCTGAGGGAAGAGGCAGCCAAAGCCAGAGAATAGGCAGCTAAAGCAAGAGAGGAGGCTGCAAGCGTGACCATAAAACTGGCTTAACTCAAAGACACCTATACTCGATCAAATTTGCAACTTACAGCTTTGGAGAGAGACCTTAAAAGGTACGAGAGTGTGAATGAAAATCTACAGCAAACGAGTGAATCAAAAAGATAATTGTCAAATCAGCTTTCTCAGCTCTCTAAACAGTTGAGCGAATCGGAGCACAAGTTGAGCAGAGCATAAAAGGAAAAAGGAGACCTTTAGGAGTATATAAAAATAAAAGAATCATAATTCAAGAAGAAAAGTGAAGATTGGACCCAACAGAAAAACTCTCAATCCAATCAAAAATAGTCTTTGTTGGTTTAGCTCTCGTACGCTCAAGAACAGATAAAAAATTAGGCTGTCATCAGATCATAATTAGAGACAAAAATAACAGAATTTGAGAATGAATTCACTCGTCTTACAGCTCTCGAGCACTAATTCGAAGAAGCTCGACATTCGTGGGATATTAGGCAAAGTATACTCAATGAGGATTTATCAAGAAGAGCGACCAGACTTAACTAACTTGAGGAAACACTGCTAACTCTTGGAGAAAGAGTTAGATGGCTCTAAGGGTAAAACTAATTATTGACTGAAAACTGTCGACGCACCAGAGAATAGCAGCTAAAGATTTAGGAATAAAAAAGTATGTTAAAGGCCTCAACGTAAACTGAAATGCAACTGGCACTCCAAAACTACAATAAGTTAAGTACCGATTATCAGCATCTTCAAGACAAGAATGCCTAACTTGAGGGCAATTTAAATTCAATAATTGCAACTTATGAGACTTTGTCTGCGGATCACACTACTCTTTCTAATGATCACATTGAGCTGATGAGTGTTCATAATCAATTAAACGCGTCTTGGAAGGAATAGAAGCAAAAATGTTTATAGTTTGAAGAGTTACTACTAATAGGAAATTAACAAAGATAGAGATAATATATATAGGCCTCAAACAAACAAGCTGAATATTAAAACAAAATATTGTCGCTTTAGAATGAGCTAGTAATATGTAGAGAGCATTTGTTGATTGGTTAGTAACGAATAGCTATCCTTGAACTGTAGATAAAAAATCGGGAAGATTTAATTACCAAACTGCAGGACAGTCTTAATGTACAAATATAGAGAATTTAATTATTTAATTCCAGACTTCTTCGATACATAGAAAAGTAACAGAGAATGAAGGACATTATAATGTTTATGGAGTAGTAACATAGGTCTCTGCTTTAACTAATCAATGAACTTTAAAACAATTAAAATAACTATAAACTTCAATTGCAAGCTAAAGAGATTCAAATTTTAGAGTTGATTAATCAAATCTAAAGCAAAGTTAGTTAAAGAAAATCGCTATAAACGTTAGTGTGGTAAAAATAAAAATAATTACATTCATCGATCTAAAATTTACAATCGAATCTCATTGAGCAGACATCGAAGGCAAAGAGTTTATAGATCCAATTATATGAAGTCCAGTAACTGAATTCGAATAATTAAAAGCAAATAATATTAAACTAGCAATCGTTTAAATAAAAATTAGAGTAATATGAAAAAGCATTAAGCGAATCAAAGGAAGTAGCCAGTTTGTTAAATTGCGAGAAAACCTAATTAGAAACACAATTTTTACGAATGTAGTCTAACATTGCTTCTTTGAATGGAACTCTGTCCGAAAAGGAAAATCAAATAAAGCTACTTAAGGAGAACTAAACTTTATTAAATAAACAAATTTTTACAAAAGAATCTCAACAGCTTGATACTTCAATCAAAATCAAACAACTATAGCAGCAAATTCATTAATTGGACGTTCAAATTGCTGATCTACAAAACTAAATTTTGCTAAAGTAGTAAATAATTCAAGAAGAAAACAACAGATATAATCAGCTTGACACTAACTATCAAAATTTGGTAAATGATCAAGCTAATTTTGATCTGAATAGACATAAACAAGAGCTTAAATCAATAAAAGAAGAGAGTTAAAAATTAAAGGCATAAGTCAGTAGACTTGAGACATAAGTATCTAAAATCCCATCTATTGAAAGGGCCCTTAAAATAAAAACTATTTAGTTGAGTTCGATAAAATCAAAAGGCAAAGGATAATTTTCTGAAACTAATGAATTATTGCGTTTAAAGGATGAATAAATAGCATCATTACTGGCTTAGAAGCAAAAATTACTATTAATTGAATAATAGTGTTCAAAATTTAGGTAACAAATTGCTGTTTTGCAAGGATAAATCTAGATTGCTGAGTAATAAAGGTTCAACATTGAATCTTAGTCAAATGAGAAGGCGTTGTGTATGTAATAGTTGAAGGATGAAAACCGTAAATTGTTATAGGAAATAACGATAATTGGAGAAAAACATAGCGAATTATAAAAAATAGTAGCCGAAATGATGTCGATGGATGCGGGTGATCAAAATTCAAAATCTTAAACTGCCTTAAAAGCATAAAATTCAATGCTTAGAAACCAGGTGAAAGATAATGAGGCTCTAAAAGCCAAGGTAAGCTAATTATAAAAAACTAGGAGTAAATTAATGCAATAAATTGAAGCAAAAGAGCGTCAGTATAAAAATGTTATGACTGAAGAATCTAAAAAGCAGAGTCTTCCTGAAAGTAGTCGGCCAAATCAATCCCTTTCACAAAAAAATGTGATTAATAGCAACGACAAAAATATCAATACTGCAAATATCAGTGATATTTATAAATCTTTGAAGAATTTGATGGATGAAAGAGTCAAAGACAAGCTGAATGGAAAGACGAAGTAAATGTTGGATAAAATCTACAATAAAGATAGTTCAAAGAATATACCTCAATAAAAAATAAAGGCCATTTCTAAAAATTTCACATTGCTTAAAGTCCAGTTGATGCGGGCTGGTGAGATAAAAAACCAGCTTTAGCGTACAAAATTGATAAACCAGCTTCAAATATGTGAGGGTATAATAACAGCCCTCGCATCGGAGGAATGATTTAACCGATTAATAATGATTTATTTTAATGAATTCTTCCTCAAAAATGATTGCCCTAACTCGCAAGTGAACTGTAACGTCCGTCCATGCCTTTGAAATTAGAATTTTATTTGAAATTTCCCTTGCTTTTGGACAAATTCTACATCTATAGTATCCTCGTAACAGCCGGACAAACAGGTTTACTCGTTCCTAAAAATTAGGTTCCGTAGGTTGTCTCTGCATAATCGATTTGTTACTAAAGTGTGAGGAAGTATTTTTAAAACTGACTCTGCTCTCACCATCTCGCGACATGCACTGGCTTTGAGATAGTCCATTTCCCTTTTACTTGCTCACGTGATTCTTTGGATTTTGGAATTGATCTTTATAGCTACTTCCTCCGAGCCAAGAACCGGTCATGCTAAATTGATCTGGAGGCTTGGCTTTGTCGGCAGATTTGCCTCGAATATTTCCAAATTACTTGGTGTAGGTTGAATTAGCTGTGAATTACAGTCCTCCTCTTGAGCATTAAGGATTCATTGGGACATATTGGTTCTTTCCCCGATGGCCGGGAAACTATTTCGAATAACTCGTCAGTTAAGCACTTGGTCCTCTGTCGCACTTGAGGAGATCATTTGGTTTTGGTCGAGAAAGTGGATCTCCTTTTAGTTCAGGATATTCGTCCAAATATGTTGATTTCAATGATAGCAATGGACTTTCGGGTACATAAGCTGAAGCTGGCCTTGGGACCTAGCGATGCCGATAAGGATTTCGTGGAGGATAATCACGTTTGTATGTCGATGACATAGTGAGGGTGGGAGCGGGGGAAGTAAAATTACATAAATGTCTTCCGCAAACACAGTCTTTACAAAGACATTCGTTGGGATGATGCTGGAAGGTAGATGCCATTATGGTTCGAGAAAGTTCTAAATCTGATCTTTCTTTAGCTTGTTTGGGAGTTTAAAGGTTCCATTCTCGACATTTGTGTTCGCTATTGCTTTTAGGTGTGCTTGCGACAGATCCTCTGCTTTGGGTACTCTTTTTTCTCGCAAACATGGATAAATTTGGGCAATAAATTAAAATTATTGTTATTATTAACTTATAAATCAATGAAGAAAATGAGTATTATAATTCTACAAATCATACGAAAACGTTTTAATTTTTGGTAAAATGGCTTTATCATTTAAGTTGTGCCTATTAATCAATTCCTTTGTCTCTTAGATTTCTCCGCTTTTAGGAGAAATTATCAGCGTAAAATCCCCTCGATCATATCTACAGCTATAATAATGAAAAGAACAGAAAACAACTATACCTTCCGTCGATGGTAACGCATCTATAGTTACCCTGCAGACTATGAACTGGGGCTTCTCCACAGGAACGCATGCAAATTCGGTTACAGCAACCCCAAAATGAAGAACGGAGACAATGTTCCCATCTGCCCATGCTGCGAAAACTACATTAACACTGTAGATATCCCTCTTAGCTATCCCACCCCCCCCAACCGCACCCCTACGCAATCCGATGAGGCCTTCCTCCTTCCGGCTGATGTGTCTCTCTACTTCACTTTCATCAAAATGGTCATCATCTTTCTTCTGCTCCGTTTCCTTGTGGTTGAATTCTACAACTTGAGCACAAGTCTAAACGGTCAATACTGCCAAAATTATCTGTCGAACCCCAAGAATCCAACGGACAAGATATGTTACAGTTATCTCATGAGTATTCTGTCAGGATTTAACAAACATACATCGGCAGACCAGTACGCGCTCAAACAAATAGCAATACTAAATCTAGCCTTTACCTTCGTTGGGATTGTCTTCTTTCTTGTATATCAAGCCTTTTCTTACAATCTGTATTTCTTTCTTGAAAACAATGACGTTACTCAGGATGATTTTACTATTCTCGTTGAAAATATTCCCTCAATTATCTATGATGAGGAGCATAGATAAGTGGACAAGTGCAGTTTTCATTATCAAACATTTTTGAAAAACGCTGTCGAGAGCAGGATTAAGACATGGGTGGATGAACTAGCAAAAAAGAAGTAGGATAAAAAGGCTAATCACTACCCAAAATTGTAAAACCATTTTTACAATGAGGTTTACACAAAAAAATAGAGCAAAAACTACCAAGATAGGGCCATTGTTAACACAATTACTATTTGCTATGATCTCACCTAGCTTGATACACTCAATATATATAGAGGTAAGCTTGTTTCTTAATTTCTTGCAAGGAAAAATCACCAAATGGAGCAGGGTGGCGAAAAGGACCTTGCGCATATTCCTAATCAAATCAAACTACTGAACACAATGTACCTCGAACTCTGCCACAGAATAGGTGTTGATGATAATCCTGTTTCTGCCCTTTCGAAATTTGTTGGAAAAGCCCTTGTCACTTTCTAATATCAGCATTACCGAGATTTATTCCTTAGATAATCATAAAAGCACAGACATTTTTTAACTCTCAATGAAAATTCGCTCAAAGTATCACTGGCACCGAAGCCTAATGACATCTTTTGGAACAACATGAAGATCACAGATAAACAAAGGCGCCGTCATCTTTTCTATTCCTACCTCATAATGGTTATGAGTCTTACCTTTACTCTGGGGACTCTTATTGTTTTGAGGCTGTTTCAAGGACACATGAAGGAATAGATCTCTCAAACAAAAAAACATAGAGATCTTATGAGCTACGCCTTCAATCTTACAATGATCATTGTCACAAATGTGGTAAATTGGCTGTTAAGTGAAGGTCTCGATGTTTTAACTGAGATGGAGAGACATAAATCAAAAACGGATAGAATGAGTTCGCTTATCATTAAGAACGTGATTGCTAAATTTTTGAACACGACTGTCATTTACTTCATCCTCTATCAGATGAACCCGACAAACCTGGTTAGTAAGGACGGACTGGTGTAAAAGATAATCAGTTTGAGCACAATCAGTGCTGCCTTCAAGATAATTAATGACCTCATCCAGCCCAAAGCCCTCTTCAAAGAATTAATGAACAAATACAAGTTCAAAGAGAGCAAGCATATCAACTTATTTCAGGTGCAACTGAATACCCAACTGCAGATTTAAGACTTCAACATTGCTAACCAGTACTCCCATTACATCTATATGACTTTTATGGTGCTATTCTATTCCTTCCTTGTTCCGCTCTCGACCCCAATCACCCTCTTCGTATTCATTCTCCAGTTCTGGGTAGATAAATACAACCTTTTCACCCGATTCTCCTCCCCTGTCGACATCGGCTACACTTTCGTCAGTCTTATCCTCAGAATTTTTAAATGGGCGCTTTTTGTGAATGCAGTCGGAAACCTTTACTGGTACTATAAAATTACAACTAAGCCAACGATATTCTGCAACTCAATTTTTATGCTTAATTTTACAATCTGTGGGGTCTATGTTGTTATCTCAACATTGATACCAAGATTCATTGAAGAACGAGTGCTCTAGCTCTTTGTGACAAAACCTCTTTATAATCACTCCTATACTTACTATTTCAAGCTGAGAAAATTCAAGAAGTTATATTGGAAAGAGAATCCGGCAACAGGTTTTTTAAAGATTGACAATGATGGATCAGATTCTAGTTATCATGATGAACCGTCGTTTACGGTAAAGGAGGACATTCACCGCTACCTGAATCTCGGCAAGGACTAAATTAATGTTGATGTTTACGGGGATGAGATTAAAGTGCACCAGGGAGTCAGTATCGTTACCGAAGACGATTTGGAGAGTCAGGAAAGCAAGAAAAGCTAAGAGAGCAATTTCCTAAAAGATGAATGATTTATATTCAATAAAATACTGATATAAATACCATATTTATAAGCTCTTATTTTTAGGA
>ERZ724520.1858-NODE-1858-length-10234-cov-4.420179_pt1 | contig 10234 bp, 9 predicted proteins | sample MGYA00376053_ERZ724520 | MGnify/ENA primary metagenome ERZ724520 (study PRJEB28724, sample SAMN07190886) | activated sludge metagenome | isolation source: activated sludge of sewage treatment plant in Hong Hong | place: USA: Christiansburg, Virginia | collected... | reverse complement strand
ATGTATAAGTCACCACTGCGCCACAAGTGCCAACGGTGTTGTTCACTGAAATATTGGCTGGACAAGTTAGTGCTGGTGCTTGATTGTCGATAACGGTTACGGTAAAACTGCAACTGGTTTTTAATCCTGCTGCATCGGTTACTTCAAATGTGTTAGTGGTGATTCCAACTGGGAAAGTTGCCCCCGAAACCAAACCTGCCGTTTGTATTGTGGTTGCTCCTGAACAATTGTCGGTTCCAACTGGTGATGTATAAGTCACCACTGCGCCACAAGTGCCAACGGTGTTGTTCACTGAAATATTAGCTGGACAAGTTAGTGCTGGTGCTTGATTGTCTTCTATAGTAACTAAAGCAATGCAAGTAGCAGTTTGTCCACTAGAATCAGTAACGGCTAAAGTAACATTGTTAATACCTAAATTAGCACAGGTGAAAGCCGTTTGTGAAGCTGAAAATGAAGCAATGCTTATATCATCTGTACATCCTCCATCAATATCAGAAGCATTAATTGTAACATTTCCAGTTGCATCAAGTTGAACTGTAAGGTTTTTGCAAACTGCAACTGGAGGATTGTCTAAAGTAAATTGGGCTTTATAATTATTTCCACCATTACTAGCATAATGTGTACCACTTCCACCAGCTCCTGAAGTAAATGTAAAATCAGCTGTTGTATAAATTTCTAAATAATAATTTCCAGGAGTTAAGCTGCTTAAAACATTAATATTTGCAACATTTGATTCCCAAGTTTGATTTATTCCTCCGCACCATGCAGAACCTAGTGATCCGTCAGAAAGCCAAGAAATAGTTGATTCTATAAATACTGGTGCTGGATCAGTTGTTTTATATATTCGATAATAAAATTTTCCATTCGTAATATCATCAGTATTACATTTAAATGTTTTATTCTGTGCGCCATTTAAAATTAAATTATTACCAGAATTAAAAGTGCCCAGATTTGTACCATTAAAATCTAGATTTCCTGTACTTGCTTGTAAATCATAAAAAGTTGCCGCACCATTAACCTTCAAAATGGCATAACTTTCGTAAATACCAGACTGGGCATTTATAGTTGTATTTATGCCTATAAAAACAAAAAACATGAACAACAAACGAAATGCTTTCGTCTGTTTCGAAAATGATTTTGCTATCCATTTAATTTCAGGTAAAATTGTTTTCATAACTATCCTTTTTTATTAAAAAACAAAACTTAACAATATGAACACTAAGTTATTGGGGATAACCAATTTATAAACTATTAGAACAACAATAAAACAAAGTCGTTGAAATACCCCTTTATCTGTTATACTGCTATTTAAAAAAGCTAAAACATCATATTTGAAAGTCCAATTAAAAACACGAAATTTGGATTCTGTTTGTCAAATAACAACCTAACCGAATGAAAGACGTTTTCTCCATAAAAGAAGCCATACAAAAAATAGAATATTTTTGTGCCTATCAAGAACGTTGCCATGAGGAAGTAATTTCAAAGTTATGGACAATGAAAATGGAGTCAGATGAAATAGATCAAATAATGGTACATCTCATCTCAGAGAATTTTCTCAACGAAGAACGTTTTGCCTGTAGTTTTGCCCGGGGAAAACACCGCATCAAGCATTGGGGAAAAATCAGGATTGTCAACGAATTGAAATTTAAAAACATATCGCAAACCCTCATCAATACTGCACTAAAAGAAATCACTACAGAAGAGTATTTAGGCACTTTTCATGCATTAGCCGAAAGGCATTGGGAATCCATCCGAGAAAATAATATTTTAAAAAAACGAAAAAAATTTTGTGATTATATGCTTCGAAGAGGTTTTGAAAGTAATCTAGTTTATGATAAAGTGAAGGTATTGGAAGGATTGTAGATAGTGATTACAAAGACAACAAAATACTCACGGCATTTCCACCAAAACCAACCGAATTTACTAGCACTTTACGGATTTGTTTTCTTGGTTTTTGAGCTTCCGCAAATGGAACTCCTATGAATTTCTGATGTTGCATCATCAAAATTCCCAATTCAATACTCAACATTCCCGAAGTGCCAAAAGTGTGCCCAATTTTCCATTTATTGGTGGTAAGCATTGGTAAATTGGTTCCAAAAACTTTTTCGATGGCTTTATATTCGGTTAAATCACCGGCTTTAGTTCCAGGAGCGTGCATCACGATGGCATCAACTTCAGATAAATCTGTATTTTCTAAAGCCATTTTCATCGATTTTTGGAAACAAGTCGCTTCTGCCGAAATGGAGATGTTGTGTTCCAAGATTTCGGTGGCATAACCAATTCCTTCAACGAAAGCCAAAGCGTTTTCTTTTCGTCCAATTTCAAGACAGCAAACAGCCGCTGCTTCACCAAGAATTAATGTGTTTTGAGTTTTCTCTAAATCAAGAGCACGATTAGGATACACGCTTTCGTCTCTAGAATAAATTTTCAAAGCCCGCATTTGAGCAATCGTAAAATCCGTTAATGGTGCTTCACTTCCTCCGACCAAGAATTTGTCGGTCATTCCAGCACGAAGCCAAGCCACACCATTCAATAAAGCGTGCAAAGCAGTTGAACAAGTAATGGAATGTGAAATTTCTGGACCCGAACTTTGCAAATCGTGAGCCACCCAAGAGGAAATATTTCCCAAAGTGGTCGTTGGTGATGCCAAGGTTTGCGCCTTGCCTGTTTCCAAATATTCCTGAAAATGTTTTTCGAATAAATCAGTCGCTCCACGTGACGAACCGATGTTGATTCCGAAAACATCGTTTGAAGTCCAACCCGCATTTTCAATAGCTTGACGTGATGCTACCATCGCATACAAAACCGATTTATCCAAGAATTTGTATTTGATGTCGGATAGTTTCAATGCGTCAACTATTGCATTTGAATCATCGCTCAATTTGGCAACAAGTGTATTTTTATGGTCTAAATAATGCTCAGCAAAACAATGATTGCTGTTTTGATAATTTTCCCAAATCGCCTTCGGGTCATTGCCCAATGGAGAAATGGATGCTATGGAAGTTATGGAGATAATTTTTGACAAGACTATTTTTTTTGACACGAATTTCACGAATTAGCACGAATTCATACTTCTTAAATTTCACGAATTAAAAAATAATTTGTGAAAATTTGTGAAATTCGTGTCTTTTAATTTTCTGCAAATTTAAACTATTTCCAATGCTTTTTCGACCACTTCATATACTTTTTGCAATTGTTCATCCGTAATGATGTATGGTGGTAAAATGTAAACAATATTCCCCACAGGACGAAGAATTATTCCGTTTTCGATGAAGAAATTATACAGTTTGTTACGCAAGCTTCCGTAATAACTGGCCACACTTTCGGTTTCAATTTCCAAAGCAAAAATCACTCCCAATACTCTCGTTGTAGTGACTTTTGAATGGGATTTAATGTGTTTTTCAAACTCCAAATGTCTTTTGTTTACTCGAACAATATTGTCTTGCATTTCCTGGGTTTGCAACAACGACAAACTCGCCAAAGCCGCCGCACAACCCGTTGGATTTGCAGTAAAAGTATGTCCGTGAAACAAGGCTTTATTGATGTCCTCATCATAAAAAGCTTCGAAAATATCTTGAGTAAAAGTGGTAATCGCCATCGGAATTGTCCCGCCGGTCAAAGCTTTGGACAAACACATCATATCAGGTTGTTCAGTTAGATAATCACAGGCAAAAGTTTTTCCTGTTTTTCCGAAACCCGTCATCACTTCATCGGCAATGGTGAGCACTTTGTTTTCTTTACAAATTTGAATTAATTTATCCAATGATTCCGGTTCGTACATTACCATTCCTGCCGCTCCTTGTACCAAAGGTTCGAAGATAAATCCTGCGCAATTATTATTTTTAATGGCTTCCGCCAAAGCATCAAAACTTTCTTGTTCCTGTCCTTTTATTGGCACAGGAATCCGAACCACGTCAATAAACATTCCTTGAAAAGCTTGGGTATAAAAGGAAATTCCGCTGGCTGCCATTGCCGCAAAAGTATCGCCGTGAAAGGCATTTTCGAAAGCGATTATCGTAGTTTTCTTTTCTCCTTTGTTGAAAAAATATTGCAAAGCGACTTTAATAGCAACCTCAACAGCGGTTGAACCATTGTCCGAGAAAAATATCTTTTGTTGGTTTTTTGGCAAAATTTCCATCAGTTTTTCCGCCAAAATTATAGCTGGTTCGTGCGTGAATCCTCCAAAAAGAACGTGTTCCAAGGTCGTTAATTGCTTGTAAATCGCATCGGCAATAAATTTATTGGAATGTCCATAAGGATTCACCCACCAAGAAGCAATAGCATCGATATATTCATTGTTGTTTTCGTCCCAAAGCAGCGCCCCTTTGCCTTTTTTTATGGCAATGGAAAGTGCAGCCGTTTTGTGTTGTGTATAGGGATGCCAAATGTTGTTTTGGTCTCTTTCAGTTAAATTCATTTGAATATGATTTCAGATTGCTGATTTTAGATTTTAGATTTCGCCATTGAAATTGAAATTGATTTTTGCCATTGTCATTGACATTGCTATTGAAGTTCCAACAAATTTTCTCGAAACAAATCGGCATATTCTCGAATAACATTTTGGTCAAAATAAGGTTCTTGTTCGATTCTTCCAATACATTTGACTCCGGTTTTGTTCATGATTATCGATTCCGAAGATTTGTTTTCGTTACCGCTAAAAATAATTCCAGCAACGTTTATTTTTCTATTTTTCAAGGCTTCGATAGTCAGTAAAGTGTGATTGATACTTCCCAAATAATGTCTCGAAACCACAATTACTTTATACTCTTTTTGGATTAAATCAATAACGCAATCTTTGTCATTTATGGGAACAAAAATACCGCCGGCACCTTCAATAACTAAATGATTTTTAGTTTTTGGCTCTCTGATTTTTTTTAAATCAATGGTAATCCCGTCCAATTCAGCCGCGAGATGTGGACTGGCTGGCGTGTTGAGTTTATAGCTGTTTTCGTGAATGACGGTTTTGTCGTTCGAAATATACCTCTTGATTTTATGGCTGTCGGAATTGTCCAAATCACCCGCTTGAATGGGTTTCCAATAATCGGCTTGGAGTGCTTCGACAATTATCGTTGAGGCAATGGTTTTGCCTACGTCGGTTGATATTCCAGTGATGAATAGTTTCATAGATTTTATTTCCTAAGATGCACAAAGGTAAAAAAGATGACTCACAAAGTTTCCTAAAAAATACCTATCCAATGGAATTCGCGTTTAAAATAAAGTTTTATAGTTTGAGGCTAATTTATTCTTGCCATTTGTCACGCTGGAAGCGTCTAAATTATTTTGCTCTCGTGTGATGAGACGCTTTCAGCGTGACAAACGGAGTAGTTAATGGAAAACCCTAATGATGTATTTGAATCTGTCACTGGGATTTTTAAAAACTAATGACCTCTACTTGGCGAAACACAGCGACAGCTTTACTAACCTCCGTGATTTTAAACAAAAACAAAAGTACTCAACAAAGCCAACACTTCAGAGATTTCTTCTTTCGAATTGAAACTATGCAAACAAAAACGCAATCTTTCCTGACCTTCGGGAACGGTTGGCGAAAGAATGGCTTTCACATCGAATCCTTTTTCTTGAAGTTGACTCGCAATAGATTTTACTTTTTGATTTCCGGGAATTATAGCACTTTGAATGGCTGATTTACTTCGGACAAACATAGGTTTCAAACCTAAAAGGTTCTTTTCCTGATTGAAATGAACGATGTTGTCACGTAACAAATCAAGAGTGCTTTTTTCTGTTTTCAAATGTTGATACCCTACTAAAATAGTGGCAACGGAATGTGGGGAAAGTCCCGTAGTGTAAATGAAACTTCGAGCAAAATTTACTAGATATTCTTTCAATTCCTGACTTCCTACGATTGCTGCTCCGTGACAACCTAATCCTTTTCCGAAAGTCATTATTCGAGCAAAAACTTGATCTTGCAAACCCAACATTTGAACCAAACCTTCGCCATACTCTCCAAAAACTCCAAGAGAATGCGCTTCATCAACCACTAAATAGCAATTGTATTTCTCCGAAACAGCAACCAATTCTTCCATATTCGGACAATCACCATCCATAGAGAAAACGGTTTCGGTTACGATATAGACTTCTGAAATAAGACTGTCAGACTGAGCTTGTCGAAGTCTTTTCTCCAAATCCTCAAAATCATTGTGCTTGAATTTATACGACTTGGCATTCGAAAGCTGGATTCCGTCGCGAATAGAGGCGTGACACAATTCATCATACAAAATCAAATCGCCTTTTTGCGGAACGGAACTAAAAAAACCCACATTGGCATCGTAACCCGAATTGAATATCAAAGCTCTTTCCGACTGATGAAATTTTGCGATATAATTTTCCGCTTCTTGATAGACTTTGTGGTTTCCTGATATTAACCTAGAACCTGTTGCTCCGTTTTGGATGCAATCTTTATCTATTAAATATTGATGTGTTTGCTCGAAAATGGCTTTGTTTTTTGAAAAACCAATATAATCATTGGACGAAAAATCAATTAATTTATTGGGTGCAGACAATTTTCGCAAAGCGTTGTTTTGCTTGCGGATTTCGAGTTTGGCAACGAGATTTTTTGGAAACTTCATAAGGGCAAAGTTAGGGAAAAATTTATCTAAAAAATGAGACGCAGATGAAACGGATTACACGGATTTTTAAAAAATAATTATTGTTTTTTAGTGTTTTATTATTGTTTATCAATAATTTTATATATTTGTATTGAACTTTAAAACATTATTTTTATGAAAAATATAAACATATTACAAAAGTTAATTGGGATTGTATATTTTTTCTTGCTTCTAGAATTAGTCAAATCCTTAATTTTTTCAGTCCGTATTTTATTTGGCTACAATGTAAAACTTCCTGTCTCAATAAACGGAATAGAATTAACTTTTATTGACGGATATACAAAAATTGCAATTGCTTTATTATTTATTGGGCTACTATTTTTTATTTACAGCATTCATCTTTTAAAAAAAATAATAGCCTATTTTATAAAAAATGATCTTTTTAATAGTGAAGTGATTATTTGTTTTAACAAAGCTGGAAAATGCCTTTTGGTTTCGTCTCAGCTCAAATTTGTTTCCGCAGTAATATTTTTTGCAATAAATCCAATTAAACAGAATCAAAATTTAAAACTAGACACCTATTTTTCCTTAATATGTTTAGCCCTCTTTTTTATGATACTAAGTGAGGCATTCAAAATTGCCAAGAAAGCAAAAGAAGAAAACGACTTAACTGTATAGTTATATAATCAAAACAGATAATGAAAACTAAATCAACCATAATCTTATGAAAAACAACAGTAAACTAGTAACGGTACTTTATGTTATATCTAGGTTTGGTTATCGCTTTGCCCTATTTTTTATATTATCATCGATCTTCTTTGAATTCTTTACTCCAAATGGGGAAATAGGAAGTTTTAGTTCCTTATCACATCATTCAAAAGGGTATCCCATTAAAGCTAGAATGCAATTAAGTATTCCTGATACTTTAATTATTTATAAAAACAAGATGTTACATAGTTCTGGAACTATCATTAAAACAGAAAACAAAGATTGGATTGAAGATTTTAATAAAATAAAAAAAGACCGGCAATATGATAAAACATATCAAATAAATAATTTTAATCTTTATAGAGATGGATTTAACGACGTTAGCAAGGAAATAAAAAACGTAAAAATTCAGACTGAAGACTCGGAAATTAGTATTGTTATTAACCCCAAAAATGTCTTTTTTAAATCAATTTTAATGTTTAAAAGTTATTTAGGATTGGCATTACTACTATTCATCACTTACCAATGTATGCGTATGTTTAAACAATTAAATAAGAACTTTGTTTTTGACAAACTATTAAATCGAAGAATTCAAAATATAGGTTTTTCATTAATCTTTTTTCAAGTTGTAAAGATGATTGTTAGCATTATTACCATTCAGAATTTATCAAGAATTGATTATCACCACTATATCTCTTCAATTGATAATTCAAGATTTAAATTTATGAATTTAAGCCCTATTGTTGAATATAACTTAGAAACACTTTTTCTAGGATTATGTTTAGTAATTTTAGCCAAACTATTGAGCTATGGCTTCTATCTTCAACAAGAAAGCGAATTAACAATTTAAGCTATGCCAATCATTGTAAACCTTGACGTAATGCTTGCCAAACGCAAGATGCGCTCTAATGAACTTGCAGAACGAATTGGCATTACAACTGCCAATCTTTCGATTTTGAAAACTGGAAAAGCAAAGGCTATTCGGTTTTCGACTTTAGAACTTATTTGTGAAATTCTGGAATGTCAACCTGGAGATATTATGGAATTTGTAAAGGAATAAAATCAATAGATTGCTTCGTTCCTCGCAATGACTGAAAACAAAAAAGCCAAACATTACTGCTTGGCTTTAGTTTTTATATTGAAATTGTCTTAGTCGGCTAAAACAATTACTTTATTGTCTTTCATTTCGATGGTTCCCGATGCAATGGCTAACGTGTAGGTTTGGTCATTTACTTTCGTGAACTTGCTCTCTACTTCTTCAGAAAAATTGAAACTTGAAGCTGCAATCTTCACAAGCCCTTTTCCTAAAATAGAAACGATTGGAGCGTGATTGTTCAACATTTGAAAACTTCCGTTAACTCCAGGAAGCGTTACTGAACTTACTTCGCCTGAAAATAATTTTGCTTCTGGTGATACTATTTCTAAAATCATATTTTTAAAGTTAGAAGTTAGAAGTTAGAAGTTAGAAGTTTCTGAAAACTGCCAACTGAAAACTGCCAACTGATTTTAAGCTTCTGCCAACATTTTTTCTCCAGCTTCGATAGCGTCTTCAATGGTTCCTTTAAGGTTGAAAGCGGCTTCTGGCAAGTGATCTAATTCTCCATCAATAATCATATTGAATCCTTTGATAGTGTCTTTAATATCAACCAAAACTCCTTTTAATCCTGTAAATTGTTCTGCTACGTGGAAAGGTTGTGACAAGAAACGTTGTACACGTCTCGCTCTTGATACTGCCAATTTATCGTCTTCTGAAAGTTCTTCCATACCTAGAATCGCGATAATATCTTGCAATTGTTTGTATTTTTGAAGAATTTCTTTTACCCTTTGTGCACAGTTGTAATGCTCATCACCAATAATGTGAGGCGCTAATATTCTAGAAGTTGAATCCAATGGATCCACCGCTGGATAAATACCTAACTCGGCAATTTTACGAGACAATACGGTTGTTGCATCAAGGTGAGCAAATGTTGTTGCTGGCGCCGGGTCAGTTAAGTCATCCGCAGGAACGTAAACCGCTTGTACAGATGTAATAGACCCTTTATTTGTAGATGTGATACGCTCTTGCATCGCTCCCATTTCAGTTGCCAATGTTGGTTGGTAACCTACCGCAGATGGCATACGACCCAAAAGTGCCGATACTTCAGAACCTGCTTGTGTAAAACGGAAGATATTGTCAACGAAGAACAATACATCTTTTCCTTGGTCTGAACCTGCTCCATCACGGAAATATTCCGCAATAGACAATCCTGAAAGTGCCACACGAGCACGAGCTCCAGGAGGTTCGTTCATTTGTCCGAAAACGAAAGTAGCTTTTGACTCTCTCATTCCTGGCATATCTACTTTAGACAAATCCCATCCTCCATTTTCCATAGAGTGCATGAAATCCTCTCCGTATTTTATAATTCCTGACTCAAGCATCTCACGAAGCAAGTCATTTCCTTCACGTGTTCTTTCTCCTACTCCTGCGAATACTGAAAGTCCACCGTGACCTTTTGCAATATTGTTGATCAACTCTTGAATCAATACTGTTTTACCAACACCAGCACCACCGAACAATCCAATTTTTCCTCCTTTTGAGTAAGGCTCAATCAAATCGATTACTTTAATACCTGTGAATAAAACTTCAGATGAAGTTGATAAATCTTCGAATTTTGGTGCTGGTCTGTGGATTGACATTCCATTTTCACCATCTTTTGGCAAATTACCTAAACCATCAATTGCATCTCCAATTACGTTAAACAAACGTCCGTAAACATCTGCACCAACTGGCATTTTTATTGGGTTTCCTGTTCCAACTACTTCATAACCTCTGCTCAAACCGTCTGTTGAATCCATTGAGATGGTACGAACGGTGTTTTCACCGATGTGAGATTGTACTTCAAGAACTAATAATGTTCCGTCTTTTTTAGTGATTTCTAATGAATCATAAATTTTTGGAAGTTCAACATCTTTACCGTTGAAAA
>ERZ724520.1856-NODE-1856-length-10236-cov-5.518613_pt1 | contig 10236 bp, 4 predicted proteins | sample MGYA00376053_ERZ724520 | MGnify/ENA primary metagenome ERZ724520 (study PRJEB28724, sample SAMN07190886) | activated sludge metagenome | isolation source: activated sludge of sewage treatment plant in Hong Hong | place: USA: Christiansburg, Virginia | collected... | reverse complement strand
TGTTGCGCCACAGTATACTCCGATCCACAAAATTAACTATTCAAAAAAGGTTACAAAAAGTCCACTTGTACTCCTGCGTTATCAGTATCCACCCGCTATATGATCTCCACGGGCACTTCGTAAATAGTTGCATCCCGCAATGACATGCGTTTGTGGGCATCGAACAAAATAGAATAGTCTTTATTTCCACGCTACAAATGCCACTACAAATTCCTCAAAATTTTGACGTACTCGTTATGCGATTTAAAGAGGATACTCACCTCCCGCTCGTAGTAGCTCAGGTAGTCGAAACAGAGCTACTCCAGCTAGTTGCGGAGTGAGAACAGCTGATGGTCCATTGCCTCATTCTTTTGCATAGACAGCTGAGTTTTCTGTACTGAATCGAGCAAACGCGTAATATTCTTATAGTTGGCCACATTGGCCTTAGATATCGACATTTCTTCCTTGAAGAGCTTGTCCAATCCGACCAGCGCGAAGTCTTTCACTTCAATGATTTTATTCAGAAATGTTATTTCTTCCTAAAGCTTTAGCACTTTCCCTCTGAGCTAGTGCTGCTCGCCACCGTTGCCGACCTTATCTGTGGGATCGGTTGAAACCGTGCTTTGCATTAAATATAAATATAGCGGATCAGCCAAAATCACCGCAAGCCGCAACAAATTATCACAAACATCACACAAAACTCCACACTCACACCACACACTCACACGCTTCCCGTACAGCCGAAACTCTAACAACTTTTGCTGACCCGACGGATTATCGGTGGTTAGTTGCTTTTTGTGATTTTTTGTTCTAAAAAAAATACGCGAGCCCAAAAAATCCACTCAATCCTCCTAAAAAACTTCAAAAACCCCACAAACCACCCATCTTCTGCTCAAATCCAACAAAAAACCATAAGATCTATGAATCCCTATAGAAATTATAATTGCATTATTTCAGTAGCTTTTTGTTGATAATATATAATCACCACCCACCATTAATATATCCAACATTAACACCATCATTTCTTGGCGTACGACAACTTCAGCACCACGTTTCCAATCTGTGTTTCATGAAGGGCTGACAACACATTTCCAGCCTTGAACTCATCCTCGTACTCGATAAAGGCGTAGTTCTTAGGCGCCAATCGCACGTCCCTGCATACACTCAAACGTACACCAGCCCCGGGTAACGCATAAACACTTCGGTCAACATCTCGGCAGTTATGGTTTGGTCCAATCCCTGACAGAAGAGGATATGGTTGGGCAAATTATTAGCCTATATAACGCACATACTACATTTTAGAGTTTCTTTAGCACATTTTTTTCGCGTTCGACCCGCGCCTTGAGCTGTTGCGGTCGTTCAATAAACTTTTCCTGAAATTTGGTTTGATAGTAGTTCTATGGCCTCTCCCTAATATTGAAGGTGCCATCGAGTTTAGCAATAACATCAGACTTCTCCCTAGCAAATTGAATTTTCTAGTTGAAACCACACTTACCAAAGTCTTACCGTAGAGCTACTTGCCGTTAATGCGACGTTTGGCCTCCATGGCCGAGTTGATGTCTTTGAAAATGATGAACGCCTGACCCCTCATCCTAATATTACGCTTAGCAATTATCTTCATGACATGGCACTTACATCGATTATCTCCCCGTACTCCTCGAAGATGTTGAACAACGCGTCCTTTATTTCCTCCATCGGCACCTTCTCGTTCAGGTTGTTTATATAAATTGTGTTGTTAGCAGTCGCCTACCCACGTTCCCTCACCTCCTAGGACTACACCACCATCAGTGGGTGCTGCAAAACTGGAAGATTCATTTTTTTAAAAGAGTTTATATTATAAACATCATAAAATCAGACATACTAACTCATAACATCGCCCCCTCACCCGAATAAAAAACCGGGACTCTCCCCCAGAATCTTGCTGCATACCTCGAAGAAACAGTTGGCATCATGTGAATATTTCAACTCCACGCTCGGCCCACTAATTTTTTCAAATTAATCAGAAATCAAATCTAAAAAGGGTATCTACTCCCCTGATTCTCCCAATGAACATTAGTATTAGTCCGATATACTACTCTAGAGTATCCTTTGCTGGGAGCAAAATTTTCGAGAAGCAGTGTTTTATAAAGTTAGGTTCGAAGAAGACTACTAGGAAAAGGACATTCTGTTTAATCCGTTCTAAAAAATCTCAAGAGTCTAACTTTACTGTCTGTCAGTATATCTGATTATCTACTCTATGTTAACACTTTTACGCATCATTAATTTTTTAAGCACAGAAGTACCTCTTTATTTACTATCTGCCAGCTCTCTTATTATAAATTCAGGCACTCTTCGCCTCCTTAACAACTTCATAAAATCCAATCCTTTATTCTTCTGAATTTTTTGACATTGATTCTGCTTATGGCCAATTAAAAACTTATATATCCTTTTTCTTAGTCTCCGCATAGAGGATCGGCACTTGGGTATGCTGGAGATGAAGGGACTTGCTATTTCCATTATAATTACTAGAATAAGAGTTTATTATTAGAACCTATATAAAGTGGTCAAATAAAATTTTATTGATTTTAATTTGCATCTCTAAAATTTATTAACTCCACAACAATCGGCTCAGTCTTACACTTCCCATACTCCAATCTAATATCAAACCATTAGCTCATTTACAACCATTTATAAGCTAATAATGTTTAATAATTCATGATAAAGCAGGAAAGGGATATAGTATAGAAAAAGGGATTTACTACTCAGAAAAGCCTGAGAATAATAAGTCATCGTGTAGTATATAAGTTTAAATACGATAACTCGTAAAATTGGTCTAAGACCCACTCGCTTGCCTCAGCACACCTCGTGCTGCAGACTCTCGTCCATACGTCTCTACAGCATCTATTTGATTTCCTCAGGGCTGTAGTTCTCCAGACTATGGAGGCCTAGTGTTTCACAGGCCTGTTCGCGAGTAACAAATTTTCCCTTTATTCTCAGTCTCCCATCCGCTACCTTCTTCCGGCAGTCATAGCTAACTTTCTTGCGCCAAATTCTGCGTTTCCTAAATAAAAAGAATCTTACTTCTTTTATAAGTATTTGAGCAATTTAACGCGTCTATTTTCAAAAGGAATTGATCCTATTTTTTTATTGAAGGTTTCCTCCAAACCCGACTTAATGAGTGAAACGGTTTGCTTCAAAGAAGAGTCAAGTTATTTCCAGGATTATTAAAAGCAAAAAATTTCATATTCCAGGAGATATGTCTCTAAATGTTTTTTAATGAGCAATTTCTTCTCATCCTCATCAGTTTCAAAGCTCATCGCCTCAATCTATTTCAATTTTTTAAAGATCTCAGTTTTCGGGTTTTTGCTGAATCTTTCAATTGACTCACTAAAGTCGACAATTGAATTATCGATTGTTGTTTGATTCTACTATTATAAATCTTTAGAAGTTTTTTAAATACTTTTGAATTTTCCGCTCCAAATTGTGTGGAAAGTATTGCTGTTGACGAAACAGTTGTCTTCCTCCTCATAGTAGTCACTTTCTTCGTTGACAGAAGGATCAATCTATTGCGAAAAATTTTATTAATCTTCATATTCGATAATTTTGTCCAAATCACACTCAAATTTGAAAATCTAAAACCCAAAAGTCTTCCTGCCTCTGACTCTCTCATTTTTCCTCTTAGCAGCTTCCTTTGGCAGTTCGTCCTGGTTCAAACTTTATGGGTCAAGCATGAAATCATCCAAGATGTCCTGAACCTCCTGCCTAATGAGTCCGCTTGTAATGGGGGTGAGAATGATTTGAGAGGAGTCAAGAGAGAGCGGTTCAACTTAATCTGAGTCATCATGATAAAGATTCTAAATGATGAAGATGATGAGAAAGAAGGTGATACATAAAGCGTTAAGTAATGGTAATGTAATTGGAGTTCAAAAACAACCACTCACTTAATAATTTATGTATACAACATCGAAAAATATTACTTAGTAATGATTGCAGGGCGGAGATTCTGGTTTGAGGAGGGGAGAGTGCTCCTTCAAAATATACTCGGACACATCCAGGTAGGATGCCATCTTTGACCCCCGTTTCATATTCTTCATTTACCCCGAAACAAATTACATTTTTTTCTGACGCGAAAATAGATTATAATCTTATTTGTTGAGGTCGAACATCTATATCTATCTTTTGCAAAATCTATTCAAACCGCCAACCACCCGCCCACCATGCATAAAAACACACCACTTTTATGACACACCCTGAAATCAATGCATATTTATATTTATGATCAGCCAATAACTGATTTTTATGTCAAATTACCTTCAAATATAGCCTAACAGATTACAAATTTACGAAATAATAATTCGAACAGAACCAAACATACGTCGTTGTAGCCTACCTCGGCCATATAAGTGCAATTGGTATCGTGTTGTAGCATTGTTATGCTGAAAAAAAGAGTGATTAATGCTCTTTATCTTTTATTACGGTAAGCAAATAAGTTTATTAAAACTTAACAATTTCATCTTGCCAGGGATTAGAGCTACATCTCAACATCAAAAATACTATTTAGCACATCATAAATCTCTAATCAAGTGAGACTTTATTATTTATCTTATCAAAGCTTATGAGAAATAAAGTACAACTGAAATATATGTTTGCATACACTATCATAAAACTCACTCAAAGATAAAGTATGAACTTACTATGCAACTAAGCGATATTCTATTTCAACTTACTCTTCGTTATCCTATTATTCCCAAGATACAGCTACTTCAAAAAAGGTAACGATTTATTCAAAAATACACTCAAACAATTTTCTGTCAGCTTGTTTCCGGTCAAAACCAATGACTCCACAGGTTTGTTCCAAATAAAATTCAGTAAAATTGGTACCTGTTCATCAGTCAAAGCTACATTTATCAACTTTATTATCTGAATGTGTTCAAAATCGAACATGTTCAGATAACAGTAAAGATCAATATTTGAAATCTTAAAGTTGATTAACTACAATGTTCTGTTCTGGAGATTAGTTGTATCGTAGGCCTATCTCAAATAAGTCGTCATAATCCTCGTCAAAGATTCAGATGTATATTTAGTCTACAAAAAACCACTTATTTTCTGCTTTATTTACTCTCCCTACAATTTAGGGATACGGCTCTGACTATCATTTGAAAATTGTGAGCGATGCGACTTTGAGTGGGCGCCTTTACTTCTATAAGTCATTGAGTTTTCGATATCATTACTTGAAATTTAGTTTCCAAACTATTTACTCCTATATGATCTTTATTCAATTTTAGGATGCTCTTCAATAAAACTTTGAATAACGTTGTGATCATGATAAAATTGATATTTCTCCACAAATCTTGTTTTGTCTAAACTTCTTCCATAATCCTATAATCTTTCAAGCTTTTTCATACTATAAAAGTCATACTTGTCTTTTTATTTGATTGGGGTATTAAAAATACAACTTTGGGAAGGCTTGTTTGTATCAGACTATTCTCTGTTTATTAACTGAGATTTGCTTATGACTGAATTCATCATTTTTACAAAATCGGTAAAGTTTTATGCCTAGTTATTAGTTTTATTTTGAATTTGACTGATTTTGATGTCAAATATTTATGACTTTACACTTTTGCACTAATCTTTTTGTGACATTTATTTTTCTTGATTTTTTTTGTCAAAGGAATCATTGTTATCTTCGGCAACTTCGTGAACAATATTTTATTTTTACTGATGTTAAGTTGAATGAGACCATTTGACTCTCTTAACAAAACGTAGAACATAGATATCCCCATCAGGCGTGTTGACCAAACACTTACTTTTGAGATATTTGTTCAAACAAGTCATACAAGAATTAACCCCAGTTTTATGCAAAGTCGGCCCATTAATCCAGTTGAAGCAAAAATTGCATTTAACTTCATTTATATCGATAATTCTCGGCTGCATTTAATTGACTCGCCTTATTCTAACGATTTATAATAATAGTATATGATTAGTATTTATCTTCACTTGCCTACCAACTATTATTTTACTGATATTTACTAGTTTTTTAGTTGATATGTACTAAGTTGGCAAAAAGAGATTCTGAGGTTTGTTAAATAAAAATAGTATGAAAGTTATAAGTTATATATTTATCTCGTAGAAATGAATGTAATTGTTGGTCGATAAAGAAAACAGAAGGATCCGTTAACAGTAGATCATTGAAAACAAAATATGTGGCTAAAAAATCAGAAATCGACTAAAGTTTGTTCGGTAGCAATCACTTTACCCAGGCATCCGAACAAAACTACCGGAACGGAACTAATAAGAACTTAAAAAACTTACTCAGATGGTACGTTAAAAAAACTATAACCACAGATAGCTCGCAGTTCTCAGGCATTAGGATATCGTCAGAATGAAAGTATTTTCTATTATATCAAAGGAAACCATACGCAAACCCACCAAGTAGGAAGAGGAACTTTAAAAGAAAATGGCAGAGGAAGAAAAGGAACAAAAGCTTGCTTTAGCCAAAGCGAAAAAGGAACAGATGCTCAAGCTCGAATAAGAAAAAAAAAAGAATATGCCCCTCAACTAATTGGATAAAGAAAAGTTATAATACAAAACTCACATTCAACACAAGGCTGTTGAATCAACTCAAGAGCAACTCGATGATGTTAAACTCATGAACAAAATGGTCGCATATGCTAAAGCAGCCACTATTAGGGAAAAACAATTAGATGAAAAAAAGAGAGATTGGTAATCTTTTAAGGTTCAATAAATGAAAAAAGACAAGATGATGGAAATTGAGCGACTTAAGAAAATAAAAGAATTAGAATAAATATAAGTTGTCAAAAAAGAAGAGGCTCTGAAAGGAAAATAAGTTATTATCGAACAAATACGAGCAAGATAAATAGAGAGATTAAGGCAAAATGAAGAACGATAAAGATAAGGACAAATCTTAGTTCAGAAAATGAAAGAATTGCAAAAAGAAGAAGAGCGCCAAAATTTGGTAAAATTTAAATTATTTAGAAGAAAAGATAAAAGCAAGCCAAGATTAATGATTAAATTTTGGAAACTAACAAAAATGCAATCCTTTTAATTTAACAAAGAAAAGTTAAGGAAAAATAAGAGGAATAAAAAATAGCATCTTACATCAAAGACAAAGCTGACAAAGAAGCTGAAGTTCTTGCTGAACAAAGGTACATATTACCATATTTAGACGTATAAAAGACGAAAAAGAAAAAGAAATCCAAAGGCTTAGATAATTACAGGAAAAAGCATCCGATAGACAAGCATAACTCGACAATCTAAGAGCCAAGCGCGCAGTTTAGGCTAATGAAAGAGCTGCTAGAGAGAAAGATAAAGTTTAAGCTTAAGTGCGAGCAAAAAGAGCAAAAGAGCTTTTAGATGCAAGACTATAACAGCAGCTTTAGAAGGAGAGAAGACTTTAATAACAGGCTAAAGCTGAAAAATCTGAATTTGAAACAGCAGCTAATAAGCAAAGACAGCTCAGATAAATTCAAGAAAGATTAGATAAGGAGAGAAAGTAATTGTTAAAGAAGCATGCTAATGAATTGAAGAAGCAAATTACAGACAAAGTGTAAACAAAGGATCAATTATAAAAAATGACTGAAATATAAAACAAAAGATTCCAAGAAAATTGGTAGGCTCAAAAGAATTTGGTTGAAAAGATTAAAGAGAATAAGATACAGTAGCTCAAAAATCTAAATGTACCATAGAAATATATTGTGGAGTTACAGAGTAAACAGGTTAAATGATTAACATAACATAAATAACTAACAATACTCTGCATTCTTATTAAAAGTTAAATATAATCATTAAATAACAACATCATTTCTTTGCTTTGGCTGATTTCTTGCCCTGCTCTTTCCCTTTAGTTTACTTTGCTTGTTTAGTCTGTTTCTCTTCAACTATAGGCTTTTTATTCTTCGATCCTTTTTTTTCTACTTAGGCGTTAGGTGCTTTATTAAGCTTCTTTTTTAACATCCAAATTCCTCCCCCTAAAATTATCAAAACAATCAAAACCAGCAAGCCGACTATATGTTTTTTCTGATACCAAGGATAAATTGGCTATCCTTTCTCATTTAATAATTGAGAAGAAGTCATTACTATCTTTTTTTCTTCTGTTTCTTTTAATATGTTAAGTTAGTTGTTCTAAACGCTAGCCAGACTTTCTTTTGTTTTAACCTTCTCTTAGATCTAGTTTCCAATCTAATGATCAGAATTAGAAAGTTTCAGATTGATATCACTATGGGGTGTAGCCAAAAAATGTTCATTAATTTATTAATGTACAACAATCTACTATGAGGCTGCTGGAATTTATAGTTTATGTGACTACTTCTTTAATATCTAACTAAATTTCAGCTCATCCACCTTATTCAACGCTTTATTCTCAGTTTACTCTATTTTTTCAGCGGGTGCTTAGTTATCAAGTTATATTTTTATTCCTTTCACTTAAAGCCTCTCTACTTTTTAAATTTTAGATGCCTACTATACTTTAACTGGCTCAATGCTCTCCTGAGGTGTAACCATCTTCTAGTCATTGGTGAGCACGGAAGGCTTATGTTCATTAAAATACCTTTGAATAGTTTCCAGATTTTCATTATTACTACTTCCAATCATAACCAAATACGTAAATTTGCAACGGAGACTATTAAAATTAACCGAATTCTAAAAGATGCTTCCTTTTCTCATCTTAAAGTCGTTCCATTCATTTTTGATCGTTATCTTTTGTCCTTCCACAAACTACTCATTATTTTAATCCATATCAATTCTAAAGATATACAAGCTCCATTGATACTCAAAATTTTTTTAGTTTAGTACTCGGAAATGATTAACACTCTGAGGTGCATTGAATCGGATGAGTTAGTTTTTTTTGACGGATTAAGCAGGACATTCATACTTCGAGATGATCTGCAAACCTGAATGTATAAATGAGTACTTTTTTAGAAATAGAGATGAAACTTGGTATTGTACTATCGTTCAAATTGGATGGAAAGAGGGTAAACAGTAAAGAAATGGTCAGTTGGCGAAATTTAAATTGTAGAGGATCGTGATTTCATAAACTTCAATAATATTTAATATAAGATTCAATCATTTACAATAATCAACAGCTTACTAGAGATAGACTTTTATTCAAAATACTAGCACTCCTTTAATTATTAGCCCCCTCCATTCAATTCTCAAAATAAATGTATTCTTGAATCTTTAGCATACTCGCAAACAATTTTGAAACATAAAATCTGCAAATCTGTTCAGAAAATGAGTAGGGCGACAAAATCTGAAAGAAGTATGGCTTATAAGTTGGGGAAAGAGGTAAATATTGTCTTAGAGTTATGGTGTAGTTGGTTATCACGTTTGCTTTACACGCAAAAGGTCCTGGGTTCGAACCCCAGTAGCTCTATTTTTTAATTAAGCTCTATATCCCCTCTTACCTTCAACTTTATTTTTTATAATTTGATTACTCCAGTTTTAGTTTCTCTTCAACCTGAACATATAACTACGGATAGCTTCCATCAGAAAATAAAAAATATAATAAGTCTGCGTTTTAGAATAAATATTAAGAAATGTGAGATCTATGATTCGAATTAATTAATAAAATCTCCCAATTAAAGTGGCTGAGATTTGACTTCCATAATAATATTAATCTCATGTGCGACTGCGGAAAAAAATAAAAGCCGACTGTGGACAACGGGAAGTCCAAGATTCTCCAAAAACCGAACGCTTCCAAGAAGGCAGTTAAACTAGTTTTATGCGGGAACGCAGCTGTTGGGAAAACATCCATCACTATGCGATATAAGGAGGGAGTTTTCAAAAAAGTTCATGAACCTACCCTCGCAGGCGCCTATCAGTAAAAAAAAATAAAAACCAAAACGGGAGAAGAAATACAACTCAATATCTGGGACACAGCTGGCGACGAACGATTTAGATCAATCATGCCTCTCTACTACAGAGATGCGTAAATTGCCCTTCTAGTTTTCGATCTAACAGATCCCGATAGCTTCAAGGGAATCGACTACTGGTTGGGAGAATTAGAGTAAAAGGTTAAAGCTTAAGGAATGCTGCTTTGTAAAAGTTAGTTTATTTAGGTCTCATCGGAAATAAAAAGGATTTGGAGGAATAAAGAAAAGTCACCAAAGAACAAGGAACTCTTAAGGCCCTTTAAAAGAATAATTGCCTCTATCACTAAACTTCAGCACTGACAGGTGAAGGTATCGAGGACTTGTTCTAAAAGGTGACTGAGTAGTACTTAAAGAGAAAGAAGGTGTGATATTGCTTTGCTGTAACTTC
>ERZ724520.1855-NODE-1855-length-10236-cov-9.942442_pt1 | contig 10236 bp, 5 predicted proteins | sample MGYA00376053_ERZ724520 | MGnify/ENA primary metagenome ERZ724520 (study PRJEB28724, sample SAMN07190886) | activated sludge metagenome | isolation source: activated sludge of sewage treatment plant in Hong Hong | place: USA: Christiansburg, Virginia | collected... | reverse complement strand
AAATCACTGATCTATTTATGATTTCCATTGTGTGTTTAACACCCCCATAATTCTATTTTAATAGTAAAATATAGTCAGTTTTCGCTATTATATAACTATTAAAATAGTAAAATACCTCTTATTTTCAATGGTCAGACCATTATCTATTGTACTTTGACAAGAATACAAAGTGTTTCAGGCGTACAACCAATCTTAGCTGTAATTGCGGCCCAATTCGATGGATAATCTTTTTCGGATTCTATTAGGGTGTGTTGACACTTTTAGCTTAAAAAAATAGCGAAGTAGTAAAATCAAATCGCCAAACCCAATTTTACTATTCGCTATGCCTCGTACCATGCTGACAGATCAACACTGGCAAAAGTTGAAAGTTATTCTGCGTAATTTATCCATTCACCACAACTCAAATTTACGCAATTTTATTGAAGCTATTCTCTATAGAATTAGAACAGGCTGTCCGTGGCGAGATATTCCTTCTTGTTTTGGTCATTCCAACTCTATTTTCAAACGTTTTAATCGTTGGTCAAGCAGCGGTAAGTTACTTAGATTATTCAAATTACTAGCCTCATGCCCCGATATGGAGTGGATTTTTATTGATGGCTCTCATGTACGTGCTCATCAACATTCTGCCGGCATAGCGAATCAATCTATTTCTAAAAGTGTAGGAGGAAACTCCTCAAAAATACATTTGATTGTTGATGCACATGGCAATCCTATTGATTTCATGATTACCGATGGAACCACACATGATGTTAAAGTTGCGCCTGATTTAATATCAACATTAGATTTAAAAGAGACAAAGGTGGTATGCGCAGATAAAGGCTATGATTCAGAACCACTGCGTGAACAGATCAGGAAAACAGGGACTAAAGCGAATATACCAAAGAAAACGAATAGCCAATCGAACAATGACCATATGGACTGGTATTTATATAAAATCAGGCATTTAGTTGAAAATATGTTTTGTAGATTAAAGCAATTTAGAGGAATAGCTACTCGATATGACAAGCTCAAAAGAAATTATCAAAGTTCTGTTGCCTTAGCCTGTATATTTTTATGGCTACCTTTATAGGGTTAATTATGAACAGTAAGTGTCAACAGACCCTAATTATTGAACTGCGCTTTCTCTGATTTCGGGGGGTATATTTTACTTTTTTCATCGGGACACTACGCTTTGCTACGTCTTGCGAAGCAATCCTTCTTATCTCAAGAAAATGGGGCTCCAACAAACTCGGTACGGTTCACTTCTTCGAGCTCTCTTTTGCACTATAATCAACGCTGTCTCAGACTGCTCCCCATCATCAACAGCAAACTTAGAATGGCAATCGTAATTATCAGCTCAATCAAGGTCAGTCCAGTCTGAGAAAATATATTCTTCATATGATTTCATCCAATCTGTGATCGAATTACACCCCGTGATCCCTCGGTTTCCTTGTTGATTCTGCGTCAAGGTACAGCCAGATACTCTTGACTCAAGTCCAGTCACCGTTATGGTGGTATGCATTTATATCAAGATCAGGCATTTAACATCAGTGCAATTTTAAGCGCCAATCTGGATGTTTTAGAGGTAGATGATTTGAATCGTGCCAAACTAGCCAAGCACAATTTAAGCAGAGAACAACTTGAAGATCGGCAGATGAGTGCAGATGCTAGCTTAGAATGCATGTGGAAAGGTCAATACGGTGTCCTCTCGACTCAAGTGCTCACCGATATCGGTAATGCCAGTGATGCGGCGGCCGCAAAACTGAATTATCAATATTTTTGGCGCTTAACCCCGCAACTCAGCATCATTCCGAATATTGGCGCAACGTGGTTATCGGATGATCGAGCGAATTATTATTATGGTACCTTAGATGCTGAAGTGGCCAAAGGTGTCACTCAATATCATCCAGAGAGCGTGGTGATTCCTCACGTTTCGCTTGGCGCGAGTTATAACATCAATGCCAACTGGCGTAGCAGTGCGGTGGTGACCCATAAGATTTTGCCATCCAAAGTTTCAAACAGCCCTTTAATTGATCAAGCGCATCAGACCCCATTGTTCTTCGGTCTCTCCCGCAGCTTTTAACTGCAAAAACAGCCATAAAAATGAGCGCCTGTGGCGCTCATTGTTCATTTCTATTACAGACTGTGCTTGCAGTTCAATGCAATTTCGAACACTCGGGTAAAAACTAAGCAACCCTCAAAGCTTAAACAAATAGCCAATAAGTATTACTAAAAACCTGATTTAAACCAAAATCTTAACGCTCTCTTAACGCCTCTTGCGCTTTATTAAACGGTTTAATCAGATAATCTAACACGCTTTTCTGACCCGTTTTAATATCCACTGTGGCTACCATACCTGGGGTAATACTAAACTGCTGCCCTGCTTTATTGTTCAGTTTATCGCTGTTGGTTTGAATATAGACCCGATAATAAAACTGGTCTTGCTTGACCTCATCCCGAATGGTGTCGGGTGAAATCACCGTGACTTTACCTTTGAGTCCGCCATAAATGGAATAGTCATAGGCGGTGACTTTAACCAATGCTTCCTGACCTGGGTGAATAAAGGCAATATCTCGTGGTGAAATCCGCGCTTCAATCGGCAGTTTTTCATCCAGCGGTACCAAAGTCATCAGCTTGCCATTTTGTGCCACCACCCCACCTAAGGTCATGACATTAATTTCTTTGACAATCCCGCGTACAGGTGACTTAAAGACGGTACGGCTCAGGCTGTCCGACTTACCCTTCACAATTTGTCCTTGCGTTTCAATGTCGGTATTGGCTTTGGCCAATTCTTCACGGGCTTTGACCAAATATTGGTTACGGACATCGTTCATTTGATTCCGCAGTTCATTGGCTTGGCGTTTTAAGCGTAACACTTCCACTTCACTGGCTGCACCTTTGGCCACCAATGGTTCGGTCATGCCCAGCTCTTGCTGTACCAACAGCAAAGCCTGCTGCAAACCCGCCAAAGACTCCTCTAAATTAAAACGACGAGATTGATACAATGCGGTTTCTTCACGTACCAATGCGGGATCTTTTAAGACTTCGGCAGGAAAATGCAGTGCTGTACCATTCACTTCGGCACGCAACCGTGCAGCCGTGGCTTGCGAGGCCAATAATAATGATGCCGACTCACCCACATTGGAGGCCAAACGGGTCGGATCAAGCTGTGCCAACACCTGCCCCTGTTGTACAATTTGTCCTTCTTGCACATTGAGCTTGGTTAAAATCCCGCCTTCAAGTGACTGAATAGTTTGTTCTTTAGAGGAAGGCACCACTTTTCCCGTGCCTGTGGACACTTCTTCAAGCTGGAATAACCACGCCCATGCCAACAACACAAACAAGCCTATGCCAATAATCCAAATAAATAAGCTGGCACTTGGCAAAGGCGGTTCAATGTGTGTCACTTTGTTCGGTTGCGAGGATTGCTGGCTCATGCTGTTGCCTCCGCCTGATTGGAAACTGACTGCTGCAAGATCTGTTGTTTACTGCCATCCATCACAATTTTTCCGTCTTGTAACACAATAATACGATCCACCAATTCCAGCACTGCACGACGGTGGGTGGCAATCACCAAGGTTTTTTGCCCCAGCCACGTGTGTAAATGATCAATCAATTGTTTTTCAGTGACATCATCCAAGGCTGCGGTCGGTTCATCGAGCAGCACAATATTCGGCTGACGTAATAACAGCCGTGACAAGAGTAAAGCCTGACGTTGTCCGCCCGAAAAACCTGCTCCACCTTCCAAGACCTGATGATCTAAACCTTCTTTTTTCGCCAACACAAAATCCAAAGCCCCTGTCATTTTCAAGACCGTTAAAATGTCTTGATCTGTGGCCAAGGGTGCGCCCAATTTAAGATTTTCCCGCACCGTTCCAAAAAATAAATGGGCATTTTGATTGAGCAAGCCCATATCACGACGCACATCGGCAGGGTCAATTAAACCCAAATCCACCCCATCCAGTTTAATTTTGCCTTGTACAGGTTCTTGCATACCTGCCAACAGTTGTAACAGGGTCGATTTCCCTGCGCCATTGCGACCTAAAATTGCAATTTTTTCCCCTGCACGAATCTCGAGTTTTTGAATTGCCAAAGTCGCTTGCGCATCATCTTCGGCATATTTAAATAGGGTTTGGCTGAGCTCATACTGACCGTGCAAAGCTGCACGATGAATCAGATGGGCATGTTCCGCCTGATCGACAGGTTTTTTCATCAATTCATCCAAACTGGTTTTGGCCACTTTGGCTTGTTGCAAACGTCCCAGCACCCCCGAAATTTGGGCAATCGGCCCCAGCATCCGAGAGGATAAAATCGAACAGGCCACCAAGGCTCCCGTGGTCATATCGCCTTTCATGACTGCAAAACAGCCCACCAAAACCACAATGGCAAAGGTTAGGCCTTGGACTTTTTGCGTCCATGCGCCAACCACGCCCACCAATTTGCGCTGACGCATCGAAATCTCTGCCGAGACTTCATTCATATGGTTCCATTGGTTTTGAAAGCGTGCTTCGGCACGTAATAATTTAATATCTTCAATGCCCTGTACCGCCTCGACCAAGGTGGCATTACGAATTGCCCCTTCGCGCATACCTTCAGCAGCCAATTTCGCCAACGGTTTTTGAATCAAAATCCCTGGTAAAATCATCAACGGCACCACAGCCAACATCACCCAAAATAAATCGCCGCCAATTAACCAAAAAATGCCCAAGAACAATAAGAAAAACGGTAAATCGGCCACCGCTGAAATGGTGGTCGAAGTCACCAATTCCCGTACGCCTTCCAGTTCTCGAATTTGGGAAATAAAGGTGCCTGTGGACTTGGAACGGTCTTTATTTTTAATGCGTAGCGCATGACCAAAGACCCGATCTGAAATTTTCAAATCGGCCCGTTTGCCAATAATATCCGACAAATAAATACGGGCGACACGGATGCTAAATTCAAAGATCGCCGCCAACAATACCCCACCTGCCAACACCCACAAGGTCGGAATCGATTGGGCTGGAATCACCCGATCATAGACGTTCATGGAAAATAAAACCGTCGCCAAAGCCAAAATATTGGCCATTAAAGAGGCAAACATGACATCGATATAGCGTTTCCAATCCCGCAGGACAATTGACCAAAACCAGCTAGACTCATAGGGTTTGACATATTCATCAATCCGCACATCGGGGATCGATTTTTCAGGGCGTAAAATATAGACCTGTTGTATGCTGTGTTGCAGTTGTTGCAGCGTGAGCACTTGTGCCAAGCCTTGGTCACCGCTAAATTGTACGCTGGCATTGCCTGCGGCATCGAGTTTATCTAACACCCCGACCTGCCCATCGTGCATGGCAATGAGCACAGGTAAACGCCAAGGGTTTAAGATTTCGGGACTAAAGGCACTGGCTCTGACCTGTAGGCCAATTTGCCGCCCCATCAGAGTCACCAACTCATCGCTAGATGGGTTCGGGTTCCAGTCCAGTTGTAAACGTAAACGCTCTTCCGAAGCTTCAATGCGATAATGTTTGGCAATTGTTAAAACGGCTTGTAGCCAAGGCTGGTAGTGCATAGCGGTACTCATGGCTGAATCTCCACCCCTTGAATTTTAGTGTTATTGAGTTGGTAAAGATCACGGGAGCGCCCTGTGACATGAATATATTGAATTAAGCCTGCATAAATATCGTAACGGGCGGTTTCAATTTCTTGCGCTGCACTGTGAATTGCCTGCTCGGAATTTAACAAGTCCACCACGGTACGGGTGCCCAGTTTATATTGTTCTTGATACAGTTCTTTGGTACGGGCAGTGGTGTTTTTTCGCAATGCTAAAACCTCCATTTGCTTTTGTTTATTATCAATTTGCTCTCGAATCAAGCGAATTTGATCTAAAACATCTAAGTACACGCTTTGCACCTCGGCTTTGGCTGCCTGCTCGGCATACGCCGCTGAGCGTTGTTTGGCACGTAAAGCACCGCCTTGGAAAAAATTGCTGTTGGCTTCTAGCATGACTGAACTATACATGCCATCATCTTCATTATTATTGGGATTTTTTCCATTAAGTGCCTGATTTAAACTGCCTTTGACATAAATACTAGGGTAAACACTGCGTTTGGTTTCTTGGCTTTGGTATTGTGCCACTTGTACCGCAGCCTGTGCCGCCATCATTTTCGGAATTTGGCTAAAGCTGGGTTCTTCATATAACCCTGCATGACGAATCACAGTATCAGGCAGGCTCAGTTGTATATTGGATACGTCATAGCCCAACAGTGTTCTGAGCGTTTGTTGATATTGCTTGAGTTGACTTTCTTGGACGAGTAAATTGGACTGAGCTGCCTCTACATTGGACTGAGCTTGTACGGGGTCGGCCTGACTACTGATCCCTGCTTGCGCACGTAAATTGGCAATTTCGGCAATTCGAGCGATGCCTTGAATTTGCTGATGCGCAATTTTAACAATTTCCCGATAGCGGTTGATATTGACGATGGCATTGGCGGTTTGATAGGCAATATCATCAATACTCACGAGCACATTGGCCTGTTCTTCTAATAATTTGGCTTGTTCAATATTGACCGCACTTTTAATTTTGCCAAAGTCATACAGGACTTGGGTTGCCGATAGGCTGTAAAGTTGTCTGCCCCGTTCACCTGTGGTTAAGTCAGCGGTGCTGATACCACCTGAAATTTGTGGATAATACTGCGCCTTAGCTGCATCGATATTTGCGGCTTGCCCTGCCAAAGTAGCAATACTGCGGGTAATTTCAGGGCGGCGTTGTAGCGCTTGTTGAATGGCATCTTGTAAGCCTAGTTCGGCTACATATCCGACCGTTGCGGCATTTGTTGTGGAATGTCCAGTATTTTGAGCCGTGCTAGTCACTACAGGCAACCGTTCTTGTAGCGACTGAATATCTAATGGAAATTGCTTAAACTGCTGCAAGTTGACTTGGTTTGCAGTTGCAGATTGCGGTGCGAATAGCTGCTGAATTCTATTTTTACTGGCATCAAAATAAGATGAGGAGGGCGCTGCATAAGCAGTGCTAAACGTGCTAGATATGGGTAAAAACAAGCATAACCATATCTTGGATTGGGTTAATTTCATGGTCTAAGTATCGAATTTTATATTATGGTTACAAATCAAAAAAGCGTTGTACTGCTGTTGTTTATAGCCGCATTCCTGCCTATTTTAAAGCCATGTGCGCCACATCGATCGTGATAAATTTACAATAAAAATCAACTATACAATTGATTCGCTGATGCCGCATTTCAAGCTGCATTTAAAAACAAAGAAAAGCAGCATGCATCGCACACTGCTTTTCTTTAGCTTAGGACTAAATCAAGCCGTAGCTCAATCCAACCCTATGGATATTAACCAATGATAATTTGATTGTTATCAAGTAGTTGTTGCAAGGTTAAACCTGCTTGGTTTTCAAGTACCAGCAAGTCGGTTTTGCCATAAGTCGCGAAGTCACCATCACGGTCAATTTTAAGTACGGCATTGCCATTTGCATCATTGCTAACGCTAATAAACTTCTCAACCTTTGCAGTATCACTTAAATCAGATGCCAGCAGTCCAGTAAAGAAGCCTGCACCAAACTGAATTTTGTCTTGCGTTTCAAAATCCGTCCAGTTGTCTTTACCATTACCTGCGGTGGCATCGCCAGCAGTCAAGACATTGTAAATGAGGGTATCTACACCCAAACCACCTGTTAAAATGTCATTACCTGCACCACCATTCAGGATATCGTTACCTGCACCACCATTCAGGATGTCATTACCATCACCGCCATTGAGGGTGTCATTGCCTGCACCGCCTAGGAGTGTGTCATTGCCATCATTACCATTGAGCGTGTCATCACCTGAATCACCCAGAAGATAATCGTTACCTGCATCGCCATGAAGTATGTCGTTGCCCTCACCACCAACAAGGTAGTCATCGCCTGATGTACCATAAATCGTGTCATCACCTGCTTGACCATCAATATAGTGGTTTTGCTTGGTTCCCGCTGTTGCAGAAATCACATTGTTACTACCTGCAAAAGTAGCAGTATGCGTAGTACCATCACTCAGGGTATAAGTGATTGTGGTACCCACCAACTGGTTAGCACTGATACTTGCGGCAGCATTCCACAGATCCACATCAGTACCAAAATACAGTTTATCTCCCACGCCAAAGTCATTGGCGGCAAAGGTAATGGTCATTTTCTTCGTACCATCACCTGCCCACGTAATTGCATTGGTATTAATGCCTGTGGTCAATGCCCCGATATGATCTTTAGGATGTTTACCTGTCCCGTTAAAACCACCATCAGTAAAGTCAAAGTATCGATTGCCTGCACCAGCCATATCAATCTCGATTTGAGTGATATACAGCCCATCTTTCCCATCTAGGAATGTCAATTGGAAATGGTCTGAGGCATTTTGAATATCCGAACCTTGAATCACAGCCGAGAGTGTCACAGAGTTTAAAGTATCATTGCCTGCTGTACCTTTTAGGAATAAATCATCACTCGTTTTTAAGTTCAGATCTAAACCATTTGTACCCAAGTTAAAATCAACGACCGTGACAGGCATAGTTTTGTCTGTCACTGTTGTAACACTATTACTACCTTCGAACGTAGTGGCAGAAACTTTAAGATTAAAAGTACCTGTATAACCCAAAGGCAGCTGAATACTGAGTTTGTCCAATGCCCAATCTTGAATACTGACCGAAGTATTGCCATGACTTGCCGTAAAGGTGTGTGTGCCATCGGTTAAGATTGCACCGACTGGAATGTCACCCATTACCAAGGCAGTCATTATTTCCGAACCATCAGTATCAATCAGATCAATCTGAATACCTGCCAGTTTAATTAAGGTATCTTTCAGTCCGTTATCCACCGCTTCGGCAGAGAAATAACCACCGTCATTTTTATCTGTCGTATTTGGCACAAATGTACCGACATTAGCACCCAAACTCATCAATTCTTCAGCGCTGCCATAAATTGAATAGTTGGCTGAAGTTAATGGATTACCTGTCGTAGGCCATGTCGTTGCACCATTTTGACGTTCCAAAATATCAATCGAGTAGCTGCCCACATCATTCATATTGGTGAAATAGGCTTCTAAGGTGTAATAACCCGATTGTGCTGGAGTAAAGACACCCACATTCGGGATTTTTGCATTATTCGCAGTTGGACCATAGTTTCCATAAGCATCACCAGTTGTAGTGACCAGTACTTGACCACCCAGTTCAATATGCATACCGTCATCTGAGTAACCTTTGAAGCTGTATTGTTTACCTGCTTCTAAGTAGATGAGTCCAGTGAAAGATACGCCATTCCTTTCGGTAATGTCACCACTTACAGTCAGTTCACGCCCTTGCTCTGTCGGTGTTGTAGCCTCCATTTTGCCTTCCAAAATATTGGCTTTAAACGCAGCTCTTAAATTGACAGCAGTACTACCACTCCCAACGTATCCAGACTCTAAAATATTGGTATATTTCTTAAAGATCAGTCCAGTAGATGGTGGTGGGGTTTGTAATGGCACTGTTCCTGCTGCACCGCCTGAAGCACTGTTATCCCAAATATCTTGTTTTAGGGTAATGTTGACTGCATCGGCAACAGCAGTAATTGTAAAGTTTGCAGCAGCATTTACACCATCCGCTTTATAGCTAATGACAACATCTCCAGCATAGTTCGCATCTGGGGTAAATGTCCAAGTGTCATTGCCATTATCTACAAATGTACCCTGAGCCGATATTAAGTCGGTAATGACTGCATTCGGGTTCAAAGCTTTAGCCAACAAATCTGCTTTGCTAATGATAAACGATTGGTCTTCGTTAATCGTCGCTAAAGTCACAGGGTCGATTTCATTGTTGCTATCTGCATCGTTCACCGCAGGAACTGTGGTGGTCAATGCATCTAAGCGTGCATCTAGCGCATCTTTGGCAGTTTGTTCTGTCGATGGTAATGCATCAACTAAGCCTTGGGCTGTGCCTTTCGCTGTATCAACTGCTGCTTTAAGCCCATCCAATTCTGCTTTGTCAGCAGGATTGATGATGCCGCCTTTGCCTGTAATCGCGTCTTTAAGGGCTTGTTCTGCCGCTTCTGCCGCAACCACTGCCGCTGTCGCTGCTGCAACGCTACTGTCAATCACGCCATCGCTATCAGTATCGTTCACCGCAGGTACTTGGGTGGTCAATAAGTCTAAACGACCTTGTAGTAAGCTTTGTGCCGCTGCTTCAGAGGCTGGTAATGCATCAACTAAGCCTTGGGCTGTGCCTTTCGCTGTATCAACTGCTGCT
>ERZ724520.1852-NODE-1852-length-10259-cov-9.725696_pt1 | contig 10259 bp, 10 predicted proteins | sample MGYA00376053_ERZ724520 | MGnify/ENA primary metagenome ERZ724520 (study PRJEB28724, sample SAMN07190886) | activated sludge metagenome | isolation source: activated sludge of sewage treatment plant in Hong Hong | place: USA: Christiansburg, Virginia | collected... | reverse complement strand
CGCCAATCTGTTTGGCCTATATATTCTTCAATAGTTTGTGTGCTATTAATATATGTTGTATTACTATCAATACTATGTGTTAATTCTCTTTGTAATTTTCGAGTATGTCGATATAACATAAATGATCGCATGACATTGAAATAATTTCTAGCGAATAAACTCTTTTCAATAATATCTTGAATCTCTTCAACACTCCATGTATCTTTAGAGTTAAGTTCAAGAATAACTTCATCAAAAATTATTTCTTCAAATTTTTCATTTACACTTTGAAATCCTTTTAAAATTGCATCCTTAATTTTAAAAAGATCTAATGGCTTATATTCGCCATTGCGTTTGATAACATACTTTTCCATTTTTATATTTTTTAGTTCGTTTATATTTTTTAGTTACGAATAGACAAAACTCATCTACCCCAAAATAAATTAGGCTTTTTAATTCACACTATTAAATCATTTGAGTTCCTTGAAAAATATTATTTTAACAACAGTAATAGACTTGTTGTTTTTCTTTTAATTTTTCAAACAACTTAATCCTTCTATTACACTATTAGACATTCCATCTAGAGTTGTTTTTTCTAGCATTTCTAATATATCCCTTTTAATATGTTTATATTTATTATGAACCGGACAAGGACTTACTTCAGAACATTTACTTAATCCCAAAACACATTTACCTTCGGGCAACGAACCATCAATCGCAACCACAATTTCAATTAATTTTATTTTTTTTATCTTTTTTAAATCAGCTTCAAATCCACCTGTTGAACCCTTTACTGAATTAATAATATTGTTTTTTACAAGTGTTTGCAGTATTTTTGCTGTAAATGCTATAGGAGAATCAATCTCTTTAGAAATGCCTTTTAAACTAGCTCTATTCCCATTAATAGATTGTTCCGCAACATAAATAGCTGCTTTTATACCATATTCACAAGCTTTCGAAAAAATCATAATAAATTAACGTTTAAGCAAAAATATAATTAAAAAAAATATATCGGACAATTATATCCGAATAGTTATAAACAAATAAATGTAGATATTGAAAACTAATATTTTCTTTGTTCAATCTGACTTTTGTCATGTGAATAAAATGTGAATTATAATATCTTTAGGAGAGTTTAAATCAAAATATTATAATGAATAATTACCACAGACAATTTTTATATACTATATTTCTAATAGGTACAATGTCTTGCAAAAAACATGAGAGTTTTGTATTACCTGAATATACAAAAGCAAAATTCACAGTATCTACAAAATGTGATGCATCTGATATATTCACAGATTCTTTAATAAATATCAACTCTTCTGGAAATATATATAGTATTCATACAGTCAATTTTTATATATCAAATATTAAACTAAAGCGAGATGATGATTCAATATATACTTCAAATAAAATAATATATATCGATCCATTATTAAGTTTAAAAAATAACTTCTATTTAGATTCTATCCCTGTTGGAAATTATACCGAAATATCATACAATATTGGTATTGACGCTATTCGTAACAAAGATTATTCACTTACATCAACTCTAGATAATTTAAATATGGCATGGCCAACTGCAATGGGAGGAGGATATCATTTTTTAAAAATGGAAGGGCACTATTTAGACACACTAAATATAAGTCAAGGCTATGCAGTTCATTTAGGTAAAAACGAAAATTTAATTACTATTAACCAAAATTTAGCATTAAAACAAAGAAACGACAATCATGAGTACTCAATGATATTTAATCTTAATGAAGTTTTTGCGAATCCAAATAAATATGATTTAAATATTGAAAACAACTATACAATGTCAGATTCAATAGCCATGTTAAAAATTAAAAATAATATAAAAGATGCGTTTAATATTATTCAAAATAGATAAACTAATTTATCTTATACTTATAGTCCTTATTTCGTGCAACAGAAAAAGTTCCACAACTATTTCTCCTGATCAACTAATATCTGATAGTCTAACTCCCTATAGTATTTCATATCCTAATTATTTTCCTGTCCTAAATGTCCCTAGTGATAATAGACTAACGATGGAGGGAATAGAACTTGGAAGAAGATTGTATTATGACAGTATTCTATCAAATGATGGCAAATCTTGCTCTTCATGCCATAATTCACAAGAAGGATTTTCAACATTCAATTCAAACTCTTTACCTCATATTAATTTGGGATGGAATACTAATTTTTTATGGGATGGAAAAATAAGTGGTAACCTAGAAGACATCATGCAGTTTGAAGTAGATATCTTTTTTAACACAACAATATCTAAACTTAATAATTCAACATATTATAAAAATCAATTTAAAAAAATATATAATATAGATAATATATCCTCAAGAAATATAGCGTATGCGCTATCTCAATTTTTCAGAGTATTAGTTTCCGCTAATTCTCTGTGCGATCAGTATTTGCAGCACAAAGCAAATTTAACTACATCTCAATTGCATGGACTGGATATATTCACAACTGAGAAAGGGGATTGCTTTCACTGCCATTCATTAGGTTTATTTACGGATAATAAATTCAGAAATAATGGCATCGATTCCATATACATTGGTAATGATTTAGGGCGATACAATGTAACTACAAATACAAATGATATTGGATTATTTAAAACCCCTACGCTTAGAAATATAGAGTTAACCGCGCCCTACATGCATGACGGGAGATTTCAAACACTAGATCAAGTTATTGACCATTATAATTCAGGAGTAAAACATAGTGCAACTCTTGACCCAATCATGACCAAACCAAGTAAAATTTATGGGTTGGGTCTCACTACGATTGAAAAATATGATCTCATTGCATTCTTAAAAACATTAACAGATACAACATTTATTCATAATCCATTATTACAAAAACCATAAATTAAACAAAATTTCAAATCAATTCATGGCATTAATATTCAACGACATAGTATTTGGTCCTATAAATAGCCGACGATTTGGTGTTTCATTAGGAATAAATTTATTGCCCCTTAAGAATAAAGTATGCAATTTTAATTGTATATATTGTGAATGCGGTTGGACGGATTTAAAATCCTTTAAAGTAGAATATTTTGATGCAAACAAAATTATAACAACGATAGAACAAAGATTTGAAGAACTAGCAGAAAACAAAATTCATATTGATAGTATTACTTTTGCTGGCAATGGCGAACCAACAATGCATCCTGATTTTTCGGAAATAATTGATGAAGTCGTTCGGTTGAGAAATAAATTATTGCCCGGAATAAAAATAACTGTTCTATCAAACTCTACACTACTAGGTGTTCAATCTATACGAGAAAGTTTGCAAAAAGTAGATGCAAAGGTTATGAAACTAGATGCAGGAACAACCGACATGTTAATAAAGATTGATAAACCCATGTCTTCCAAAAACATCGACTGGTATATTCAAAAATTAACCGAATTAAAAGGAGAGGTTATTATTCAAACCATCTTCCTGAAGGGTTATCATGATGGAGAATACATTGATAATACAACACCTGAAGAACTATCTGCCTGGATTAATGCATTAAAGAAAATAAAACCGAAATCTGTTATGATCTATACAATTGACAGGGATACTCCAGCTAAAGATTTAAAAAAAATACCTATCGACAAATTAAATTCTATCTGCAATATGGTTTTAGAAAATGGCATTGATGCCAAAGTATATAACTAAATAAAATAAAACCTATGAATAATAATCTCCGAAAAGTCAGAAACATGTATGACCGAAATTACATACCAGAATGATACTATCCCCATGGTAATTTTACAGGGAGAAGTGTTGGTTAAGTGGATGGATATAGCATCCGCAATTTCTGCTCAAAATAATGCCGAACATATTTATGTTACAACATCAACAGGCAGCGTGAAATTAAAAAACCTTCAAAAGTTGATAATATCTTACCATTAAATAAAAAATGACCGACTAATTTAATTCTTAAATGAAAATATTTCTACAAGCTCGAGCAAAGAAAATATTTAGCAAATGAAGCTTACTTTACTTTTGTAACTCTTTATAATAATATAAAACCAACAATTGTAAAAGCAATAAAGCCCAATTCATAAATTAAAAAAAGAAATATCCAATACTTCAAAAAAAAGAAAAAACAACCGATTAAATAAATAATATTATGAATAGTATTCCAAAAAAAATAGTAGATTTTTTACAAGAAAATAAAATTTCTACCATCTGCTTTATTGACCTTGAAAACCATCCATACTGCATTAATTGTTTTTACACATTTGATGAAGAACATCACATTCTAATATTTAAATCGTCAATAGGAACTACTCATCAACAACTCACAAAACCAACAGCATGCATTTCTGGAACTATTTTGCCAAATGTGATTGACACATTAAAATTAAAAGGAATGCAATTCACAGGAAAAATTATTGAGAATGAAGAAATTGATAAGTTGCAACTAAATACAAAATATCTAAAAAAATACCCTATGAGCATTGCTGTAATGGGTTATATATGGGCCGTGAAATTAAATTATTTAAAATTCACAGATAATACGCTAGGATTTGGAAATAAAACTACTTGGACATCAAAATAATCATGATTAAGAAAGTACGATAATTGCTAAAAGCATAAATATTCCAATTATGTAGGAAATAAAAATGGATGTTAATCCAACAACATGGTGATTTTTTCCTTTAAAACCTATAGCATTTATATATATCCCTAAACCTATACATGTTATAATCCATAATAATCCTAGTAAAATATAGTATACAAAACTCATGTTGAATGATTTAAAATTTGGCTCTTCGATCTATTTCTTTTTTTAATCGCTTAACTTCGTCAATTATTTGCCCATCAATTGACGAATTCTCTTCTGATCTTCTAATTAAATATGGTATTGCTTTTCTCACTTCACCATAAGGCAAATATTTTGAGGAATTATAACCATTTATACTCAGATTAAACGTCAGGTTATCACTCATTCCGTATAATTGTGAAAATCTTACTTTTGAATAGTGATTAGTAATATTATACTTATGTATGCAATTAATAGCATGTATTGTGCTATCACTATTATGAGTAGCAATACAAGAATCTACTTTTTTAAATTCTCGCAAACATATTTCAACAGCTTGATTAAAAGAATCATCTGTTTCCTTTTTAGTGTCAAATACCGGAGATACTACGCCATCTTTTATAGCTTTTTCTCTTTCCTTTTCTACATAAGCACCTCTTACTAATTTTATACCTGGAATATAATTTTGTTTGTTAGCATTTTCAATTAAACTATTAAGATATTCTAGTCTATCTTTTAGGTACATTTGAAGTGTATTAAATACAACCGCATACTCTGTATTGTATTTTTCCATCATAGTTTCTGTAATCTCATCAAAAAGATCTTGCATACATCTGTCCTCAGCATCAATAAAAACGATAATTTTTGATGCATGTGCCGTTTTACATATTAAATCGATTCGGTTTATTAATCTATCAAATCTTGGCAATATAATTAAATCATTAACAAATTTCATCCCATTACAATAAGTTAAAAACTTAGGGTTTTCTAATCCAGTAATTTTCACACTCACATAATTACCTGGACATTCCTTACCTAATCTAATAATATTGGAAACAATTATATTAGTATTATTATCAAATGATTCACTATTATTTTCGCCCTCAGAAACGTAATCCAAAACAGATTTTACTTTAAATTTTTCTAAATATTTTATTTTCAAGAATGCATCATTTATGTCTTCCCCGGCACAAAACACATTAAAAACTGTTTTTTTAATAAATATTTTAAATGGCAAATTATATTTTAAAATACCGTTAGTAAAAGCTATCAATAATTTTACTAATTTTTGATTTTGTAAAATATTAAAAATAAAATAAGTGAATTTTAATTGTCTGTTTGATTTATAACTGTATGCCGTTTCTAAATCTTCTAAGTTTACATTATTTTTCATTATAAAAATATAAATGGTTTTTACATCATTTGAGTTTGTTTTTTCTAGCAGTATTAATTAAAATAAAAGCGAATGAACTTAAAGTTAAGAGTAGACCTAGACCTGCAAAAGCAAATGCAATAAAATATGGTTTTATCGATTCCATCATTTTAGAATAACTTTCTTGATGACTGCTTAATTGCCAAATTCCTTTTTGTATTCCAGCGCCATTAAGTGATAACCAAAATACTAACAAGCTGATTTGTAATAACCAGAATAGATAATTTAAATTTCTAGATTGCTCTTTTTTATTAAAAAACTCGAAGCATGCTGCTAATAATATCATAGTGTTTATTCCTATTGTAGTTCCCATTGCATGCGCTACGGTTACATGTGTTCCGTGAGTGTAAATATTTATCGCTGGTATTGACATCAGTATGGCCTGACCCATATTAAGAAAAACCCATATGTCTGCAGCCATAATAAATCGATAAGGGAAATAGTGATAATTTTTCTGAATGGTATTAATACTAGCTCGCCAATCATAAATGATTTTAATAAAAAATACCCACTCCGTCATACTAACTATATATCCTATATATCTAATATAGTTTTCTGTAGGGAGAGTGTAAATATGGTGCCCCCAATTAAACATAAGATTGAATAGTCCTAAAAAATACATGGCAAACGCAAACTTACTAGTTCCTGTATTTTTAGTGTTGGAAATTTTATCCATCAAAAAAAACGCTGTGCCATATAAAATCTGATTCCAGGAACCAACTAATGAACCATTTACTTTCCATTGAATTGTCATGTCAGTAATAAAATGTTCTCTGAAATATGGAAATAACCATAAATAATTTTCTGAAAAAGTAAATAGGAAAAACAAAACTCCAGTGAGCCACATCCATATATAAACAGGCCAGCTTTTTACTTTTTTTACTAGCGAATAAAAATTTACTAGAAATAACATCCATGCAATTGCTATTGGTAAAGCCCAAATAGGGTTAAATTCCCAATATTCTCTACCACCAAAATCTTTATTAAAATATGAAATCACAATACCTATTATGGCAACAATCCATAATACCCATTGAATAAAAGCGATTTTGTATGTTGTAGCTTCTTTTATATGTTGCTTTAACCCATTATAAATACAACCAGTAGCACCTAAAATAATCCAGAAAATAGCTGATGTAACATGTAATGGCCTCAATGAAACAAACCCTAGTTGATGTTTCAAGAAATCAGGAAAAATATAGATTGTAGCTGCTAAAATGCCAAAAAATAGTCCTAAGACTAAAATACATAATGAAGTTATTAAAAAAAGATTTCCGATATTAAATTTACTTAGTTTCATTTTTCCTTATCATTCCAAAATTATCTATACTAAAATTTCTTAGATCAGCTTTTCCACTTGCATCAGTAGATTTCAAAAATTCAATGAGCGCATTCATTTCATGTTCAGTTAAATTAAATGCTGGCATTTGCTTAGTTCCTGATTTAACTAGCGCTCTAACTGTTTTCTCACCCTTATCAGGATTAGAAATGATATTAGTTAAATCAGGACCAAGGTATCCACCTAAGCTGTATAATTGATGGCATGTTTGGCAATTGTATGACTGCCATACAAGATGGCCTTCAGATGCCATTTTTTTATTAAACCTTTTATCTTCTTTAGCGGAATAAGGTTGAATGTATATACTAAAGGAGTAACCTATAAAAATTGCACTTAATAATATAAAAATAGTTCGTGGTCTCATTCTCTTATTTTTCAATTCTTATCCGAGCATCTACGGCTACAATTTGTTCCATATTAGCCTTAAAAGGATTAATATCAAGTTCTGCAATTTCTGGTGCGATGTTAACTAAAGAAGCTATTCGCATAATAGCATCAGCATAAAATTCTTCATTAACACCATTTCCATTTCTGTAACCCTCAATTATTTTATACCCTTTTAATGAGCGTATCATTTTTAAGGTTTCTGACGTATTTAATGGCGCAATTCCATAAGAAATATCATGTAAAACTTCCACAAAAATGCCACCTAAGCCAGCTAAAATTAAATGCCCAAAATTCCCTTGTTTTGCTGCCCCACAATACAATTCAATCCCTTCAATCATAGGTTGTATGATTACTCCTACTGCGCCCTCAATTTTCATCATCCGGTCAAATTCGCATATTAAAATTTCAGTTGTATTTATATTTAATGTAACTCCATTCACTTCGGTTTTATGAATTGGCCCCATAACTTTCATTACTACTGGGAATTTAATATTGGGCAAAATAGAAGTAAGGCTTTCAATTGAATCACAGTTATATTCTTGAACCATATTAATACCAGAAGCTAACAATAACTCACGGCACTGTTCTGCAGATAAATACCCATTTGAAGCTTGGTTTATTATTCCTCTAATAGTAGCAGTTTCCATGTCCATCAGATGCGTCATTCCGAAGGTGGGCTTTGGACAATTATATACATGCGGCAGAGCTCTACCCAAAACAAGTTCATCAGAGAAATTGACATGCCCATTCGTTAAAAATCCTTTAATTTCATTTTTCGCATTAATTAATGAAGGAAGAACAGGGAAAATAGTTTTCTTACAATGTTGCATCTTATTATTTAAGACTTGATAAACATCTTTAACATTAAATAAGCCTGGGCTTCCAAAAACTACAATAATCGCGTCGATCTCTTCAAGACTTTCACAAAAATCAATAATCAATCCTAATTGTTCAGCGGTACCAGTTGCTAAAAAATCAATAGGATTTGCAACAGATGAACCAGGATTTAATTTTGATAATAATTCTTTAGATTTTTTTTCATTAATAAATGGAACTTCCATGCCTCTGCTGCATAAAGCATCGGTTAACATAACTGCAGAACCGCCTGCATGAGTTATAATTGCAATTCTTTTTCCATGAACTTCCTTACTTTGAAGAACGCATGCCACCGAAATTAATTCATCTCGTCCACTACAATAAATAATTCCAGCTTTATTAAACAATGCTCTTATTACAACATCTGAAGTTGCTAGCGCTCCTGTATGAGACGATGCTGCTCTTCCTCCTTCAGCTGAATATCCGGATTTAATAGCCGCAATTTTACAACCTTTTCTAATAAGAGAGGTTGCATGCTTCATTAATTTAACTGGATTATTTATACTCTCTAGATAAAGCAATTTTACCTTCGGACTATTTTCATTAAAATGTAAATCCATATATTCCAAAATATCTTCAGCAGAAATTTGTGAAGCATTACCAATAGAATATACATTTGAAAAACTTAACCCTGTTGATAAAGCAGCCTCCATTATAAAAACAGCCGTAGCGCCAGAACTTGAAATTAGCTCGCATCCTTGAGAATTGTATGAAGGAATAGGCGTTGTAAAAACTCCTTTGTAATTCTCATTCATAACACCTATGCAATTTGGACCCACTAAGCAAGCATTGTATTTTGTTACTAAATCAACAATCTTTTTTTCTAAAATCTTACCTTCTTCCCCCGCTTCTCCAAAACCAGAAGAATAAACTATAAAAGCTTTCGTATTTTTCTCTAATAATTTTGTTATCACCTCTAAACAATAATTTGCAGGAATTGCAAGAATTGCTAAATCAACTTGTGGCAATTTATCTATATGAGAAATATGCTCCACGCCATCAATATTAAGTGGGTTTGGATTTACACCATACACTTTTCCAGTAAATCCACCTTTAATAAGATTTATTAATACTTTTCCACCTGGCTTTGAAGATTGGCTTGATGCGCCAATAACCGCGATACTTTTAGGTGAGATTAGAGCCTTGTTAATCATTTAATAGTAGCTGTTTTAAAGTCAACAATAAATTAGAAATTTAGATTTAGAGTTTTTCAAATTTTGCTTGAAAAAATCTAAGGTATTTTGGTTCGTAAATCATTTTTAAACCCTTAATAGAGTTTCGTCTAGCATATACTGCAGCAGCAGATTCGGCAATGACATCCATATGCGCTTGAGTATATACTCGTCTTGGAATTGTAAATCTTACTAATTCAAGTTTCGGGTAATAGTTTTCACCATTTGATTTTCTTCCTGCTGAAACTATTCCTCTTTCCATGGTTCTAACTCCAGAATCTATATACATTTCTGCAGCTAACGTTTGGGCTGGAAATTGATCTTGTGTAAGATGAGGTAAAAAAGCTTTAGCATCAACAAATATACCATGACCACCAATTGGCTTAACAATTGGAATTCCGTATTCCATCATTTTATGACCTAAATATTCTACCTGACCAACTCTAGCATGTTGGTGATTATCATCTAAACTCTCAGCAATTCCAATAGCAATTGCTTCCATGTCTCTTC
>ERZ724520.1850-NODE-1850-length-10264-cov-3.631991_pt1 | contig 10264 bp, 9 predicted proteins | sample MGYA00376053_ERZ724520 | MGnify/ENA primary metagenome ERZ724520 (study PRJEB28724, sample SAMN07190886) | activated sludge metagenome | isolation source: activated sludge of sewage treatment plant in Hong Hong | place: USA: Christiansburg, Virginia | collected... | reverse complement strand
ATTTTGGGTGACGAAGATCACTTGGGAGATATGGACTTTAAAGTAACTGGAACTGCTGACGGTATCACTGCTTGTCAAATGGATATCAAAATCGAAGGATTGAAATACAACATTATGGAGCAAGCTTTGGCTCAAGCTCGTGAAGGTCGTTTGCACATTCTTGGAAAAATAACCGATACTTTGGCGACTCCAAAAGCAGATGTTAAAGCTTATGCACCAAAAATTATCACTAGAACAATTCCTGGTAACTTTATTGGTGCTTTGATTGGACCTGGTGGAAAAGTAATTCAAGAATTGCAAAAAGCTACTGGTACAACCATCGTAATCAACGAAGTAGATGAGCAAGGAGTTATCGAAATTCTTGGAACTGATCCTGCAGGAATTGATGCGGTATTGGCAAAAATCCAATCCATCACTTTCAAACCACAAGTAGGAGAAGCTTATGAGGTGAAAGTAATCAAAATGCTTGATTTTGGTGCAGTTGTAGAATATCTTGCAGCTCCTGGAAACGAAGTATTGCTTCACGTATCGGAACTAGCTTGGGAACGCACAGAAAACGTTTCGGATGTAGTGAAAATGGGCGATGTTTTCCAAGTGAAATACTTAGGACTTGATCCAAAAACTAGAAAAGAAAAAGTGTCAAGAAAAGCACTTTTGCCAAGACCTCCACGTGAGTCATAAATAAGAGTAATCAAATCTTAGTTTACTAAAGGTTCATTTATAGGAAAACCCGTTTCATTCATTTGAAACGGGTTTTTTGTTATTAGAAAGTCATGATTCAAAAATAAATGTAAAAACAACATTAATTTTAGACTTAATTCAAAGAAAAAAAATATCTTTAACCGTATTAATCTTAAACATAAATTTCATTATGGCATTTAAAGTAATCCAAAACACGAAAATCAATACTCAAGTTTTTACCTTCTCAAGTCCTGAAACTGTAAAATATCCGGTAGCTCCTTTAGTTTCGGCAAAATTCTACACTCCCGAAGGAGGTGTTTTAACGCTAAAAATAAGAGCTACTTTGTATATGAATTCAGACGATATTGTTCCTCCAATAGTTGAAGAACCAACAGAATCTGGGAATACTTTGACGATGAACTACGACTATGATTTCTCAGAAGTTACTCCGGAAACCTGCGATGTGTATTACATAGAAGTAGATTACACCTCAGATACAGTAGGGAATATTACAACAGTTGAATCTTTTATGATAAACTTAGATCCTGAAACTTCCAGAGGGACTCAGACAGGAGTTGGAGGTTAATATTACTACCATTAATATGAAGTCATACTATTACATCTTTTAATTATCCAAAATAATTAAAAGATGTAATTATTTAATAGTACTTTCGTTCAAAACTAAAGTTCACTTTGAAATGACCAAATTTAAACTATTTCTAATTTCATTATATTTAATCATTCCTTCAGTTTTATTTTCCCAAGAGGAAGCCATAAATCCTGTTCTTAATAAATCGCTCCAGAAAAAATCCGTTGAATTTAGAACGGAAATCAATTTCAATAAGGCTCAATATTTTTTTGCAAACCAAAAATGGGATTCTACTTTAGTTTATTGTATGAAACAATTAAACTCAAGTAAAAACAAAGAATTGGCCGATTATTGTCATTACTTAAGAGGAAATTCCTTTAAACAATTAAAATTATTTCAAGAGGCTAAAAAAGAACTTAATTTAGTATCTAAAAAATTTGTTTTTTATCCGTTAGTAAACAAAGCTCTCGGAGAATCTTCTTCAGAATTAGAAGAATTTGAAAAAGCGATTTATTATTTTAATGAAGTAGAAAAATCGCCAAATTTAGACAAACAAGGTATCAAAATAAGAGGCATATATTGTGATTTAGGAGTCTGTTATTTGCATCTCAGTCAATTTAACAAAGCGGAAGAGTATCTTTTTAAAGGTAAAAATCTACTAGAAAAAGAAAAAAAATCTGAAGCTTTATTTCTTTTGTACACTAATATTGCCAATCTATATTATGTACAATACAAGGATCAACAAGCAATTCCTTATTTCGAAAAAGCGTATTCTTTATCCAAACAAATAAAAGATTTTGAGAGTAAAGGGATGGCTTCCAAAAATATGTCTGTGGTTGAAGAAAACAAGGGCAACTTCAAAAAAGCCTTAATCTATAGAAAGGAATTTGGACAATGGAAAGATTCCCTCAACAATCAAAACAAAATATGGGCTGTAGCTGATTTTGAGAAAAAGTTTGCTGTAGCTCAAAAGCAAAAGCAAATTAAAGTACTTGAAATAGAAAATCAGTTAAAAAACAGTCAACGGAATTGGTTGTTTTTCTCAGCAATCTGCTTATTCTTATTATTAACCGCTGGTGTCTATTTTTATGCCCAAAAAGTAAAGAACGCCAAAATTATTCTGCTTCAAAAAAACAAACTCGACGAACTCAACGCCACCAAAGACCAACTTTTCTCTATCGTAAGCCACGATTTGCGTTCCTCAGTAAATGCTTTGAAAACTAGCAATGCCAAATTATCGTCAACATTGGAAACCAAAAATTACGATGAATTGAACCAACTAATTATTCAAAACAGCGGCATTGCCAACGGAGCGTATAGTTTATTGGATAATTTATTACATTGGGCATTGTTGCAAACCAAGCAATTGTATTTTCATAAAGAATCGGTGCATTTGTTTTCGATTGTGCAACAAATAGAATACAACTACAAACCCTTATTAATAGATAAATCTATTACTTTTGAGAATTCAGTTTCCAAAAATATTTTTATCTTCGTGGATCTGGATTCGCTAAAAATTGTGCTTCGAAATTTATTAGATAATGCCATCAAATTTTCGAATGAAAACGGCAAAATTAGTTTTTATACACAAGAAAATAATCCTGAATCTTACCAACTCGTCTTGGAAGACACTGGCTTGGGAATGGACGAAGAAACCATCGCAGCCATTTTAAAAGACGACGAATTATTAACCAAAAAAGGAAAGTCCGAAACCATTGGAACAGGCCTGGGAATGCAATTGTGCAAACAAATGATCAAGAAAAATGGAGGCACAATTCGGATAGAAAGTGAACTCCAAAAAGGGACCAAAATGATATTGACGTTCCCAAAAACAGAACAAAATGGATAATATCAATGTACTGATAATAGAAGACACGCCCGAGCAAAGTGATGCGCTTAGCAAAGTACTTTTGGCCAACAAATACAACATCGTAGGAGTTGCCAGAAGTTATACCGAAGCGTTAAAACTTTTTTACGCGCAAACTATCGATATCATCGTAATCGATGTTTTTCTTGACGGAAAACCCGACGGAATCACCTTTGCCGAAACCATCAACATTGTTCCCAATGCTTCAAAACCATTTGTGTTTTTGACCAGTTCGCAAGACCGACAAATATTCGAAAGAGCCAAATTGACCAAACCATTCAGCTTTTTGATGAAACCTTTCAACGAATTGGAAATCCTTTACGCCCTAGAAATGGCTGTCGAAAAATTCTATGAACAAAATAATGTCTTTCTTAGTGAAGATCAAGACACTGTAATCAGTAACGATTATTTATTCATAAAAAAGAAAAATGCGCTGAAAAAAGTAGCCTTGAACGACATTCTTTATATAGAAGTCGAAGAACGTTATTGCAACATTATAACCGAAAAAGAAAAGTTTGTTATTCTAATTTCATTAACTAAAATCAGTGATTTACTAGATAAAAACAAATTCATAAGAACGCATCGCAATACTATAGTAAATATGGATAAAATTGAAGAAATCATCCTGGCTGACAATCTGATTATTCTGAAAGGGAATCACAAAATAAACCTGAGCGACACCTATAAAGATTTCATAAAAAAAATGAATATTTTGTCTTAGCGAAATTCATTTGTAAGCCAAAACTCATTAAATCTTCTCCTTGCCGAGAGGATTTTTTTGTTTATAACCAAAATAGAAATTTCATGACAATAAAAACGGGTTTTATGACAATTGAAACCTCAAAAAGTGAATAGTAAAGTACATTTGATGAACAAAATAATAGTAAATACATCATCATGACACTATCAAATAACCCTTTACACATGGTAAAAATAATCACACTTTGTCAAAAAACAATGACAAATCCTTATATTGGAGTTTTGGTATCATTGCTGCTTATCCTTCCGAGTTTGTACATAATTTTAGGAGATATAACGGTGTTTAGAAAAGAATATCTTTTTCTTGCCATAGGAATACCTTTATATATAAAATCGTTGAACAAAATTTTCGACGACATCCTAAATGGTGATAAAGACAAGTTCCAATAAAATAAACCACATTTTCTTTTTTATATTTTAGTTTTAGTAATTCCCGTTTCATTAGCTTGAAACGGGTTTTTTGTTTATATTCAAGATCATTTTAGAAAAAAATTGAATTAGTATAGGTAGAATTACCTATCACATTATGTGGATGTAGGTTTTTGTATTAAAAAATATTTTTTTGTTTTTTAATACAAAAATGTATTAGCTTTACATACTTTTTTTCAATCCTTTGACAATGAGATATGTTTGTAAAATACGGCTGTCTCCAGGTTTAGCTGATTCTATAAGTAAAATTACTATTTTTAGAAAAGGCTTTAGAATTGCGAGTTCTTCAGGAACCGCAACATAAGTAATTTGCCTACAAAATTACAATGATTTGAAATTTCAATTTTTATATTGATATCAATTGCAAATAGTTTATTTTCCTTTCTGAATTAAAGAAGATACAAATGTCGAAGATTTATTTTTTATATCTTTTAAACGTATTGATTCTTCCGTTTTTAATTTATTCTCAAAAGAAAACTTTTGACGAGTTAATAAAATCGGATATGATAAAACAATCAAGTGTGTTTAAATCACAGATAAATTTTAATGAGGCATACTGTTTTCTAGTTAAAAAAAATAGGAATTTGAAGTTGATGAATTCTATAAAAGATATAAATTATAGTATCTATAAAGAATTAGCGGACTATTATCATTTTTTTAGAAGTGGTTGTTTTGAAAAAAAAGAACTTTTAAAGGAAAACAAATCTGAAGATCTTCTTTTAAAAAACTCTAAATTACAAAAAATAGAAGCAAAGAGGCTTATTGGATTGTATCCTGATTTTGCGTTATTGGTTTGGAGAGATTTCTGGAATACTCAAGAGAAAGTTGCTGCAAATACAGTCTTGGGAAATAAATATGATGATGCTTTAAATCAAAAAGAAATTAACACTCTTAAAGAAAAAAAGGAATCAAAAAATATTCAAAGAAATAATTATTTGTATTTAGTAATTGCCTTATCATTCTTGTTAATTGCTGGTGGTTTTGTGTATAACAAACACGTAAAAGGAACAAATATTATTCTACTCCAAAAAAGCAAACTCAATGAGCTCAATGATACAAAAGATAAATTATTAACTATTATTTGTCACGATTTACGGTCTTCAGTTTATGCCTTAAAAGATAGTAATGCCAAATTAGTGGCTTCATTAGAAAATAAAAACTACGAGGAGCTTGATCAACTTCTGCACAAAAATAATACCATTGCAAATGGAGCTTATAGTCTTCTGGATAATATACTCCATTGGGCATTGTTGCAAACCCAGCAATTGTATTTTCGTAAAGATTCTGTTCATTTGTTTTCTGTCGTGCAGCAAATAGAATACAATTATAAACCACTATTCGCTGAAAAAGCATTGGTTTTTAAGAACTCTGTTTCTGAAAATTGTTTTATCTATGTTGATCTTGATTCTTTAAAAATTGTTCTGCGAAACTTGTTTGACAATGCAATAAAATTCTCCGACAAGAATGGCAAAATAAGCATTTATACCCAAGAAACTGATTCCTGTTTTTGTAAACTTATTATCGAAGACACAGGCTCAGGGATAGATCAAAACACTATAGCTGACTTGCTTAAAGATAACGAAGTATTATGCAAAAAAACCGATTCGGAGGCAATAGGAACGGGTCTAGGTTTGCAATTATGCAAAATGATGATTCAAAGAAATGGTGGCAAGCTAACTATAGAAAGCGAACTCAATAAAGGAACCAAAATGATTATTTCGTTTCCAAAAAAAGAACAAAATGGATAATATCAATGTACTTATAATTGAAGATAATCCTCAACAAAGTGATGCTCTCAGCAGGACTTTGGTTGCTAATAAATACAGTGTATTAGGTGTTGCCAGGAATTATGAAGAGGCATTGACTTTGTTCTACAAATGCCTTGTGGATATTGTAATTATTGATGTGTTTCTGGATGGAAAACCAGACGGAATTACATTTGCCGAGACGATCAATATTATTCCAAATGCTGCAAAACCTTTTGTTTTTTTGACAAGTTCACAAGATCGTCAAATTTTTGAAAGAGCAAAACTCACGAATCCTTTTAGTTTCTTGATGAAACCTTATAACGAATTAGAAATTCTTTACGCCTTAGAAATGGCTGTCGAAAAATTCTACAATCAACCTAATGTTTTTCGAAGCAAAGAGGAAGATACCATAGTCAGCAATGATTTTCTGTATATCAAAAAGAAAAATGCGTTAAAAAAAGTTTCTATTCAGGATATTATTTATATCGAAGTAGAAGATCGTTATTGCAACATCATAACCGAAAAAGAAAAATTTATCATCCTGATTTCTTTAAACAAAATCCAAGTTTTATTAGACACTAACAAATTCATCAGAACCCACAGAAATTTCATCGTCAACAAAGATAAAATTGAAGAAATTATACTCTCAGATAATCTCATTGTCCTTAAAGGAGACCACAAAGTATTCCTAAGCAACAGCTATAAAAATTTTATAAAAAAAGCAGATGTGTTGTCCTGATTTTAGATTCAATTAAACTACAAAGTCCACTAGTTATTTAAAGGTATTATATTGTTTTTACAAATTAATAAAACATCTAATACACCAATTCTGCATTTGATAACGAGATTTCTTCACCTTATAACATTCGATATTTTTGGGTAATTTTTTTTTAGCAACTTTGTTTTAGCAAACAAGACAATAAGTTATTTCGATTAAATAATTTATGGCAAGAAACCCACATCTCCCCAATCTAACCCTCTTTTTGGACACCTAATTTAAATTCCCAAAAAGGAGTACGCTTATTTAAGCAAGTATTTTTATTGCTAAAATAATGTTTAACAATAAATGATTCAAATAATAGTAACTAATAGGGGAAGAAAATGATAAGCCTAGTCAATTTATTAATTAGAAGGGTAAAATAATTTATAATTTAAAAAACAAATAGTATGAAAGCAATTATAAATGTTCTGTTATTGTCTGTAGTTACAGCAATATCTTATGCTCAGCATAAGGCAGAAAATAAATTGAATGATTTAGGTGTGAATAATATAGATTTATCCGAAGTAGTGATTAAAAGTGCTGGGAAAGAAATGTCAACTTATGTACGAGATATCAATTTGGATCCAAAAGTTGCACAACTACAAAAAATATTTATTGACAGTAATTTGGGGAAAAATGCAGATGGGTTTGATTCCAATTTGGTTGTTGTTAAATTAGAAAATGGTCAAGGAAGAATACTTGCTACTTATAATGGTAACGGAAAATTAACAAGTGTGGAGGAGACATATAAAAATGTTGTATTGCCTATTTCAATAAGTCGTTCTGTTTATAAAGAATATCCTGGTTGGCAAATAGTAAATGATAAGTATAAATACTCTCAAGAAAATGGGGAAAGCATAAAAAAAGAATACAGTATAACCATGAAAAAAGACAATAAAACTCAAAAAATAACCGTAATTCCTGTAGGAGAGGTAGTAGCAATCAGGTAAACGATTTCAAATAATTTTCTTATGAAACAATATATTTAAAATCTTCCCTATTCTTGTAATAAGGAAGATTTTTTTATGAAATAAACATAACATTCGATTTTATTTAAACAAAAAAGCTATGATTATTTAGTGTCGAATTTTGTATTTAAAAATAGAAGAAAGGAACTCAAAGAGTTGATTATTAAATAATTCCAGTAAAATAAACCAAAATTTCTTTTTTATATTTTAGTTTTAGTAACTCCCGTTTCATACTGATGAAACGGGTTTTTTTGCTTTTATTAAAAAATAATTCATCGTGGTCAACGCAACCTTTTTGTTTTATAATGACTAAGAGTTATACCAACCCTTAAATTTTGGAAAATGAAACATCATGTGAATTTATTGTTTAAGTCATTAATTTTTCTCCTTTTTATAAGTTGCCATAACGAGCCAGTGGGTATGATACCAGTCGATGTATTAAAAGAAGACATCTCCATAAACGACCCAAAAAGTACAGGATGTAATGTTGGAGGTTGCGTAGGCGAAGCAGAAAGCCCAAAACTTTTGGATTCGATTCTTCCGGATTTAAACTTGCCACAAAACTTCGATTTGTCATCGCTAATGCCTCCAGTAAGAAGTCAGGGAGCGCAAGGTAGTTGTGTTTCATTTGCAACAGCTTATTATTTAAAAAGCTATCAAGAAAAAGTACAAAATAAATACGATTTCATAACATACGATGATGTGATGAGTCCAGCTTTTGTTTACAATTTTTCTAAATCTATTGGGGATTGTAACACAGGGTCTTGTATAGAAAATGCTTTGTACGTTTTAAAAACAAAAGGAACAAATACTTGGAGCGAATTCCCATATAACCCCTTTAATTGCAACAAAAAGCCAAGTGTAGCTCTGATGGAATCTGCATTAAAACATAGGATTTCAAAATCATATAAGGTCAATTCTTTTGTAAAGGACAATCAAAATTATAAGTTTTTGGATATTGCAAAGACTTTAATTTATCAAGAAAATCCAATAATTATAGCGATTAAGATAGACAGAAACTTCGTTGACAATCTTCCAAAAAGAGCGGACAATTTGTATGTCTATGAAAAATTTGATTATGAAAAAAATTATGGAAATCATGCTATGCTGATTGTAGGATATAATGATGAATTAAAAGCATTTAAAGTTGTGAATTCTTGGGGAACGTACTGGGGTGACAAAGGATATTGTTGGATAAGTTATGATTTTTTCAGAGAACCAACAGATTTAAAATTTCAATCTGGGATATTAGGCGCTTATATAGCTTATGATAAACCAAACATATAAGCTAAGAAAAAAATGGTATTTCAATTAAACAACTCAGTCAATAAATAATAATAAGTAGCGTAAAGAATAATTGTTACATTTAGGATCATTAAACTCTGTCTTTTTTTGAATCAAGACCAACTTATAAAAGGCTGCATCAAGCAAAATAGCAAGGCACAAGAAGAATTATACAACCTGTATAAAGCAAATCTTTTTGGGCTGAGTTTAAAATATTGCTCAAATGAAACTGAGGCCGAAGACAATTTGCATAATGCCTTTATAGAAATATTTACAAACATCAAGAATTTTAAGAATAAAGGTAGTTTCGAAGGTTGGATAAAAAGAATCACGATTAACAAAGCAATTGATAGCTACAAAAAAACTTATAAAATAACTCCTTTAGAAGATGATTATTATGAAGAAATTACTGTTGAAGATCTGGAAATTGATTTGTCGCTAGACTACTTGCTTTCTGTTATTCAAGAGTTGCCAAATCAATATAGAATCGTTTTTAACTTATACGAACTAGACAATTATTCCCATCAAGAAATAGCAAAAATGCTTTCTATTTCCGAAGGAACATCAAAATCGAATTTATGCCGTGCCAAGTTACTTTTAAAAGAAAAGATCACCTCAAAAATTAATTCCATAATGATATTTAAGTAATGGAAAATAAAAAAGATATAGGGAAAATATTTAGGGAAAAACTAAATAATTTTGAAAAGGATCCAAATGATTCCGTTTGGAATTCTATTCATGCTGAACTTCAAAAAAAGAAGAAAAGGAAAATTATTTATATCCCTTTTTGGATGAAAACAGCAGGAGTATTAACTTTGGTTGTATTAATTTCGATTTTTTCAATTGATGCGCTTTTAGAAAAAGAACAATTTTACACTCCTAATAATTCCAATCAAGACATCTTAAATCCAAAAAGTTTTGAGAAAAGTAATCCGAAAAAAGAAAACACGGTAAACGCTAAAAGTTTGACGCTAACAGATTCTTCTAATGTTTCCATTTCCAATAAAAAAAGCATTCATACATCATCAAATAAAGCAAATTGGAAAAATAATAAAAAGAAATTAAATGCAAAAAAAGGCTTGACAGAATCAAAAAGCAACTGGGCTATTAAGGATGATTCAAATAAAAAAGTATTCGAAAACAACCCGCTTTCGGCTGTAGAAAACAATAATGCTAAAA
>ERZ724520.1845-NODE-1845-length-10272-cov-4.330625_pt1 | contig 10272 bp, 15 predicted proteins | sample MGYA00376053_ERZ724520 | MGnify/ENA primary metagenome ERZ724520 (study PRJEB28724, sample SAMN07190886) | activated sludge metagenome | isolation source: activated sludge of sewage treatment plant in Hong Hong | place: USA: Christiansburg, Virginia | collected... | reverse complement strand
GCAGCAGCCATGACTAATCTGTTTAGGCTATGCATAAAGATAATAATCCAGAGGATTTCCATGTGTTGTTATAATTGTTGAACTCAGACAACAAATAAATTTAATTAATGCATTACTCGTTCCACTCCACTCCCACTTGCACTTTCAAATCTCGAACTGAAGGTACATTTCCAAACACTCAGTTGTGACTCGATCCAACCAACACAGCTCCATCCCCGGACCCGCTGACTATGTTACCAAGAAGCCCCTTCATCAAACTGCAACCATCGCCCAAACCACACAGCAAAGAAATCTTTATAACAAATTCGAAACAAACCCCGGCCCAGGAGCCTACTAAGCGCCTTCCTACATAACCGTACTTTTTTTATCACCCAGGACGGAGTTAGGAAATCCATTAGTACTCGCCACATTGACTATACCAAACGTACGCCAGGACCCACCGACTATGACGTCAAGCCCACCAAAGTGCTAAACAAGTCACCTGTCTATACTCTCGGTAACAGGAGCAAGTCTGCCAAACAAATTACCATCGATCACAATACCTACAAACCTGGACCCACCAACTACGATTCCAAACGAGATTTTATCAACAAACATGGAGTCTTCATTGGCAGCTCATCCAGGCACGATCTCACCGAAACTTAGAAGACTCCCGCACCGAACTACTACATGTCCGCCTCAGCTGCCGATTTTGCTTCCTTGAGCAATCCGAGATGCAAAATAGGTGCCGAGTTCAGAAAAACTGACTTTAATCAGGCTTAACCTACTCCTGGCCCTGCAGTTTACGAAAAGAAGACTTTTGTATAATAGAATGAGAGCAAGCGAAAGGGCTATTCGTGCCGTAAGCGAGTGAACGACCTCATTGCTCAAGAGTTGTCTAAGGTGCCCGCCCCTGGACAGTATGAAACCCATCTCAAAAATAAGCATTCAGCTCCAGGTTTTTCGGCCACTCAGACCAAGCGTGGCACATTTATGGACGACATGCAAGATTTCAAGAAAGAATTTCCTGGACCAGGAACGCATGATCCAAAATTCAGTGGGACTAAGTATAGATCTGCATCAGCTAATATGTTCACTAAGACATTGAGGAAACCTTTAGATGAAAATGAGAAGACACCCGGACCTTTTTAATACAAAAATGATAAGATGAATGTGCTGAACACCGCACCCAAATACTCGTCCACGAAAACAGTAGCTAAAAATGAGTTTTTGGCAGTCAACCCTGAAACACCAGGACCAGGACACTATGATGGAAAACTCAGCTTGGTCAAATCAGGGGTAGTGGTATCGGAAGTTCCTAAAGAAAAAAGACCAGACTTTTAGCAGCATAAACATACACCAGGTCCAGGTTTCTACAACCTGAGAGGAAAATAGAAGGGTCCAACTTGGAAGTATTACATTTTTTATTTAGGTTTCCAACAGAGAAGAGAATCGCTTTTACTGACCTGAAAATGTAGGCAAAGGATGGGACTCACTATTAGTTGGTGTCGAAAGTGGTTGATCCTCCAAGCTACATGAACGTCGATTCAAAGATAAAGTATTCTCCAGAAAAGACTGGATTTTCAAAGGGATGATAATAAGATTTTTATGATAGTCATTTAAAAATCATAAATACACTGCTTTTCTTTAAACATACATGTTGTCTTTGGCCTCGAATTAAAGTCCTTTCACTTTTTATTCATCGCCCGCGAACACTTTTTTCACTTTCAACGTGAACCGAGGACCGATCTATTGCATGTCAACTCCTTCATATCCCTAACGGAAGATATAACGATGGTGTCTAAAGAAAATGAAGTCTCTTTGGTTGTGGAAAGTGACAACTCTTCTGCCTCTAAATTCAGGTTGTTGGGGAAAGAGTGAGGCAAGCATTCTGCCAACTCTAACTCCGACTTTCGAGTCGAAATTGTTGAGGATGAGTTCTGGGACATGTTCAGTGGCGATAGCATGGTGTTTGATTTGTTTTTGGAACTAAACACTCGTTATTTTGAACACGACGAGCATTCCCTCAAGATGTCTGACAAGCAGTTCCCAGCCATTAGAGTACCTTAGGACCATGACGTGGGTGTAGTTGAGTACTTTGGCGTGCTTGTAAACTTCTTAGAGTTTCATATCTCTACGCGGGTAGAAGGCAATGTTGTGGAAGACCATCATGATTTCTTTAAGGAAGTCATATATTTTGACTGGGGGCTTGAGCTGGGTTGTGATTAGTATCTTAACTGGACCATCATTTTAGAGTATTTTGTTGAATTCGTCAAACATTGCCTCATCATATTCCTAAACAAATTCTTCCCCTCCTTACTGCTTGTCTTCAATCGTAATTGGTTTTTGCCTAAGCTCAGCAGGCAGGTTTTTCCTTTCCTTTCTTTCCTTCATTTGGAGTTGGTTCTTGACCACATTTCTTTTGTAATGTACCTAAACTCTCTTTTGTTTATTTTTGATTTCATTGGGTTGTTTCTTGTATGCTGTGCTAAACTCCTCCATTGACTTAGGTTTAGGTCTGAACAGTTTGTTCTTCTTCCTATCAGTAGGTTGCTCTTCTTTGTGAGAGTTATTCTTTATTTTTTTTGGCATTGTTGACGATTATAATATAAGGCATAGTTTGATTTTAAGAAGGCGTCTTTGAAATGTTATTTTTGGTGTGATAATAATAAGATGGACCCTACTTTCGTCAATAAGGAAATCGTTTGGGCCAAAGTCAAAGGGTATCCTTGGTGGCCTGCCGAAGTATCCCTTTCGTTACTCCAGATCGCAAAAACACCTTCTTCGGACGCCAACGTCTATAAGGTCATCTTCATCGCCTAGGATACCCAGTCGAGCTTTAATAATTCAGTGCATTCCTGAACCCGAAAGACGTCCGCAAGTTCACGCAGTTTTACGATGAGTGCAGCAAGAAGAAAATGCGTGGCCTTGCACCTGCCATTCAGGCTGCCGAATAAATGCACAAAAAACGCTTGGATGTCGTATCAAAGACTGCGCCAGCGGTGGCAGAGCCCGAACAGCAGAAGACAAAGGGTCGTGCAACAAAAAGCAAACCTATCCGTAAGACTTTGCGAAACAAAAAGCAGTAGGACTCTGAACACGATTCCGAGTCTTAGGTGAGCGAGAGCAAGAGCAAAAGCAAGAGCGAGTCTTAGAAGGTAAAAGAGGGAGTATGTAGCACGAGAGCGAGGGGGAACAGTAAGTTTCAAGCGGGGAGGAAATGGGCAGCGAGTCTTCCTAGGAGAAGTTCGTGTGCGAGAGCGAGGAGAAGGTGGACCGCAACAAGTTGGAGGTGCTGGAGGAGGGGCTGTTCAAGATCGTGGAGGGAGTGAAGTAAGGCACGTACCACTTCAGCCAGGTGGACTTCCAGGAGTTGGGGGGACTGACCGGGGAGGAACTGATCCACAGCAAGATCACCAACCTCCTGAGTTTCATCCTATCGCGGCTGCACCGAGGTACGCGCTAGGAATCGCACGTAGTTGTTTTGCTACCCAGGAGGCGCGTTGGCTGAAACAGCTGCGCTAGTCCCTCAAACAGCGCAGCCTCGACTTCCTCTACGACACCAGCTACTACGACCAGTTCCTGCGCCTGATCCAGAAGAACAAACGCACCCGCAGCGAGTACGAGGGCCGGCTGACCGGCTACCTCAAGACCCAGTACCGCCTCAAAAAGGAACTGGCCCTGTACTTCGCAATGCGCCTGGTGGGCGAAATCAACAACGGCGCCATCCTCCGCTAAAAGGAACTGCTGGAAGACATCAAGGTAGCATTTCTGTGAGTCAGGTAGGCATGGGTTGAGCCAGGAACGCCGCGTGGAAATATCCGGGGCCAGCAACAAGGCAGCCATCGACCGATGCATCGAAAACATGATCCCCAAATACATGTGACCCACTATTCATACATATTATCTAACATCCGTGCACAATCACGGCCGTCCCTCGAGAGAAGTAAACCTCGAATGATAGATACACGGCGATCACTCGTTGCGTGAGAGCTACAGTTCCCGCACCCCGCCCGCGCTACAGTTGTAAACGCGGATGCGCCCCTTGCTGCTCGAATCCATCTTCAGCAAACTCTCCCCGTGCTCCTCCTCGCCCATCTCCAGCGAGGTGCCCTTGGGGGCTGAAATGACCAGCATGGACTTGTGGGGGTCGTTGGCGTTCATGGCCTTGTATATGTTGAGCATGTCCTCGTGGGTCACGTAGTGGTACTCCCTCATCGCCTCGTTGTCCAGGAACTCTCGCCGGATCTGCGCGTTCAGCTCCTGGATGTGCGTGTCCAGGTTCTTTTACTACTGCGCCATCTCCTCCATCCGCGCCCGCATCTCCGCAATCTAACGCTCCACTTCCGGGTCTTCGTTCCCCCCGATCCACCGTATCGTGTTTTTTTGGATTTTTTAGACGTAGTTTATGCCCTCGAGCACGTTCGTGATGTCGTATATGCGTCGTTTTTGTACCTTCAACTGCTAAACCGCAACGTTGAGGTCGATTGTTGCGTTCTCGCTGCTTTTGATGAGGTCTATAAACTTTTTGGTGAGCACAGATAGTGAGTTGTCCTGCCGCCCGCGTGTACCCTCCCTCCCGCCCTTGCTGTTGGCGCTGAGTTCCTCCTCCTCATCCTCCTCGTTCTGGGCCTCCTCCTCAATCTTAAGGGGCGTTTTCTTAGCTGGTCGCTTGCGTATACTCATTAATAAATATTATGGCTAACGCTGGCCGCTGGACTCGCGTGCACATAAGCAACTGGAAATAACAACAAATCTATATGTATCCGCTTGAGTGGCTGACTGACTGGACTGGAGTGGCAGTGAGGATGATTATAGACGCATCCGGGCAATAAAACTAAATTTTTAAGGGAATGGACTGGGAAGAATGGTTGGAGTTAGGATAGTGCTGGTGGGGGTGGGTTGTGCTGGGAAGGGGACGGGAGTAGTGATGTGTGGTGCAAATTAATTTTGCATTTAAAAAATGGCGCAATTATATGGCTCGGTCGTCTATAACATACTGGCATGGCATAAAGTTATAATATTGAATGGGTTCGCTGATAATCAAACTCAGGAAGGAAAACAAACTGATGGGAGCACAACTTCATTAGCAGAGCTTGGGTGTTCAGGCTCCTGTTGAAAAAGAAGAGGAGAAGGCGCAGGAGAGGGTAGTGATGAAGCGGTAGAAACGGATGGTCGAGTAGATCGAAGGCAGACTGCTTTACAGGCAGATTTCGGATAACAAGAAATAAGCCATATAGAAGTCACCGAATATAATCCAGCTGATCCAGTCTGATAAGTGGATCGTGCGTACGCGTGCGCTAAGACAGAACCAGATATAATTTAAGAGTTTAGAATCCTCAACGCGTTCGAGCTTGTCGAGGAGAGTCCAGCAATCACTCTCTACCTAACACTCATCAAGAACGGAGTCACTCTCATCGGTAACACCAACAAACTTGAACAAGTCCGTACCCAGCACAAGGACAAGTAAAGCTAACCGATAACAATGTTCCAGGAATACGCCATTATCTACGCGGACCTGTTCACCATCCGTTTTTCAGTGCTGAGAAAGATTAAAATCAGAGGGCCGTAGAAAGTATCAGCCCAAGCACTCTGTTCTTTATAGGGTTTGACAAAACTGCAGGCGCCGTGCCTGTAGGAGCTGTCTGCGGGTACTGTTGGCTTAACCCAGACGACCACGTGCTGACCAACGTGCGTTTCCTAAGGCGGTGCATCTGGCCCAACCTCTGGAAGCTGTCGCTAAGGGGAAACATGGTGGTGGACAGCGGACAGATGGCTAGTGTGATACCACTATTGACCAACAGCAGACACATCGAGGGCATCGACCTGGCGGGGACCTACTCGGGCGCATGGGCAGAAGTGAGCTGGGTGGCCAAAATGGGATTCGCAGATGCGGAGGAAGAGTTTGATCTGCTCAACTCCGACGACGAGTACTACCACCGATATAACAACCGCGTGCTCAGGAGAGTGGGTACCTTTGTTGCTATTTAGACGCTGGCATGGGAGGACGTATGCGAGGGCCGCACGTGGAGATGATCCGTCACAAGTTCAACAACGGCTACTTCGACAACCCCATTTCCCTGTGGTGATTATAATTATCTTTCATGGACCCCAACTAGTACGCCTCGGCCTACGACCAACACTTCTCCCGCACCCTCGCCCAACAACAAGCACATCAGAAACTCCGCTCACTAGTACTGGCCCGCTGCCTGCAGTTGGGCCAGGCCGCGCTTTCGGAGGGCGAGCGGACCTGTCTGCGGGAGGAGCACTAGTTTTTGCAGCGTTATTTGCAGCGAGGCCAGCGGTAGTGATGGTCTGTGGTGTGTGATAGTCCGTATTTGTTGTTCTGAGTGGTGATTAGTTGATGCTTGATATTATTAATGATGGTGGGCAAGAGTGGGCGTCGCGTGAAGGCGGGGGTCTGCAAGGAACACCCCGACGAACACTGCACGCTACTGTGTCTCGAAGAAGACTGCGCCCAACGGGGACCAATATGTGCCGAGTGCCAGATCTTCACCCACAATAACCACTTCAGCAAACCAATCGCTCTAGCGCTGTCCGAAGTCGCCAAGGACCTCTAACCATTACCCTCTGCCCTGCAGTACATAATCCGATTGGATAAATTGAGGGCAAGATACCAAGGAGTGTTGCTGCGGTTAGGCAAAAACCGGCAGGAGGTGTAGTCTTAGGTGGGTCGGTTCTTCCGGACTTTGCACGAGAAAGTGGGCGGCTACCGAGGACGCTGCGTAAAGATCCTGTAGGCCGAGTCAGTGGGTCCGGAACTGTGGGGACTGCTGCAGAAGTACCGCTTCTACGAGAGGAGCGAGGAGGAACTAAACAAGAGCAACTTCGAACTGTTCCTCGGCGATATACTCAGACAGATCGAGGGCCGCTGCGATTAGTTCTAATAGGCAGTCTCAAAGCGCGAGGACACCAACTAACTGCTGAAGCTGCTGGCACCGCTCGAGTCGGAAAGCCGGGTAAACTTCGTCTTCAGCGAGACCCACCACCACACCAGCATCAACCTCTCCTAGGGCGGACTGACGGTCTCCCAGCTCAACAACTACAGCACCAACTACGCCTACATCGAACCCATGCTCGAGGGCAAACGCTCCCTCCAGTGCAAACGCACCATCAAATTCATGATCAACAAAATCACCTCCTGGCTCTCGCTGGGGGTCGCCTACCTGAGTTTCGGAGAAAAAGCAAACTACTACTTCAACACCGGTTCGGTCGGCCACGGGGCTTACATGGTGTCCTACAACAGCTACACCTGGCACCACACCGACCCCAACCTCAACTCCGCCTACGTCACCTTCTCCTTCGCGCAGGGCGACACAGTCTCCGTCACCATCAACCCCTCCACCAGCAGAATCATCTTCGAACGCGAAGGCACCCCCGCCTACGAACTGCCCTACGAAAAAATTACAGGCGAACAACTTTTTTTCTGCGTGTCCCTCAGCAGTCACGAAGAGTCAGTCAGCATCCTCAAGTGAACTGATTTGAATCACTCGCACTCTCAAACTTCATTCACTTAACATATACATTAAACATTCATTATACTATCAGATGCAGTCACACGAGGTCCATGACCCGGCCCCCGAGTCTGCCAAACCCGAGGAACACGCCTCGCACTTCCTCGACGAGGAGGACTCAGTCGATGTCGAGAATGGCCAGCTGGGTCGCCAGGAACTGTACAACGAGCTGCCGCATACCATCCTCGCCGACGTTACCTCCAACCGCATGTTCCTAGGCTGGCAGGCCAGAATAACCCTCGCCCTCATGTTCATCATCCTCTTCCTTAAAGCACTGCCTTCCCCCCTCATCATCAGCATCGTCGAAAACGACCCACAGGTCTTCACCCAAGAACCCTGCACCGACACTCAGAGCGAGTGCAGCGAGGTCGAGGAGGGGTACGAGAGCATTTTGATTAAGAAAGTCAATCCATTCCAGAGGGAGTTGAAGTACTTCATCAAGCTAAATTTTCAAAAATTTGAAGAATTGAATAGATACTTTGGAAATAAGAACGTCGACCTCAATTAGGAAGTCACCTGGATTGAAATCTTCGCATACAGAAATGGCGAAAAGTATGGCCCAGTGATCTATGAGAAACAGGGCTAAGACATCTATGAGATCTTGTTTGACAATCAAGCCCTTATCTTCATTGGCGAAGTGCACGTATTGGAGGAACAGAGCTATTTCATTAAAATCTATAAAATCATCAGGAAGTACAAAGTGCCCGCACTGCGCATGCTCCAAGGGGACACCCAAAACAACTAGACTCTGGTCGATAATTCAACTAGTACAAGCAATGGCACGACCGAAGGAGAGGCTGTGCCCACTTAATAATAGAAGAAATAACAGTAAAGGAAATAACAGTAGAAGAAGTAATAGTAGAAGAAAAAGTAGTAATAATAAAAGAAGAAGAAGTAATAATAATAGAAGAAGAAGTAATAGTAAAAGAAGTAGTAAAAACTGATAAGTTTATCGATTCCCCTAACAGTCGAGATGGTGCGTTACTCCTAGTTCTACACTGCAGTATAGCTAATAATTCGTTACGTGACTCTGCTGGCAATTCTGTACGTTCGCGCCTAAACACCCCAAAGCCCAAAAATTTTCCACTACATCCTGATCCTTACCTCAAACCCGCTCATTTTCATCGAAATCGCCCTGCCCAACAACATAAGCAACGTGATCAGTGCAATCTGTTCATCTATGTACATCGCCTATCTGGGGGTGTTTCTGTACTACTGCCACCGCAAACTGATAAACCACCGGGCCGATCTGATCCTTAAAGTAGGGAAGGGCCTTACCTTTCTGGGACTGTGGGTAGCCAGCATTATGCGCCAGTTGCATCTGGTCAACCAGACCAAAGTTTAGTTCTTCCAGTACATTCTCATTGTGATAGTACTCATACCACTGGTCCATCATCTTTGGAAACTCTACTTCCTCAAAAGCAAAACCATCATCCACAGAAATATGCTCTTTATCTCGCATACCGTCTACTACTTGCTGGTCCTGTTCTTTTCCGGATATTTGGTCAGCTATGGCTGGAAAAAGATCAGCTTTTACTTCATTGTCCAAATATACGGCTGCTAACTCTGCTACCTTACTTCTCCCTACCTTCAAAATAAAGAAGAGGAGCAAATGAAGCTCAAAACCGAACAGGAAATATCCCAACCCTACAACACCAATGTTCAAGCAACTCATAAAATTACGGAGGAGAGAGAGGAAGATAGCAGACAATCAAATACACTCTCTCATTTTCAATATGTAATTGTTCAGTGATTGCATCAATTTTCATATCATTTCCACTTAATTTTATTATGCTACAACCCTTTCGCAAAGAACATTCTCGCAAAAACTCATCTAACACGCCCCAATCCCCCCTCCACTTCAAACAATAACCTTTTAATAAATATCTCACGCTCGATTTTCAAGAAGATCGCATGACATTTGGCCGTTTTCGATCGCATAAAATACCTTACCAATCAAAAGATGCATTTTTCAAGAGTTTTTACAGTACCAAAGGGGAACGGTGGAACAAGAAGCACCTAACAAAAGGTAAAAAAACCGGACGATAGACTTCTTTTACATAAAGAGATACAGTAATCGGGACTCCGTATGCGTCGGTAGATGCGAACGATCAGTAGATACTAAATCCTGTGCTACCTGCCCTGGATCGATAGCGCTACAAATATTTGCTCAAGGCTTTGTCTGGGATTTCCAAGACAAAGCGGTTGCCTTAATTCATAATATCATCAAAGTTTCGGCAAAATAATTAAGAAAATTTGGCAAATTCTGATTCTCATAACGAAGAGTCGGGAGGGAAGAGTCCATTGGGCAGTCCGAAGGTAATAAATCTTTCAGTTGATTTTAAGGAAAAGGGCCACTCTGCGGTAAAGAACGACTGCGATAATGCGTATTTGAGGATGTTTAAAAATAAGCGTTTGCTTCAAAGGGGACGTTATAGTTCAACACACGAGGAAATATAGTAAAAATTCAATATAAACATCCTTGGGGAGGAGGAACTGAGGAAATCGAATGTCCCCAAAGAGACGGGCAGACACAGAAGACCTGTGATTGATCACTTTTGATTTTTTGTATCAACAACATCATTATGATGTCCTCTGTCTCACTGACTCAAGTAGGGAGATGAGTGAGGGCAGTGGTTGTTAGGAATTGATAGGTAGCAAGAAGTGTGTGAGATCAGTATTAAGTTTTATATCACGCGGATCATTCCATGCATATAAACTCATCATTTGTGGATAATTTTTACTATATTTCCTCGTG
>ERZ724520.1842-NODE-1842-length-10276-cov-4.840818_pt1 | contig 10276 bp, 10 predicted proteins | sample MGYA00376053_ERZ724520 | MGnify/ENA primary metagenome ERZ724520 (study PRJEB28724, sample SAMN07190886) | activated sludge metagenome | isolation source: activated sludge of sewage treatment plant in Hong Hong | place: USA: Christiansburg, Virginia | collected... | reverse complement strand
CAGACGGGGCAGTGACGCAGGGCTCGACCGGCGGCCCAACCCCATCAAACTACGCCACTCCCGCACGCCGGCTCCATCGGGGGCCGGCGTGCACCGGCGAGGCTTCATTCCTCAACGGCCATGTCCGGCGAACCAGTCGAGGGTGTCGGCCACCGTCGCGTGGATCGGACGTACCCGGTAAGCCAGCTCGGTGGCCGCCTTGTAGTGGCTGACCGACGGGGAGTAGCGGAGCGCGTGGAGCGAGTCGGGCGTGAAGATCGGAGTCGTGTCGCCCGGGGTCAGCTTCATCACCAGCGCTCCCAGCGGCGTGATCAGCGACAGCGGCAAGTCGATTCGGGGGACGGTCGATCCGGTCAGCGCGGAGACGATCTGCCCCAGTTCCTTGATCGAGATGCGGGTTCCCGACAGTAGGTAGTTCTCTCCGGTTCGCCCCTGCTTCCACGCCGAGAGCATGCCGTCGGCCAGGTCACGGACGTCGACGAAGTCGAACCCGCCTCCGACGTTGACCGGGATCTTGTTGTCCCGCAACTGCAGGATGGTCTCGCCGATTCTCGAGGGAGCGTGGTCGTGGATGCCGATCACTCCGGTGGGGTTGACGATCACGAGGTCCAGCTCGTCATCGGCCGCCTCGCGCAGCGCCTGCTCCCCGGCGAACTTCGACCGGTCGTAGACGGGCGCGTGAGTGCCGAGCGTGCGGGGCCCGTCCTCGTCGAGCGACGGACCGCAGGTGTGCAGGTCGAAGGCGTGCACCGACGAGCAGTGAACGAAGCGCTCAACCCCGGCCTCTCGAGCGGCGGTACCGGCGTTACGGGGCCCATCAACGTTCACCTCCCACACCTTGCCGGTGGGGTCGCCGGCGATCGAGATGATGGCGGCGAGGTGAAACACGACATCCGCGCCGTCGAATGCCGCAGCGAGCGCTTTCGGGTCGAGAACGTCGGCCTCCACGTGCTCGACATCGAGACCGTCCAGCGCGTCGGTGCGACGTACGTCGGCGACGCGTACCTCCACGCCCTGGCCGAGTAGGGCGCGGACGAGGTTGGCTCCAACGAGTCCATACGCTCCGGTGACGGTGGCACGGGTCATGTGATCCTCCGAGCGCGGCAGGGTTGCGGGAAGCCCTGAGCAACGAGAATCACTGTAGCGAGATCGAGGGTTTCGGCCCCTGGCCTCGCCGAGCGTGGCTCGTGGCCACCACGCCTGTGGCACGGGGGATTGCGCGGCACCGTTGCCTTGAGGAAGATGGAGACCCAGCGGGTCGCAAACGAGATCGTCGCGCTGGCGAACAAGGGGTGATGCCATGTCCGACACAATCACGATCCTGGTAGGCACCCGCAAGGGCCTCTTTGTCGTCGAACGCGATGCCGGGCGGGGCGATGGGGGAACCGACTGGACGGTGTCGGAGCCCCATTTCCTTGGCCACATCATCCAGCACGCCATCGCCGACCCCCGGGATCCCAACCGTTTCGTGGTCGCCGCCGGCACCGGGCACCTGGGACCGACGGTGTTTCGAACCGGGGACCGGGGGCAGACGTGGCGGGAGGCCACGGCTCCGCCGGCCTTTCATGCAGGTGATCGCCTGGAGCGCAGCCTGGACAAGGTGTTTTGGCTGAGTCCGGGCCATCCGGATGACGCAGGGGTGCTGTACGCGGGCGGGGTGCCGCAGGGGCTGTTCCGCAGCGAGGACCATGGTGACACGTGGGCACCGCTGGACGGCTGGTGCGACCACCCGATGTGGGAGACCTGGGCCGAGTTTCCGCAGCAGGGCACGCCCGACGGGGCCATGCTGCACTCGATCAACGTCGATCCCCGCGACGGCGCTCACCTCTACGTCGGCCTGTCGAGCGGTGGCGTGTTCGAGAGCACCGACGCCGGGTCCGACTGGCGTCCGCTCAATCGGGGGGTCAAGGCCGCGTTTCTTCCCGAACCCGAAGTGGAGTTCGGTCACGATCCTCACTGCGTCCGCATGCATCCGCTCATGCCCGACCGGCTCTACCAACAAAATCACTGCGGCATGTACCGCCTGGACCGCCCGGGGGAGCGGTGGGAACGCATCGGCAACAACATGCCGCACGACGTGGGCGACATCGGCTTCCCCATCGAGCTCCATCCTCGCGACCCGGACGTGGCCTGGGTGTTTCCGATGGACGGAACCGACGTGTGGCCCCGTACCAGCCCGGATGGTCGACCGGCCGCCTACGTCACGCGCGATGCGGGAACGACCTGGAAGCGGCAGGACGTGGGACTGCCGGAGCGGGGCTGGCTGACCGTGAAGCGTCAGGCCATGACCACCGACGAGGCCGATCCGGTCGGGGTGTATTTCGGCACCACCAGCGGCGAGCTGTGGGCCAGTGCCGATGGGGGCGAACACTGGAACCCCGTGGCAGCGCACCTGCCCGAGATCTACTCGGTGGAGGTTGCCGCCGGAGTCGGCGGGTGATGGTCTCAATCCCCTCGCCGCTGCGTTCCTACGCAGACGGAGCCTGCGAGGTGCCGGCCGATGGCTCCACCCTGGGCGAGATTCTCCTTGACCTGGACCGTCGCCATCCCGGGCTGCGCTTCCGGCTGATCGACGAGCAGGGCCGAGTTCGCAAGCACATGAGGATATTCGTGAACCGGGCGATCGAAGATGATCTCAATCGGTCGTTGGACCCCACCGATGAGGTGGTCCTGATGCAGGCGCTGTCGGGCGGCTGAGCCACAGCCGAGCCCAAGGCCAACGAGCACGTCGTCGGTGCCGGCAGGAGTCAATCTCAGTCGTCGGCGTCGAAGTGGATCGTGTGCTCCAACTCCGGTGGGTGGTGCCGAGGCCACAGATCCAGGTTGGTGGAGGGCTGATTCACGACCCAGATGGGTCGAGGAGTGCCAACTGGGACCGGAGTTCGCTGGTGGCGTAAAAGCCGCACTCCATGCGCCAGAGTTTCACCAGCGCCGCCCGGAAGGCGGCATCGTGGCCCGAGTCGGTGGCCAGGTGGGCCAGCTCGTGACAGACCACGTCGGCGCTCCAGTGATGGCCGTCGACGAACCACAGCACACCGGTTCCGTCACGCCGACACGCCGCCGAGAACGTGGCCGTCCCCGAGCGGCGCTCAAGGTACACCTCGATGGGTGCACCCGCGAACGTCTCGGCCCACCAGTCGGAGGTGACGATCCGCTCGACCTCGGCCGTCAGCTCGGCGAAGGTCCTATAGCGGCGTGGAGACCAAGCTTGGGCGGCCGCGTCCTCGGCGGCGTAGACCGCCTTGGTCTCCTCATCGAGGGGCGGCCGACCGGTCATGAGACCGTCACCCTCAAACGGGGGAGACCGCTCATCGCTGTCGCCGGAGCAGGGTCCACCGGGTTGGTCGCGGAACTGGGCGGGGACGAGTGACGATCATCTTCCAACGAGCGCCTTGGGCCCGGGCTTGAGGTGACCGCCCAATTCGGCCCGGTTGCCGGCGACGGCGCCCGCTCGGGCTCCGGCGGCCGAACTACCCGCCGACACATAGCTGCTTCGAAGCCGAGGAAACTGCTGACGGGTCTCGTCGTCGACCAGGCGCGATCGATCGGCCAACACCAGCGTCATCGGCCGTTCGCCGCCAGCGGCAGATTGCTGCTGGGCGGCGCCCGCAACCTCTCGGGCCACCGTCAAGCGTGCCCCCACCCGGTTGGAGAAGGCCACGATGAAGCTGCGCCGCCACTGTGCCGTGGCGGTGCCGTTCGAGCCGGGCGGCCGCTCGGCCAGCATGGCTCGGGTCATCTGAACGAGCAGCGAGGAGAACAACAGCTCGGTCACCTCGACGTCATGGGCAAACCCGATCACGGCGAAGCGGTGCCCCTCCGACGAGTGGCCCACCCGGATCACTCGGCAACCGTTGGCCTCGCCCACCACCCCAAGCAGCACGGACTTCCGACCGGCATACGGGGCAGGGATACCAACCATGGCGGTGATCGGGGCGGCGCGTCGGTCCGATGGGGTGTGCTCCCACACCATGGCCTCATCCAGCTCCCACTTGGCGATGAGCATTGCGGCCTTCCCGAGATATGTGTCGGCCTCGTCGGGGAAGTCGGTCTGTTCGGCCTTGGCGAGGAGGGCGCGTACCTTCCTCAGCCGGTCTGAAGTCAGCCCAGTGGTCATGGTGTCGCTCATGTCGGTGTCGCTCATGTCGGTGGCGCTCATGTCGTTGCGGAGTACTCCGACGGGCGCTTCACCACATCGAGTGCTCCGGGGTACAGCTCACCGTGGGCGCCCAGAGCCACGAGGAAGAAGTCGGCCAGGCGTTGCGGGTCGGCGTCCAACCCGGCGCACTTCGCCCATTGCTCGACATGCAACAGGTGCACGTCGTCGGGAGTCAGCCCGCCGGTATGGACCGCGTTCCAGCGGGCCAAGTTGATCGCTCGATACGCCGAGTGGTGCTCGGTGTTCTGTTCCAGACCCATCTGAGCGATGGTGCTCTGGTTCGCGGGCGCCTCGGCGCCGTCGGTGTCGAACAGCGTGAGATCGAAGTCGAAGGGCACGGTGGAAGAAATCATCTCGACGATGCACGATATGGCACCCGGGCTCCCCGGGCTCCGATCCTCAGGGCAACCGATCAGCCATCGGCCATCGGTTCCGTCGTCGTGACCCAATGGCCGAGTCGCTCCGAGGACCGTGGTGGTTCGGCTCCAAGGGGGTCGTCGGCGGCGGCGGTGCGGCAGGCGGTGACCATCGGCCCGGCCAGCACGTCGGCCACGTCCTGTTCGTCGGGAACGGAGATCCGGATGTGCAGTCGTTCATCGCGGCGCCGGTGGGGTTGTGCGCCGGCGGGGTGACGATGAGCGCGTCCAACCCGGAGCGCAGCGCGCGCTCCACCTGGGCAACGGCCAGCGGTCGTCCATGGACATCGGCACCACCACGAGCCCGGCGACCGTCGCCACCGGTTGTTGATCGGATGCAACATCCACAGCCGATAGCCTGACGCACCGTCAGATCCCTCGGGATCTGCAGAACCTGTGCGACCTGGGGGTCACCAACCGATGTCCGATTCGATCGAAATCGCGCCGATCGCTGCAGAAGCGGTGGCCCGCTATCAGTTCCACGGTCAAGACGTGGGCCGGCTGCTCGATCAGCGCGCCGCAAACCGGGGCGATCACCCCTTCCTGGTGTGGGAACCCAAGGGCGGGTCGGTGCGCACCTGGACCTACGGCGAGTTCGCCGAGGCGACCCGGAAGGTGGCTGCCGGCCTGAGCGAGCGCGGCGTCGGCGTTGGCGATGCGGTGTTGATCCACGCCGAGAACTGCCCGGAGGCCGTCATTGCCTGGTACGCGGTCGCCCGCTTGGGCGGCATGTCGGTGACCACCAACACCCGCAGCGTCGCCGCCGAACTGAGCTACTTCATCGAGCACTCGGGCGCCGTCGGTGCCATCACTCAGCCGCAGTTCGCGTCGGTGGTCGCCGAGGCCGGACCGGACCTGGCGTGGACCGTTTGCACCGACGACAACTCGGGCGAGGCGCCGGCGGACGACGAGCTCGATCATGCTCTGGAGCGCTTCGACGCGATCGCCGGCGACCAGGATGCCGTGCCCGCCCTCGACCCTGATCCGCTGCGGCCGGTGAGCATCATGTTCACCTCGGGCACCACGTCCAAGCCCAAGGCGGTGGTGCACACGCACGCCAACGTGCTGTGGAGTGGCAAGGTCAACCCACCCAACATCGACTTCGGTCCCGACGACACCTACCTGTGTTATCTGCCGTTTTTCCACATCAACACCCAGGGCTGGGCGATATGGACGGTGCTGGGCGCGGGCGGCACCGTGGTGTTGCAGCCAAAGTTCTCTGCCAGTCGGTTCTGGGACGTCATCGCCGCCCACGGCGTCACCCACATCTCGCTGATCCCGTTCGTGTTCAGGGCGATTGGGGCCGAGCCGATCCCCGAGCACACCGTGCGGGTGGGCGTGTTCGGGCTGATCATGGGCGTCTTGGACGAGTGGCTGGGCATGCGCGTGATGGCCGCCTACGGCATGACCGAACTGGTGACCCACTGCGTTCGCTCCACTCCCAACGAGGCCTACCCCGACATGGCGATGGGTCGGGTCGCTCCCGGCTACGAGATGATGATCGTCAACCACGAGACCGGAAGGCCCGCCGAGGTGGGCGAGATGGGCGAGCTGTGGATCCGCGGCGTGCGGGGCATTTCGGTTTTTCAGGAGTACCTCAACAACCCCGAGGCCAACGCCAAGATGTTCACCGACGACGGCTGGTGCCGTACCGGCGACGTCGTGCGCCTCGAGGCCGACGGCAACATCTTCTACTGCGACCGCGACAAGGACGCGCTGAAGGTTGGCGGCGAGAATGTGTCGGCACGCGAGGTGGAAGACGTGTGCCGCACCGTGCCGGGCATCGACGACATCGCCGTGGTGGCCAAGAGCCACGAGATGTTGGACATGGTTCCGGTGGCGTTCGTGATCCGCAATGATGCTGCTGAGGCGGAGGAGTCGATGGCCACGGCCATCATCGACGTGTGTGCGGCGTCGCTGGCCGATTTCAAGGTGCCCCGGGCCGTCTACTTCCTGGACGAGTTCCCCACTGCTGAACTGGGCAAAATCTCCAAGAAGGACCTGCGCGAATTGGCCGATGCCTTCGAGCCGGTCTGACGCGTCGGATGGGCCAATCGGCCGAAACGTGGCACCTCTCATGTTGGTCTCATGTTCATGGTATTCACTGTGGTCGACCCACCCGACCGAACTGGAACCACACATGTCACCGTTCAAGCGATCGCTCCTGCCACTCGCGCTCACCGTTTCCCTGATCGCAGTCGGTTGTGGGGGCTCAACCAACCAGTCCTCAACCACCCGGTCCTCAACAGCGGTCGACGCGTCGACCACGGCAGGGGCGACCACGGCAGGGGCGACCACGACAGGGGCGACCACGACAGGGGCGACCACAACAGCGGCGACCGAATCGTCCGATACGGGGGCCTCGACTACGTCCGAGGCTTCAGCGACCACAGCTGCGGGCGGTGATGAGGGCGCCGCAGCGCCGACCGCGGGTGACTGCGACGCAACCGCCGCCACCTTCCGCAAGGTGTCGTCGGCCAACGACAACCTGGATGCGCCCGAATTGGCTGCGACCTGCGATGGCGACACGGTGGTGGTCACCAGTAACGCCATACCCGACTTCACCTACGTAGCCTCCAGCCCTGGCGATCCCGCAGCCCAAGACCTGACCTTCAAGCTCCCAACGATGCCAACCGCCGCGTCTGAGTCAGGCGACATTCCCATGCTCGGTCCGCTCGGCGTGGCCGTCGACGGTGTGCCCATCTACGGTCCGACCGAAGCCACAGGGGGCGACGTGCTGTCGCTGGAGGGAGCGTTGTCGGACTGCGGCAGCCACAACGGTCCGACCGGCTTCCACTTCCACCTCTTTGGCTCAGCCGATGGCGTGGATTGCCTGTACTCCGCCGAGGAGGTGACTTCGGGCGTGCCGCTGCTTGTGGGCTGGGCGGCCGACGGATATCCGATCATGTCGGGCACGGTGTGTGCAGACGACGCCTGCACCTCCACCAAGCAGCTCACCAGCAGTTGGGAACTGAGCGACGACTCGTTGTTCGCAACCGACACCTGGGATGCCCACACCTACGTGGAGGGCTCGGGCGACCTGGACCGGTGCAATGGTCGGACCGACACCGATGGTCAGTACCGCTATTACACCACCGAGACCTTCCCCTACATCGCCGGTTGCTTCCACGGTGAGGTGGCCAACGACGCCATCCCATCGCTGGGCGGCGGGGCCGGTGGGGCCGGTGGGCCCGGTGGCAACGCCGGTCCGCCTCCAGGTCAATGACACACCCGGCCCGGCCGGACCCGGCCACCTCGGAGGTACCTCTGGTGGCGGGGCGGGTCGGTCAGCCGACCACGCCCGAACCGCCCGGCGGCCTTGATGGCACGAGGCGCGGCGTGCTTCGAGGGGTGGTTGCCGCACTGGGTGGTGCCGGGCTGGTGGCATGCAGCGATTCTGGCGGAGCCGCGGGCACGATCCCGAAGGCGGCGGTCGCAGTCGACCAGACCCCGGATGAGGTCGATATCGGGTTTTGCACCGACATGTCGGCACATCACGCCCAGGCGCTGGCTCTGTGCCAGCGGGTGCTGGGCGCCGACGCCGGCGGGCCCGTCGAGGCCGCTGCTGCAGAGATGCTGCAGAACCAGGCCTACGAGGTGGGTCTGATGCATGCACTGTTGCAGAACTGGGGGCGCAGCACCGCTCCACCGACCGAGGTGATGGCATGGATGGGCATGGCCATGCCGCTCGATCAGATGGTTGGGCTGGCGTCCGTCGAGGAGATGCGGGAGCTGGCCGAGCGGACGGGTCTCGCCAAGGGGCGAATGTTCCTGGAGCTGATGAAAACTCATCATGCCGGCGGCGTCCACATGGCCGAGGCCGTCGGGCCCGAGCAGACCAAACGCGTGCAGCGATTGGCCACACAGATGGTGGCGACCCAGAGCTATGAGATCGGCGTGTTCGACCACCTGCTGGCCACGACCTACTCATGACGTAGCGGCTCGCTTGTGCCGAAGCCTCAGCCCTGGCCCGTGGTGGTCCGGTTCTCAAGCGCGATGGTGCCGGCGTCCATGTCTGACAGCTGTTTCATTGATTGAGCGAATCGTTCTGGGACGACGATCGCTGATGTCGCACCAGCGACGCCGTACGCGTCGAGACCGCCGGTAACATCTTCGATTGCGCCCGAGTCGACGACGCGTCGAAGGGTGGGGGTGAGACGTGTCGGAACGCGAGGTGGAGGATGTGTGCCGCACCGTGCCGGGTATCGACGACGTGTCTCTCCAACCCCGTGTGACGAACTGATGGCCGGAGGCGGGCCGGAACTGATCGTTCCCACCAGTCCGTCGGTTGGTATCGTTGCCACCATTCCTCACGGCGGCCGCAGCGTGCCGCCACCGTTCGACACTGCGATGGCTGTCGAACCGATCACGCTGTGGTCGGACTGGTTCACCCGTGAGCTGTACGAGTTCCTGCCCAGGTTCGGCGTCACCGTGGTCCGGACGTCGCTGAGTCGGTTCGTCGCGGACCCCAACCGCGACCCAACGACTGGCCATGGTCGGTTCTGGAACTCGGTGGTTCCGGCGAGCGACTGGGAGGGCATGGCGCTCTACCGACGGCCGCTCACCCGGGTCGAGGTGGCCGACCGAGTCGCTGCGGCACACACGCCGTTTCATCGGCTCCTCGATCACGCGATCGAAGCGGTTCTCGCGCAGCATGGCCGGGTTCTGGTGCTCGACCTACACAGCTTCGGGATGGATCTCGACGTCGATGTCGATCTGGGAAATCAACGCGGAGGCAGTGCCTCCGCCGAGGTGACCGGCGCGGTGGGGAGTGCATTCGAGTCCCATGGGTTCAAGGTTGGGTACAACCATCGATTTCCGGGTGGGTGGACCGTGGGGCGGGTCGGCCGGATGTCCGGTGTCGATGCCGTTCAGGTGGAACTGAACCAGCGGCGGTATCTCAATCCGGTTCAGGCCGGCGACCCTGCGCGCGTGCCCGATCAGGGTGGAGACAACTTTGCCGATGCGGCCCATCGCCTGGAGTGTGTCATCGCCGACGTCACCCGTCCGTGGCGGACGTTGCACCCAACTTCTGTACGGCGTCGAGCTGAGGCCCCGGATGACTCGCGCGGCGGTGCCTGCCGGCCGAGATGACGGGTGGGAATCGCAGTCGATGTCCCAGCGCACGACATGACACATCCAACTCACTGTGCGGTGTACGGTTCTGGTTGAAAGCGTCTCAAATAGCAGGAATGTCGCAGATCCACTGCGGAGAGTAGGGGGAAAATCCACGTGAGTGAGATTCGTGCTGGTGAGGTGGCCGCGCCCGGGTCGTATCACCCTTCGGATGAGGTGAAGTTCCCCAGATTTCTGTTGCACCCAGCGCGCGACCTGGCTACGTTGAGCGGTCGCAGGGCTCTCAGCAGGTTGCGCTGAGAGAGAAATGTACATGCCGATAATACGCGCTTGTGGTATCGTTTGGCGCATGACCGAGACGCGGGGGTGATTCTTGCATGCGCTTACGATTTGATGGGATGTCGGTCGCTGCGGGAGAGCGTGCGTCGCGCCCGGTACCGGCCGGAAGCGGTTCCATTCTCGAGGAGCGGGTCGCGTCGTCGCCGGTGTCCATCGGATTCCACGGGGGCATCAGCCCGCAGCAACGCGACGAATTCCGTGGACGGACGATTCGCGAGACCGCTCTCTGTCACAGGTCGATCGGGGTGGACGCGTTGGCCGATCTCACGCGGTTGCCCAACCCGGT
>ERZ724520.1840-NODE-1840-length-10279-cov-3.808001_pt1 | contig 10279 bp, 8 predicted proteins | sample MGYA00376053_ERZ724520 | MGnify/ENA primary metagenome ERZ724520 (study PRJEB28724, sample SAMN07190886) | activated sludge metagenome | isolation source: activated sludge of sewage treatment plant in Hong Hong | place: USA: Christiansburg, Virginia | collected... | reverse complement strand
ATAAAGATTTTATTTTTGACGAAGCCGAATCTGATTTGAATAAATTTGATAAAATCATTGACGAGCTTGAGCCTGGAAGCTTACGATTACCTGTTTTGATAAAAAAATACATCAAACAGAATGCGAGAGTAGTCGCTTTTAACGTCGACCCTTTATTTAATAACGCGATTGATGGTTTGATGTATATCAGAATTGCTGATATTCCAGAAAGCACTATGAAACCTGTTATGGAAGAATTTCAAGCAGAATTGGAACGAAAATTAGCCGAAAAAGGAGAAGCTTAATTTAAATTGGTTTAAAACCAACCTCTCTTATTGACTTGATACGTTTGATAAAACTCCTGGTCGGTTTTAGTCAAATAAATAATACCCTCAATAAAAGGAACAATTCCTGCAACACCGCAAGTAACTATAGACAATATAATTTGGATAACTCCCTCAGTTGTATATCCTAAAATGAACTTATGAATTCCCAGAGAGCCTAAGATAAGAGCCAGAACTCCTGCTACAACTTTTTATTTTCTGGTTGAAAATTAGGTTCGGGTTTATTCCAATCTTCTTGTCTTGAATTTTCCATATCTATTTACTATTTGATTGTCATAAAAGTATTAAAATATTTTAATTCTGATGTACTGAAATAAAAAACCGCCTTGAATTTACATCAAGGCGGAATATTTTAAGCTATTGATCCCCTATTTTATTAAGTTCTCACCATTTAAAGTTGCCCAAGCACCAGGTGATAAATTTGCACCAGTAGCTGTTTCACTTGTTATGAATTGTCCAGAAGGAAAATTAACCACTAATGCAAGTGTTGCACCAGCTATGTTTTGAGAAGTATTTAGTATTTTCACGTTAGTCAATTTAATTTTTGAACCATTAACTTGATTATTATTTGTATCTACATCTTGTATTTTAACTGCTGCGCCTTGATAGGTCTTATCGCCTTCTGTATAGGAACCATAGCCATCAATTACAACATTGTTAAAATCACCGTTACCATTTTTCTTGAACTGTATTGCATCTACTTGAACATCTCCAGCGACTTCAGGAGTACATCCAGCAGCTCTTTTTAAAGTTATATTTGTGAACTTTGGACAAAAATCATTATTGTTTGACGAAGCTTCTATTTCAATTCCAAAATTTCCTTTTCCTTCTTGGTAAGCATACCAGTTGGAGTTGTTTTGACCTTGCCATCCATCTTGCCAATCAAAAGCATCATCATAATTTCCGTAAGAAATTGCATTAGTCAAACTTACTGTTCCACCATAAAACTCGAAGCCATCATCAGCACCTTTATAGGAAACCAAATGATCCAATACCGTTCCTGAACCAACGGAATAGAAAGAAAATCCATTTAATTCCTTAGTACCGTCTGCAAGTTTTTTTCCCGCATATTCAACCCTTGCATATCTCAAGCTCCCTCCATTGTGTGTTGCGTTGGTTCCTCCATAGGAATTAGACAATCCATCTTCAGATGTAGCTGTTCCACCACCTCCCAAAACTTTCACAGGAGCATCTCCATACATAATGATGCCTCCCCATGAGCCAGGAACTTTTGACGTTTCAGTAAATACCACAGGTGCCGATTCAGTACCATTGATAATTAATTTACCCCCATTTTCAACCACTAAGGCATTATCACCATTAATTTTATCACACGTAATTGTACTTCCTGCTTCTATAGTAAGAGTTACACCGCTTTTAACTTTAACTATACCTTTCAAAGTATAAGTTCCGTAAGCATACGTTTTATTTGCTGTTATATCCCCTGATAGTTCTCCTACTTGAGGTTGGATTACAGTGTCGCTTTCATCGTCACTTGAACATCCTGTAAAAAGTGAACTTAAAATGGCTAAGCTGAATACTAATTTTTTCATTGTTTTTTTGTTAAGTTGTACTTGTTTTTGTTGTTACAAATGTCTTTCAAATCGTTGTTTTAGGGGTTAAATGAATATCATTAAATCATTAATTCAATTTCAATTTTATGTAAACAAATAGTAATCAAATCCATATTTATGTAAACAAAAAAGCAACGAAAATCGTTGCTTTTTTTAAATTGAAGAAATTGCTTTTAAAATGTATAACTCAAATTAAATGAGAAGCCTACTCCTTTTTTATAATCTTGAATTACATTAGAGTTTCCTATGAAAGTGTCTTTATTGTTATTGCCCAGCTCTAGTACTGTTTTAGGGTTTAAAACATTATCCGCAACCAATTTTAAATCGATGTGTTCAGATAATTTGCTTGAAAGCACGATATCCAATTTGCTCACAGGCAATTCATAAATATGATCAATTCCTGCAGTTCCAACGCTATAAATTCGTTTTCCAAAAACTGAATATACTGCCGAAAGTGTGTTAGACCAGTTTTTATTTAAATTGAATTGGTATTTCAAATCAGAATTAATCAACCATTTAGAGGCGCCTTGTAACTCTCTTTTTTTGTGAGTTTCTATACTTGGACTAAGAGTTCCGCTTGGATCTAAAGCAAAATCTGGAACTGTAACTTCGGTTTGCATTATTGATGTATTAAATCCCCAAGAAAAATCCTTTAATTTACTGGATATTCTATTTAAATCTAATATAAACTCAGCTTCAACACCATATAACGTTGCTTTTTCTGAATTTTTAAATGATGTTATAGTTGCTCCTGAATTGGCAAGAAAAGTTCTTTCTATTGGGTTTTTAACCGATTTCCCAAATAATCCAATTGAAAAAAGTTCTTTATTGGTTGGAAATAATTCATATTTAATATCAATATTTGAATTTTTACTATTTTTTAAATACGAATTTCCCTGAAAAACTGTTCCGTCAGGATTAACAAGTTGTAATGGGAATGCTTCCATTACTACAGGTTTTGTGTAGGTTTGAGAAACCGCGAATCTAAAATTTGCTATTTCACTGATGCTATATTTAGCATTAGCTGATGGTAAAAAATAAATATCGTTAGTGGTGTTTTTCTTATAATTTTGATCAAAATTTCCAATATCCTTATACTTCGTAATTCGGTCGTATTTCTCTACTCTAAGTCCCGCATTAACGTCAAATTTTTCTGAGAATTTGAAAAAAACATTCGTGTATCCTGAATTAATAGTCTCTTCTAACTTCGATTTCCAGTTTGCATTACTCGCTTCTTGAAAGGAAATTTCGTAATCCAATAGGTCTTCAGTCAATTTGCTATCAATTTCAAATGGATTCAACACAAAATTGGAATTGGAATTAAAATTCTTTGTTGTTTGTATCAAACGATATTTAGAAATCGTAAAATTATGATTGCCATTGTATCCTAAAGAAAGTTTATGGTTTTTTCCAAACTTAAGATTATATTCAAAAAAGGCAGATGTAAACATTTCGCTATTAATATCTAAATATTGTCTCAAAAAATTGTTCCCTCCATAACTCGTGTTAATCTCTGTTTCTGAAACTTGCGAACCCGTGAATGAATTTCTGTCAGGTTGGTTATAGCCTGTTTTTGCTAATGACAACCCTCCTTTGATGCTCTGATTTTTATTTGAAGTCAAAAAATATTCTCCAAATAGTTGTCCGTTTAAAAAATTAGACTCATCCAATTGATTGGTTCTGATTAAATAATTCTCAACATCTTTTTGATTGTTTTGATACCCTAACTGATCTTGTATTTGACTATCAGTAGATTTTAAATACAATAGTGATGTAGAAATAGTAAGTCTATCTGTAGAATAATTTAATCCTAGAATGGATGAAAGATTGGTTTTATAATCATAGGTTGTTTTTTGAAAATTATTGGAAAACTCTATTGAATTACCAGCTTGCAGCGTTCTATCTGCACCAGTTCTGTAACTGTATGAATTATCAAAATTTAATGACACCAAATAACTTAGTTTGCTATCTTTGATGTTGAATTTTTCTCCATGCAAAATACCAAAACTTGTATTTAAAGGACTTTTAGTTTTTGTTATTCCAAATCCGCTTTCAAAAGCATTTACGGCTTGATTCCTGCTCAAAGTTACAGGAGGATAGGGTTTAGCACCATATTCTGAAGGCAAATTTCTATCCTTCCCCACCAAACCAAAAAAACCTTTGGTCGTATTTACATTTGTTGCTAAATAAAAATCTCTCAAGCTGTTATTGGTTGTAAAACCAGAACCTATACTGAGTTTTGTGATGCTTTTTGTTGGTTTTGTCAAAGTAACTAAGTTAAAGGTGGCTCCGGCAAAATCCCCGTAGATATTAGGATTAAATGTTTTATACGTTTCAATAATACTTACAACATCTGTTGGAATTAAATCCAAAGGAATGATTTTCTTGAAAGGGTTGTTAGACGGAACTGCGAGATTGTTTATCAATAAATTATTATATCTATCCTCCAATCCTCGCACAAATAAACCTCTCGAACCTACTTTTGTAATTCCTGTAATTTTAGTCAACCCTTCTTCAACATCACTAATTCCTTTTCTAGACATTTCTTGAGCGCCAATGCTCTGCTTAATTTCTACTGCTTTTTTTTGGTCTAATAATAACGCGGTCTCTTTTTCTCTATTTCCTCCATTCGATTTTACAACAACATCCTGCAATGTGTAACTACCTGAACCTAGTGCTTTATTAATGATGATTTCTTCTCCAGATTTAATAGTAACTGGAACTTCTATATTTTCATAACCCAAAAAACTAAAAACAATTATATAATTACCTGGCGTAACACTCAAAGTATATTTCCCTTTTTCATCTGATGTAGTGGCAATTTTGGTTCCTTTTATGGTGGCATTTGCAAATGGCAAACTGGCATTATTAGAATCTTTGTCTGTTATAACTCCAGAAATTTTTCCCTTATTTTGAGCAACAACAATAGAGCAAACGAATAAGAGAATAGCTATGAATTTTAATTTCATTTTAACTTTATTTTAATTTTGGGGCAAAGGAACAACCGACTTGTAAAGTTCATGTTACTCAATTGTTACTATTTGGTTGCTGTATTATTAAGGTATTGTTAATACATTAAATTAATGTAAAAAGGTTTATTGATAGTGTTTTATCTTTACTTTTACATTCGAAATCAGACATTTTACTATCATGAAGAAAAAAAATATTAAGATTTTATTAGTGGATGACGAACAAGACATTCTAGAGATTGTAGGGTACAATTTAGCTCAAGAAGGCTATCAAATAAGTACCGCAATCAATGGTAAAGAGGCTGTTGAAAAAGCAAAAAAAGAAGTCCCTCACCTCATTATCATGGACGTCATGATGCCTGAAATGGATGGTATGGAAGCTTGTGAAAACATCAGAAAAATTCCTGAACTTAAGAACGTTATTATCACATTTCTTACCGCAAGAAGCGAAGATTATTCACAAGTTGCTGGCTTTGATGCCGGAGCTGATGATTATATTACAAAACCTATTAAGCCTAAATTACTCATTAGTAAAGTAAAAGCTTTATTACGAAGGCTAAAAGAAGAAGAAAGTTCCAACTCAGAAACCTTAAATGTGGGCGGAATAGAAATTAATCGAGAAGAATATAAAATTATAAAAGAAAACGTTGAAATTATTCTGCCCCGAAAAGAGTTTGAATTATTTTATTTGTTAGCTTCAAAACCTGGAAAGGTTTTTAAAAGAGAGGAAATTCTAGATAAAGTATGGGGAAATGAAGTAATTGTTGGTGGCAGAACCATTGATGTTCATATCAGAAAGCTTAGAGAAAAAATAGGAGACGATCTTTTTAAAACCATAAAAGGAGTGGGATACAAGTTTGAAGTATAAATGACCGTTAGCTTTAAAAAAACATACAAATTTGCTGTAATTTCAGCTTTATACATCGCTTTTTTTTCGACTGGATTAGTTGCGATTTTAACTTCTATTTTTTTTGAATTTTCCTTAAAATTTTGTTCCCTTTTCTTCATTGGCATTGCAGCATTTTCTTTTTTTGTACTACAATATAGGGTGGAACGCTTTATCTACAGAAGAGTAAAAAAAATATACGACGACGTTTCTCTGCTTGAATCTACCACTTTTAGAAATCAACCCATCACTACCGATATGGCAACTCTTACCAGAGAGGTGAAAAAATTTGCAACTGACAAGAAACTCGAAATCGAAATGCTAAAAGTTCGCGAGGAATACCGCAAAGAATTTTTAGGAAATGTTTCTCACGAGCTCAAAACACCTCTATTTACTGTTCAAGGTTATATTTCAACATTGCTAGATGGAGCGATGAATGATAAAAAAATCCGAAAAAAATATCTTGAACGAGCCGAAAAAGGTGTTGAACGTTTAATTTATATTGTACAAGATTTAGACATGATTGCTAAACTCGAAATGGGTGATTTAAATATTGAGATGGTTTCTTTTGACATTGTAAATCTGATTCAAAATGTCTTTGATTTACTCGAAATGGAAGCTTCAAAAAAAGATATTTTGCTATTGTTTGACATGAAATACAACAAGCCCATAATGGTTCTTGGTGATAGAGAGAAAATCGAACAAGTTGTTATAAATTTAATTGTTAACTCTATAAAATACGGAAAAGAAAAAGGGTCAACAGAAGTGAGTATTGAAAACCTCACCGAAGACAAAGTCATTGTTCGGATTAATGATAATGGCGAAGGAATTGAGAAAAAAAATATCTCAAGACTTTTTGAAAGGTTTTTTAGAGTGGACAAAAGTGGTGCAAGAAGTGAGGGAGGCTCTGGTCTTGGACTCGCTATTGTAAAGCATATCATTGAAGTACATGACGAAAAAATTTATGTTGAGAGTGAATTTGGTGTTGGATCAGAGTTCTCCTTTACGCTCAAAAAGGCAAAATAAATTTTTCCAATGAATTCGTTTTTGCTGTAGTTGCAAACCCTTGTAGTTCACTATTTCTTCTAAGTTTTCCAATGTAAATTCATCTTGTGTTGCAAATGGAACTAGTCCTAATTTTTTTAATCGTTTAGCTAAATATTCTTGCTCGTATTGCCCAGGCGTAGGAATGAAAAATGCTTTTTTCTCCAATTTTGCTATATCCATAATTGTAGTGTAACCTGAACGACTTAAAATCACTTTGCTCTCATTAAAAGCACGCTCCAACTCCTGAGCGGTCATAAAATTATAATAGGTGATGTGCTCAATTTGTTCTATTTTTTGCTTTGCTTCCACTTTACCCTTGATGAAAATAATTTTTCCATTAAAAGCCAATAATTTTTCCAAAAGCAATACTTCAAGAATTCCTCTTTGCGGTTCAGGGCCAGAAAGTAAAACCATTAAATCATACTTAAAACTTAAATTTTCTTTCTCTAATCGGCTTAAAGGACCTATGTATTTTAAATTAAAATTGGATTTTTTTAAATGACCTAATTTGCCAGACAAACTTGGCTCTTTCTCAAAATCAGGAATCCAACATTCATCAAATTTTTTAATGATTTGTTGATGCAATTTGCTACTAATCCAAGACGTATTCCCTGATAAAACGTTCAATTGATGGGTAATAAATACCGATTGTACTTTCTTGTTGTAAACACCGAGCCGGTTGTCAGAAATGATTCCCACAAGTTGAAATTCCTTAACCCATTTCTTTACCACTTTTTTTTCTTCTAGAATGGCTTCTATCATTTTTGGGGTGTTTTTTAACATTTTCCATTTAAAATCTGCCGCGTTTTTTGCATATTCAATTTGGTACGACGGTAACTCTAAAGCTTGAAGATGGGAAAATTCTTTCTGTAACAATTGCAACGCTGCTCCATCTGAAGCGATTATTGGATTATACTGATTTTTTTCTAAAGCTTTTATTATAGGAATACACCTTGTAGCATGACCTAAACCCCAATTTAATGGTGCTATCAATATATTTTTGCCTTTCATACTCATAAAATCATTTACGCTTTTAATAACTGCAATATAAAAACAATTCTGTTCTTATATATTTCCTTAATTTTGCCAAAACATTAAATTAAATCGTGGGAAGTAAAAATAAGTTAAAAAGATTCAAAGAGAACGAAACATTTGAAAACGTTTTTCAACCAACTCGAGAAGAAGTAGTCTCGGGTGCTTTTGCTCTCAAAGGAAAATGGAATGCTGATTTTTTTAAAAATGACAATCCTTTGGTTCTAGAATTAGGATGTGGAAAAGGAGAATACTCCATTGGACTCGCAGAAATATATCCCGATAAAAATTTTATTGGAATAGATATTAAAGGAGCGCGTTTTTGGAGAGGTGCTAAAACTGCAGTTGAAAATGGCTTGAAAAATGTTGCTTTTATTCGAACCCAAATAGAGTTGATACATCATATTTTTGATGAAAATGAGGTAGATGAAATTTGGATAACGTTCCCAGATCCTCAAATCAAATACAAAAGAACCAAACACAGAATGACCAATTCAGAGTTTCTTCAATTGTATAAAAAAATCCTTAAACCAGACGGAATTATGAATCTCAAAACCGACAGTGAATTCATGCACGGCTATACCTTAGGATTACTTCATGGTGAAGGTCATCAGGTGTTGTATGCTAATCATAATGTATATTTGAACGAAGGTTCCCCAAAAGAAGTTACTGCAATTCAAACTTTTTATGAAAAACAGTATCTACAGATAAATAAGGCAATTACCTATATTCGATTTAAAATTAAATAATAATGAGGAGCATTTTGCCACTTTTCTTTGGTTTCTTTTCGGCATCTATTGGGATAGCATTGCCGGGTTTAATCAATATGACAGCGGCAAAAGTAAGCATTCGTGAAGGGCGTGAGCGAGCATTGTTATTTATAGCCGGTGCGCTGATAATTGTATTTTTTCAAACTTTATCGGCCATAATTTTTGCTCGATTCTTAGACTCTCATCCCAATGTAGTGGTCGTTTTGAGAGAAGTAGGTTTAGTCATCTTCATTTTGTTAACTATCTATTTTTTGTTTCTGGCTAGAAAGGCAAAAACAAAAAAAGAAGAAATGAAAATCAGAAGTAAAACCAATCGTTTTTTTCTTGGGATGTTACTCTCTGCCTTAAACTTTTTTCCAGTTCCCTATTACGTTTTTGTTACTATTCTGTTATCATCAAATCATCTCTTCACATTTGAAATGATGCATGAATTTCTATTTTTAACTGGTGTCGTTTTAGGTTCCTTTGCCGTTTTTTACTATTACATTAACTTTTTTAAACGCATTGAATCAAAAACCGATTTTTTCTTTAAAAATATGAATACAATTATCGGTTCAATTACAGGAATAATTGCGTTGATTACCTTAATAAATATTATAAAATACTACTACTAAAGTGGAAACTAATTTCTTCGAAAGAGTGTATGATGTAGTTCGACAAATTCCGTACGGGAAAGTCACATCATATGGAGCCATTGCTAAGGCTCTAGGAACAGCACGTTCGGCGAGGATGGTAGGCTGGGCGATGAATGCAAGTCATAATCTGGAAGATGTTCCCGCTCATCGGGTGGTAAACAGAAAAGGATTATTGACAGGTAAACATCATTTTAATGGAACCACTTTAATGCAACAATTGCTAGAAAATGAAGGTATAAAAGTTGTTGAAAACCAAATTATAGATTTTGAAAACCATTTTTGGCAACCTGAAATATGCAAATGACTTAATTTTGAAAAATTTAGCTTATATTTCTCTGCTTATACTGTCATAAATATTTCCAATTCAATACTATTTATTTCAATATAATTCGCACTATCTTTGCAATCTAAAATAAGTCTTAATTAAGATAATAAATGAACATGAAATTAGACAGAAAAGAAATTTTAAAAGCATTAGAAACAATAACTATAGCTGGCGAAGGCAAAAACATGGTAGAAAGTGGTGCTATTACTAATGTGGTCACTTTTGGAGATGAGGCCATCGTTGATTTAGTACTTACTACACCTGCGATGCACATCAAAAAGAGGGCAGAAGACGATATTAGAAAAACAATTCATGATTTAGTTTCTAGTGAAGCTAAAGTCAAAGTAAATATAAAGGTAGAGGTTCCTACCAAAGAAAATCCAAATCAAATTAAAGGTAAAGCAATTCCAGGAATTAAAAATATTATTGCTGTTGCCTCTGGAAAGGGTGGAGTTGGAAAATCTACCGTTACAGCAAATTTAGCAGTAACTTTAGCTAAAATGGGCTTTTCGGTAGGAGTTTTAGATGCTGATATCTATGGACCATCTATGCCTATTATGTTTGATGTAGAAAATGAAAAACCACTTTCGACAACAGTTGATGGAAAATCTAAAATGAAACCCATTGAAAGTTATGGAATCAAAATTCTTTCTATAGGATTTTTCACTTCTCCAAGTCAAGCCGTTATTTGGCGTGGCCCAATGGCATCAAAAGCATT
>ERZ724520.1838-NODE-1838-length-10281-cov-3.508899_pt1 | contig 10281 bp, 6 predicted proteins | sample MGYA00376053_ERZ724520 | MGnify/ENA primary metagenome ERZ724520 (study PRJEB28724, sample SAMN07190886) | activated sludge metagenome | isolation source: activated sludge of sewage treatment plant in Hong Hong | place: USA: Christiansburg, Virginia | collected... | reverse complement strand
CAGAATCTTGCCCTTGCCGCGAATGACGACGTAGTCGGGCGTGAAGTCGTTTTCCAGATCGACACCAATCTTCGACTTCGGCAGGTCTTTGACGTGACCGACCGACGCCAGCACCTTGGCCGTTCCACCGAGGTATTTTTCGATGGTCTTGGCTTTGGCCGGTGACTCGACCACGACCAGCATCGAGGCGCGCTTGCCACTGCCTTTGGCTGGAGTTGACTTCTTGCTGGCCGCCGCCTTTTTGACAGCAGCCGACTTCTTACTCGCAGTCGACTTTTTGCTGGTGGTCGTCTGTTTGCCCGCAGCCGATTTGGTCGCCGTTTTTTTGGTCGTTGCCGACTTACTGGCCGCTGGCTTGGAGCTCTTTTTGGTCGCGCTCTTGGCCGGGGTCGCGGTCTTTTTCGCCGGACTCGCTTTCTTTGCCGACGCTTTGGCCGGCTTTTTGGTGGCGGTGGTACTCTCCTCGTCAGACGGGGTCGTCTTCCGAGCAGCCTTAGATGTGGTCGAGGACTTGGCTTGGGCCATGGCTTTCCTAGCTAAGCGGAGCATGCACGATGTACCGCCCACCCGCCAAGCGGGTACAGCGATCCGCGAGCTCCAGATCAACAAGTACCGCCGCGCACTCGGCCGCAGATAGGCCGGTACGGGCACACACTTCGCCTACATCTGCGGAGGCGGTGGCCGCAAGCGCAGCCAAAACCCGCTTCGCCGCATCTTCATCGGACAAAAGCATCGTTTCCGTCGGTACGTGAATCGACTGTGGCACCCGGGCCAGCTCCTCGCTTGGCGCACCAGGTCGCTCCCCACCTGCGGACCGCGAGGCCACGAATTCCACGACCTCATCGACGCTATGCACCGCTTGGGCACCGGCTGAAAACAGCGACATCGTGCCCTCCGAGCCCTGAAATCCGAGCAGCGGCCGCCCAAAACGCAACGCGTGGCGCGCCGTAATGAGCGAGCCCGAGTTCGCTTGCGCCTCCACCACAACCACGACATCAGCGAGCGCCGCCATCAGCTCGTTGCGCACTCGAAAATGAAACGGCCGAGGTGGTGCGCCCAGCGAAAACATCGACAACAGCAACCCGGTGCGGGCAAGGGCTGCAAGCAGCGGGACGTTCTGCTGCGGATACAACCTGTCGACCCCAGTACCAAGGACCGCGCAGGTCGCTCCTCCTGCGGCCAGCGCCCCTGTGTGAGCGGCTGCATCAATGCCCAGAGCCCCACCTGATACCACCAGCACGCCGCGCTCACCGAGCTTACGACCCAACTCGAGCGCTCGAGCCTCGGCCAACCGACTACAGGCCCGCGAACCGACCACGGTACAGATCGGCCGACTGCTCAGTAGTTCTGCCCGTCCACGCAACCATACCGTCGGTGCTTTCGCCATCTGTCGCAGTCGATCCGGGTAATCGGACTGGATGGGGAGGATCTCGCGCAGTCCCTCATCGCCCACCCGTTCGTCGGGCATGGCCAGTGGTTCGCGATCTGAAGAAACGTGCAGCGACAAGGCATTCACGAATAGGCACTCCCTCGCAAAGCGTCAAGGCACATCCTTCGCTGCGACGGGAAAATTGGCAACCTGGGCATGGCCGCCAGCTACCGTCGTACAAGCGCTGCGCTCCATACCTCCATACACTGGCGCACTCTACCGGACCGATTGGGTATATATGTGAATTTATTTGTATTTTATCTTTCGTTTTTCATGCATTCTATTGTCCTCGCTTTCGGTCGTGACCAGCCCAGGTGGTCGTTGGCGCTCTCGTTGCCGGGGGGCCCCGAGTGCCCAGTTTCGCAAGGTACTCGCGGAAAAGCGCAGCGCAGCCAGTGCCACCATGTGACCAAAGGGGGCCCTAGGCTGGTCACGTCCGTGCGAGCCTTTGGTTTGGTCATCCCTCACCGCAGATCGCTGAATACCGACGCTGTTCACCAGTTTCGCTGCATGGTGTGGGCCACGGCTAGCATCGAAAATGGTTGCTCGCTGCGCCTATTTTCGTTTTGCTGCGGCGACGTGCTGATCTCACGGAGGAACCGCTCCTCGTGTCCACCTCGACTGTGCGCCCCGGATTTTTGCAAACCAGTACGCTGCCCGCTCTGCGCCTCGCTGCTCACGTGGGTGGTTACGCCTGGTGGTACATCGAAGTTCACGATGTCAGTCAGCGGTTTGGTCTGACACTGATCGTGTTCGCTGGCTCGGTCTTTTCCGCCGAGTACGCCGCCCGGTTACGACGGGGTGAGTCAGTCACTGGCCTCGACGTTCCCGCCATCAACCTTGCGCTCTACGAACGAACGAGCGCCACCGCTCGCCCGCGTCAGAAACTATGGGTGATGAACGAGTATCCAGCGGCGATGTTGCAAACCGACGAACACTCGATCGCCATCGCACACAGCTCCCTGCGCACCGCTCCAGATGGCAGCTTGGCCATCGATGTAAATGAGCCGAGCACCCGCTTTTTTGGCAAGCCCGGCCCGCTGCTTTACGGCCAGATTCGGCTGAGTCCACCGCAGCGAGTGCTGGCCCCGATCCTCATCGGTCAAGCGCCCGGTGGAGGGGCGCACTTCTGGCAGCCGCTGTCCCTGTTTTCTTCTGCCGAGGTCGACCTGCGCGTAAGAGACGAAACGATCAGGTTTCGTGGCACCGCCTACTGCGATCACAACTTTGGCGGCGGTCGTTTGGAAGACTGTTTCTCTCGCTGGGGCTGGGCTCACGGCTTCGCAGACGATCGCTCGGTCGGCGCAGTGGTCTATGACACAACACTGCTCGATGGACAGCGCCATAGAATCGGCTTGCTCTTACACCAAAACGACCACGCGCCGGAGCTGACCGATAGCCACGATCCACCGCCTGATGAGGAACCAGCGCCCGATGGGTCCGATTTTCTGTGGCTCAAAGTTCCCCGGGTGATGTCGGCGGGAACGCTGCGTGGGCAACGAACCCGCGACAGTCGACTGCTTGATGCACCGTTCTACGCCCGATTTGGAGTGGAAATCAGTGACGACGAGCGCCTGCCAGGAATCCTCCTGCGTGGGGTCGGCGAGTACCTCGATCTGAAACGCTTCCGTCGTCCTGGCCTCCAGTTTCTGCTCCGCTATAAGACCCATCAGGTGAGCGTCACCGACGATGTTGAGCGCGCCTGAAAACCCACCCCGGGCCGCGTATTTTTACTATCCGAGCGGCGCGCAACGCAGCGATGATGGCAGGGCTGATGTCCGGTGTTCTGCTGAAAACGAGCCTTGAGGTCTGGGGCGGTACCTCCCTGTTTTTTTCCCTGCTCCTCGTGCTGGGTGTCTGGCGCCTGCGGAGGACACCGCCCGTGCCGCCACGTGAGTGGCCGCCGATTGTGATTCTGCGCCCGTGTGAGGGCAACGAACCGGGGCTGTACGAAAACCTGCTGTCGTCCATCCACGCGCCCTATCCGGGGCCACGCCGAGTCTTTCTGCTCGTCCCAAGCGCCGCCGATCCCGCGTATCCGACGCTCGAGCGGGTTGCGAAAAACACGCCGCCCGAGATTCCCGTCGAGGTCTTGTTGACCCGACCCGAGGCCCGCCACAATCGCAAGGTCGCCCAACTCTCGGCAGGCCTGCTTCGTTCGAGCGAGCCGATCATTGTCACCGCCGACAGCGATGTCCAACTTGGACCAGACGATCTGCCGACGTTGGTATCGCTGGTCTGTGGACCGCCCAGCTCGCCAGCGAACCGACATACGGTCGGAATTGCCTTCGCGTCCCCCATTGAACAATCGCCACGGACGCTCTGGGATCGCGTTTCGTCAGCGCTCGTCGGCGGTTCTGCCCAGAACTTCATGGCGCTCTACGGGCTGTATCGACTGATCGGGGGCGTTCCGAGCATGTCCGGGGCGCTGCTCGCAATCTCTCGGCAAGCGCTCGCTGACATTGGCGGCCTGCACAGCGTGCGCACGATCTTGGGCGAAGATTACGAGCTGGCCCGAAGGTTTTGCGCAGCCGGATACTCGGTGGAACAAAGCCCGCTGCCAGCCCACTGTTCAGACGGTGGCCGTAGCCTGCGTGGGGTCATCGCACGCGTCGGTCGCTGGCTGATGGTGGTGCGGGCGCAAAGGCCGCTTCTGCTGCTCACCTATCCGATTTTTATGGCCGCGACGCCACCGCTGCTGCTCGCCAGTCTGTGCCTGCGAACCCCGCTGCTTGTGGCAATGACAACGACGCTACTGTTCAGCCGGACGTTTTTATCGTGGCTTTTGCGACGGTCGCAAGGCATCCGACGAAGCTTTGTTGAAAGCGCGCTCGAGGTGTTGGCGGCAGAGCTGCTGCTGTGGGCAGGGCTGTTGCAGGCACTCGGAACCCGTGAGGTCAACTGGCGAGGCTATCGCTTCCGTATCGCTCGCGGCGGACACATGATCCCCGAGACAAGAACCCCGTCGGTACAGCCCTAGTTCTGTCGACCAAACTGGGACAATAGCTCGCTCACGTCGGGCGGAATGGTTCCGCCAGACTGCTTGTGCATCAGGAGTAGCTTCAGCACCGCTCGCGCCGCTTCAGCGACCAGATCCGGACCCGCGCTATGTCCCATCGAGGCGGGCGAAACCGCAGTCGAGTTCGTTGCCGGTACACTCGCTTGGGACTGAGCAGCCGCAGGTGCGGACTCAACGGGAGCCGCCGCGATACCACCGCTCGGGGCCGGAATCAGCGCGAGCACCTCGGCCGGATGCTTCCACACGTCGACACGCGGGAAGGCATGGGTCACGATGCCTTTGGCGTTGAGGATAAACGTCATGCGCGCCGTGTTTTCACCCCGCAGCGCGCCCCATTCATCGCAGATGCGACGATTCGAGTCGCACAGCAAGTCGAAGTTGAGGCCGCGCTCCTTGGCGAAGGCCACGATCTCAGCGGACGGACTTGAGGTAATGCCGACCACACGCACCCGCTTTTTGACAAGCTCCGGCATCACGTCCCGAAAGCCGATCGCCTCGCGAGCACAGCCCGGCGCTCCGGCCTGCGGAAAGAAATAGACCACCACATAGTCGGCATCGGCCTGGAGACGGCCAAGCTGCACCATGTGCTGTTCCTGGTTGTAGAGAGCGAAGTCTGGTCCGAGTTCACCTACTGCTGGCATGGTTTTAAATATTACTAAATTTTTCTTAGATCTAACTACTGCCTTTGTCGACGGCTCAGCACGAGACGCCAGCCGAAGCGCGCCGCCGAGTCGGGACTCAGGTCTGGGCTGAATGCTTCCAGACACTCGGTGTCACCTGTTCGCCACAGCCGATTTATGTCTGTATTCATTATGCTTTTACAGACACGCTTTTAAAAAGAATTCCACCTGCCATACTGACCAATGGCGGAGCTTCAGAGGCAACAAGAAAAGCAATCATATCTTCTGGTTGTTTCGATTATCGCTGATCATTCTCGATGCCCCTACCTCTGCGGTTCCTCCAGATGAAGCTCAGCTCTAGTGCTGAACATCGGACCATGGACCACAACGGGAGGCTAGGGTATGAAGAAACACTTACTTGCTCTGCTATCCGCCACGTATTTGCTTGTGGGATGTAACGCGGAGCCACCACTTGACCAAGGGTTGGACCAGCGCCAGCAGAACGGTCTGGGCTGGAATGGTCTGGGCTGGAACGGTCTGGGCTGGAATGGTCTGGGCTGGAACGGTCTGGGTTGGAACGGTCTGGGCTGGAATGGTCTAGGCTGGAATGGTCTGGGCTGGAATGGTCTGGGCTGGAATGGCACTGGTTTCAGCAACATCTCGGTGCTGCCGGACTGGGGGCTTGACGCCTGGGTCAATGAGCCAGGGATCTCGGCCGCCGAGCGCGATGCGCGACTTCACGGCCTGGAGTATTGGACGGGCTGCGCGTGCGGAAGCGGAGACCTGCTGAAGTGGAAGGGCAACAATCCGGCCACTCCCGGAATTCCAGAAACCCGCTATTTCCGAGGCAACTTTGACCTGGCACCGACCTGGTGCCGAGGAACCGGAGTCGTTCCGCTCACCGAACGGCAGGCGGTTTCAGCGTGCCTGATCTCGCGGATCAACACCCAAGGAATCCACAACCCGCTGTCGATGCGCGGCACCGAAGCATCACTGAAGCTCGCCGACAACGAGAAGCTGTTCATGGCCTATCCCGAGGGCCAGTTCTGGGGCAACCTCTGGGATGAAAAGCCGTCGATCCAAGACCCCACCACCGGCTTCTATTACGAAAACACCCGCGCCTTCTCGTGCTATTTCCCAGACGGTGGCACCAGCGCTTCGCTCAACGAAGACCTCCAGATCATCATCGGTCGGAGTTGTGAGTGGGGAGGCTGCGGACCCCGCATGAAGTCTGCTCTGCTCTGCTCAGCGGACGGTGGCACCGATGGCTCGCTGTCGCAGGCATATGCCGACCCACTGCTCACCGCCCCAATCACCATGGATAGCGATCCAGCGATGACCTACAGCGGCGTAAACCGCAGTAGCTTGAACAACTATCAGGACTTGGTCACCGGCATTGAGAACACGCAGCTTTACGGCAAGCGGTTCCGCCAGATGTCGATCTTCCTCGGCGCTTGGGCCGACCTCGAAACCGACAACTGGAAAGATGGCATGTATCGCTGCGATGACACCTGCGCACCGATGGAGGGCTGCAAGTGCTACGACTCGTACTGTGCTGGTGGCGAAAACACCCAGGGGGGCCAACCGGTTCGCTGCGAGTCTCCGAGCGCCTGCAACAACTGCCAAACGATTGTCCGTGCGGTGGACAATAAGTGCGGGCTATCGGCGGCCTGCAAGGGACCGGATGACTGTGTCCGAGATCGGAAGCTCATCGATCTGGGCCCCGAGTGCTGGCTCAACGTCCAGTTCACCCGCCCGTGGGACATCGTCGCGGGAAGCTGGGTCACCGGCTCGGCCAACCCGCACAAGGCGGGCACCCTGCTGTTCCGCTACTCCAACGACTCGGGTGCTCCTGCCAGCATCCAAATTCGCGACCAGATCCGCAACCTACCGATCCCCGGTGGTGGCTTCGCTCCGACGGGAAGCTGGGACAAGTACGACAACAAGTACATCTACCCAATCTATCCGGGCCGCAGCGCATTTAGCGGCATGACCCCTGCCATCGAAATCGCGATTGCTGGCGATCCGGCCTCGGTCTTTCCGCACCTCGATTATGCGCAGCTCTTCGTCGGCCCGCCGATGGATGTGAAGCCCCGCGAGCTGTATTGGAGCACCGCCGCCGTAGCCCTAGACCCCAGTGCCACGGTATGCACCAAGATCATCGTGGACGTCGACTCCGACCTGTCGAAAATCAGCTCTGTGCGCATCCTGCCTCAGGTGAGCGGGGTCGATCTCAAACAGCTATCGGTGACGATCCGCTACGGAGGACTGAGCGCAGATTACCAGGCAGAGGAAAACGACGCGAACTGGTCGAAATGGAGCGACACGTTCACGGGGAAAGATCCCAAACGCCAGCCGTGGGAAGTCTGCGTGGACAGCAACGGTGCCAGCGGAACCCTCGAATCGGTTCTGCTGGAGCTGATGGCGAAGTAGCCGACGGCCCCACCCTCTGTACTCTCCGCCCCCTCGCCCATCCACCCCTTCGCCCATCCACCCAGGGACGCTCCTACGAGGAGCGAAGCGCCCGTGCCTGTGCCAGCAGCGGGGATAGCCAACCCGTCAGCAGCGGATCGCTGCGCACCGCCTGTTCGAAGGCTTTCGCTGCGGATTGTGCGAAAGTCCGCCGCCCTTCGACCGATGTTTGTGCTTGCGCCCGCACGAGCTGGAGCTCGCCTTGGGTGGCCCGCGCCAGCGCGTGATTTGGGTTGACCGCGAACACCTTTTCAATGGCCGTAAGACCTGCAAGCACGTGCGCATCACGGACCGCCGGCTTTTGACCCGCGCTGCGCGCCAGCCGCAAATAGGTCTCTGCCACCACCTGCCAAGCGTCGGGATATGTCTCGGGACTTTTCGTCGCCTCCAACGCCTTCCGCAGCGCTTCTTCAAGCTGCGTCTGCCCAGACTGCTTCTGCTGCTTTGCCCACTCCGCGCTCACCCATCCAGCCTGCGCTTCGATCGTCCTGCACATCGCATCCTGGCCATTGATCGCAAGGCATTTGCCCAGCGTCTCTGTTAACGCCGCAAGCGACGTCGCCGGATCCTCTTTCCGTCTTACCCGGTCGCTGGCATCGACCCAGTGCAAAAGCGCCACATACTGCTCAAGATCCAGAAACGCCCCGCCGAGTTTGCGCACCACAGCCAGCGCCTCCTGCGCCCGTTTGAGCATGGGCTGCGGATCACTGCCGGCTTGCTGCGCCCGCGCCGCAGCTCGGGAGTAATCCACCACGTAGTTAATATGACATTGTGGAAACTGTTTATTCTTTTCGACACAGGTCGCATAGACGCGATCCACGCCTCCAAGAACACTATTCAGCTCTTGTATCGAACCAATCTGTGAAATTATCTTTGCATACGTGAACATTAGATTCTGAAGCGCCACCAGATATCCGCCATCCAATGCCACTGCCATGTTTTCATAACCAATTGCCTTGTCGAACAGATCCCGGCTTCCCGGTTTTCCATGTATTTGCAGGTACGCGCCTAGAGTGACATATACACTTGCCAGGTCATTAATTCCCCACAGAAAATGGGGGTATTTACGTACCGCCGGTTCCAGCAGTGTCAATGATTTACGCAGCAACGGCTCGGGATCCTCACCCCGGGATTGAGCACCATCGGCAGCAAACGCATTACAGCCAGCCGCCACGTCACTCGCATATGGATTTTCGGGCTCCCGGACCAGCACAACCTGGGCTTCCGACAGGCACTTCTGGACGCGCTCGGCGGAGCTGGTTCCCGAGCCGGAGATCGCCATCGTCATCAGCGCCGCGTAGGCTTTCTTCAGCGGCCCGGCCGTGCTCGTCGGTTCCGCTGCCGTGATCTGATCGCTGCTCTCTATCGCCGCTGCGTACGCGACCTCCGTCGGCTGCCCTCGCGTTGCCGCCATCTCCACCTGCCTCACCCACGCTTCCGCAAGCCCTTCGTACACCTCCGCGTCGCTCTGCCCTACCCGCGCTGCCTCTTGGTACTTCTTTACCGCCTCCCCAAATTCCTGCTTCGCTTGCTCGTCCTTCCCGCTGTCTCTCGATTTCAGCGCCCTCTCGAAGTGGATATCCCCTTGCAGCTTCGCCGCCTCGTACAGCCACGGCGATTCCTTGCCCGCCTCCTTCGCTTGCCGAATCGCTCCCTCGTAATCCCTTCGGTAATACGCGATCATCGCCTCCAGATATCCGGGGGTATCCGACGCCAGCGCCCGACTCTTTTGCAGCGACTCAATCGCCGGCTGCAAGTACTTCGGCTCGATCTCTTGCAACTGCTTTTCCGCCCAGTCCCCTCCTCCCGACAACCTCGCCTCGTACATCGCTTGTTCGTAGTGCTTCCCAAGCACAAGCCCCAACGCATAGTGCACGTCCGCGCTCTCGTTGCCCTCGGCCTGTGCCTGCCTCAGCTCCCGCAGCGCTTGCGGATATTCGTGCAGCGCAAGGTGGCCTCTCCCCAGTGCATAGTGCGCTAGTCCTCGTCCCAAGCTGCCATAGCCCGACAGCTCAGCCTCTAGCTTCACCATTCGCCGCCGAATGATGTCCTTTTCTCGGGCCAGATCGTGCAGCGGCATCTGCCTCGCACTGCGCATCAGCCACTCCATCTTGCTGATCTCTTGCCCCAGACGCTGCGCCAGCTCCGCCTGTTTTTGGGCTTGCCGCTCGCGTTCGAGCGTCTGTAGACGAGTCCGCACGCCATACCCGAGAAGGCCCATCACCGTCAGAAGCAGCGCGGTCCCGAGCGCAACCAAAGCCTTGTGTTTGCGCGCCCGCCGGTACAGTCGCTGAAACAGACCGATCCGCCGCGCCAGCACCGGCTCGCCGTCGATGAACCGCTGGAGATCCTCGGCCAGCGCCTTCGCCGAGTCGTAACGCGCCGGTTGTTCCTTTTCGAGACACTTGAGCGTAATCGCCTCAAGATCCGGCGGCACCGTCGGATCGACCACCCGCATCGGCTTGGCATCGACGGTGAGCACCGCCAGCAGGATGTCGATGTCAATGTTCCCGTCGTAGGGTGAACGCCCGACGATGATCTCGTACAGCGTCACCCCGAGTGCGTAGACATCGGTGCGGCGGTCGAGGTGCTTGGTATCGCCCCGCGCCTGCTCCGGGGCCATGAAGCGCGGAGTGCCCTCGATGATGCCCGAGCGACTCTGGTCCGATCCCGCCGTTTCCCGCGCCAGACCAAAGTCCATCACATACGGATGAAACCTCCCATCCGCCGTCCGCTCGACC
>ERZ724520.1837-NODE-1837-length-10283-cov-7.380231_pt1 | contig 10283 bp, 10 predicted proteins | sample MGYA00376053_ERZ724520 | MGnify/ENA primary metagenome ERZ724520 (study PRJEB28724, sample SAMN07190886) | activated sludge metagenome | isolation source: activated sludge of sewage treatment plant in Hong Hong | place: USA: Christiansburg, Virginia | collected... | reverse complement strand
TTAGGAGCCGGGAACCTGCTATCCGCTAAATTTTTCACGCCGAACGCCGGCGCAAAAAGATACCGCTCCTATCAGGGCTAGGGCTACAAAAAACCAACGGCATCAATCTTAAAATCTTAAAGTCTTACAGTCCCAAAACCTAGCAATACAAACAAAAACTTTGTAACTTTGACGCTTCACTAATTTCAAAAACCCACACCTTGATCTCAAAATCGTCCATCGATACCGTATTCGAAACCGCTCGCGTAGAAGAGGTCATCGGCGATTTTGTGCAACTCAAGCGCGCAGGCAGCAACTTCAAAGGTTTGAGTCCGTTTTCAGACGAACGTTCGCCATCGTTTATGGTATCGCCAGTCAAACAAATCTGGAAAGATTTCAGCTCCGGAAAAGGCGGAAACGCAGTAGCTTTTTTAATGGAACACGAACATTTTACGTATCCAGAAGCCATTCGATATTTGGCCAAAAAGTACAACATCGAAATCGAAGAAACCGAACAAACCCAAGAAGAAAAAGCCAATACTGACGTGCGTGAAAGTATGTTTTTGGTATCTGAATTTGCGAAAAATTATTTTCACGATACTTTGATCAATTCCGAAGAAGGCAAAGCCATCGGTTACAGCTACTTCAAAGAAAGAGGATTCACCAACGATACCATCAAAAAATTTGCATTGGGTTATTCGCCCGAAACATGGGATGCGTTTTCCAAAGAAGCGCTAGGAAAAGGATTCAAACTAGAATTTTTAGAAAGCACCGGTTTGACCATCGCCAAAGAAGACGGCAAACTCATAGACCGTTTCAGAAGTCGTGTGATGTTTCCCATTCATAGCATGTCAGGCAGAATTCTCGGTTTTGGCGGTAGGATTTTAACTAACGATAAAAAAGCCGCCAAATATCTCAATTCACCCGAAAGCGAAATTTACCATAAGAGTAAAGTGCTCTACGGAATTTTCCAAGCCAAACAAGCAATTGCCAAACAAAACAACTGTTTCTTAGTTGAAGGTTATACCGATGTCATCCAATTCAACCAAGCTGGTATCGAAAATGTAGTGGCTTCTTCAGGAACCGCACTGACGCCAGATCAAATACGATTGGTGAATCGGCTTACGAAAAACATTACGGTGTTGTATGATGGCGATGCTGCTGGACTCCGAGCTTCCATCCGCGGAATCGACTTAATTCTCGAAGAAGGCATGAACGTGCGCGTTTGTACTTTCCCCGAAGGTGAAGATCCTGATAGTTTCGCTAAGAAAACATCTTACGAAGATTTAGTAGCCTACTTAGAAAACAACGCCAAAGATTTTATCCAGTTCAAAGCATCTTTATTGATGAATGAAGCGCAAAACGATCCCATCAAAAAAGCCGATTTGATTCGCGATATGGTAACCAGTATTTCTAAAATTCCGGACCGCATCAAACGTGAAATTTACATTCAGGAATGCGCCAGAATTATGGATATTTCCGAACAAGTATTGCTCAATACGTTGGCGCAACTCGTTCAAAAAGATATTACTGAAACGGGTAAAAAAATAATACAAGAACAGAAAGCGTTTGAAGTCGTCAAAAACGAAAATCCAATCGTCGCGCAAAAAATCGATGTCTTGTATGAACTCGAACGCAAAATCATAGAAATTCTATTGCTTTATGGCGATAAAATCGAAGAGTTTGAAGATGTGATTCTTGTAGCCAACGGAGAAGGCGAAATTGAGGAAAGCACCGAAAAGAAAGAACTCAAAGTTTACCAACGTATTTATTTGAGTTTGCAGGAAGATGAAGTCGAATTGGCGAATCCATTATTTCTGAATATCTACAACCATCTTATTGATTATTACCATCAGCATGAAAATTTCCAGATGGAGCAATATTTAATGCATTTGGAACCCGAATTCGCTCAAGAAATTACCGATATTCTCATGCTCGAAGAACAATTGTCACTGCACAATTGGGAAGCACAACAAATTATTGTCAAACAAAAAGACCAAACCATTGCGCAATATGTGTCGGAAACCATTCTAACCTTGCGTTGGTTTTTAGTCGATCGCATTATCGAAGAATTAAAAGGAAGCATCACCACAGCGCCTGAAACAGACAACACAGAAACCATGTCGTTGGCTATGGACTATAATAAATTAATCAATTCCTTTTCAAAAAAACTGGGAAGGGTAATGTCGCGGTATAGTTAAACGATTTCTAAAGTCTTAGCTTTATTCACCAAATCAACCAAATTGGTTACATTAAGTTTCGTAAGTAATCTCAGTTTATAAGTACTGATGGTTTTTTCGTTCAACCCTAAAATTGAAGAAATTTCATTGTTCTTTTTACCATTACTCAAATAACGCAAGACTTCAATTTCTCGATTCGAGAGCTTTCTGTACAAACGTTCGCTTTTATTTTGTTTGGCAATCAACGCCAAATTTCTTTTGATGGTATCGTTGAGAATCGTTTGTCCTTGGTGTACTTTCACAATGGCAATACCCAAAGTTTCTAGTTTTGCAGTTTTGTGCACATAACCCGCAACACCAGCTTTAATAGCATTTGGTGCGTAAATTTGCTCCGAGTAACTGCTGAAAACAATGATTTTAGTTTTGGTGTAATTCTTAATGATGGCTTTCAATTCATAGATACTCGACAAACCGTCTAGGTCTAAATCCAAAACCAATACATCAATTTCTTTTGTGTATAGAACATCTTTCACCATCGAAAAATTTCCAACGTTAGCTACAATAGCAATGTCGGCATGTTCTTTAAAATAAGATTTAACACCAAAATGCACAACAGGGTAATTGTCAGCCAAGCAAACTTTAATCATAATCGAGACTTTTATGAGTTATTTTTAAACGAGCCACTAAATTTAGTTAAAAAAAACTTAAACGTTAAAATATTTTAGATAAAAAACCATTAATCCCGATGAACTAAACAAACGGGTATTGGGTTCATTTTGTGTTGGTTACTTTTATTTAAGCGTTTGTATATCTCAAAAACTTCTTTTTGTCTGCCTGAAAAATCATCGGCCGTTTTTTCAGCTTCATCCGCTAGCATCGCCCATTCTAATTCATCATAACTCGCACCCAATTGATCTTCGTCGGTTCTGTCATCGCCAAACAAACCATCTGTTGGTGGGGCATTCAGTATAGAAGCGGGTACTTTAAGGTAAGCGCCCATAGCATAAACATCCGATTTCATTAAATCAGCAATCGGACTCAAATCAACGCCGCCATCACCGTATTTTGTGTAAAAACCTACTCCAAAATCTTCTACTTTATTCCCTGTTCCAGCTACCAATAGTCCATGAATTCCTGCAAAATAATATAAAGTAGTCATTCGCAACCGCGCTCTCGTATTGGCCAATGCCAAATGCAACTGATGTTCGTTGGTTGTTTCGGGAACCTGATTTTTAAAATCTTCAAAAACCGATGATAAATCGGCTTCAATGCTACTCACATTCGGGAAACGATTTTTGAGTTGCTCAATGTGTTCTCGTCCACGATATACTTGCGTTTGTACCTGATGAATCGGCATTTCCACACACAAAACTTTCAAACCCGTTTGCGCACAAAGTGTTGATGTTACCGCAGAATCAATTCCGCCAGAAATACCCACAACAAAACCATGCACTTTCGCGTTCTCCGCATACGATTTTAACCAATCTACAATCTGACGATTTGCCTTTTCAACATCAAGGCTACTTTTTTTAGACATATTTTCTGAGAATTTAATAAATGGCAATGTATCTTTGCAAAAATAATAATATTTGAATCTATCCTGATGCTTTTTCAGGAGCTATTTCCTGCTCTACACTAAAATGCGGAGCATTCACTGAACTCAAAATAAAATAAATGCCTGTGAAGTAATCTTTTGCGCCAAACAATGGCACAAAAGGTTTTGCGATCAGGGCTAATGACATCCCGTATATGAAACAATACCGTTTTCTGTTTTTCGCTTTTTGCTTGGTAACGCTTCTTTCTTGCGACAAGAAAAGCAAAGTTGAAAAAGCTGTGGAAGAAATTCCACTCGAAATCAAAGTCACCCGTTTCGAGAAAGCCTTTTTCGAAGCCACACCGGAAACTTTACCACAACTCAAATTGCAATATCCAATCTTCTTTCCCGCCGGAAACGATGACCAAGTCTGGTTAGAAAAAATGCAAAATCCGCAATGGCGTGAGTTGTACAATGAAGTAGAAAAAAAGTACGGTAACTTCGAAGTTGAAACACAAAAAATAGAGGAGCTTTTCAAACACATCAAATACTATTTTCCAGAAACCAAAATTCCGAAAGTCTATACCATTATTTCTGAAATGGACTATCAGAATAAAGTCATTTATGCACATGATATGTTGGTTATTTCTTTAGAATTGTATTTAGGAAAAGACCATCGCTTCTATGAATTTCCACAATACATCAAGCAAAACTTCGAGCAAAGCCAAATTTTACCAGATATGGTGACGAGTTTTGGGCAAACAAAAATTTTACCGCCAACCGATACTTCTTTTCTATCGCAAATGATTTATGCCGGAAAAGCATTATATCTTAAAGATCTATTGCTGCCCGAATATTCAGATGCTGATAAAATGGGTTACAAGCCAGAACAAATCACTTGGTGTCAAGAAAATGAAGGCTACATCTGGCGTTATTTTATAGAGAATAAAATGCTGTACGATACCGATCAGAAACTGATTCCGCGATTCATCAATCCAGCTCCGTTTTCAAAATTCTATCTCGAAATTGATAACGAATCGCCAGGAAGAGTAGGTGCGTGGATTGGCTGGAAAATTGTGCGTTCGTACATGGAAAGCAACGAAGTATCCTTAGCCCAATTACTAAAAACCGACGCCAAAGAAATATTCGAAAAATCCAAATACAAACCCAAGAAATAATGTCAAAAAAAATCACTTCTGAAATAAAATTCCTTGTCGAATTAGACGAAAACCGCGTTCCTGAAAAACTAATGTGGACCGCCCAAGATGGTGGTATAAACGCCGAAGAAGCCAAAGCAATGATGCTTTCTATCTGGGACAGCAAAGCACAAGAAACGTTACGCATCGACCTTTGGACCAAAGAAATGCCAGTCGATGAAATGAAAATTTTCTTTCATCAAACCTTAGTGGCCATGACCGACACTTTCAAGCGCGCTACTGGCGACGAAAAAATGGCCGATACCATGAAAGATTTCTGTGATTATTTCGCCGAGAAATTGGAATTAAAATCATAAAAAAAATCCCAAATCTGGTTTTAGATTTGGGATTTTTTTGCTAAGTATTTCAGAAACTCAGCAACTTTATCAAAATTCAGCATTACTTTTAAAAACTTCCTCATTAATTTCCCCTATATAAGAAAGCAATTCGTCTTTTCCAGTCGCTTCTGTCGATGAGGTTACAAAAAACGGAGGCATTTCAGCCCAATTGTTCATCATCATTTGTTTCTTATAAGCCGCAATATGCGAATCAATTTTGACTTTACTAATCTTATCGGCTTTGGTAAAAATAATGCAAAACGGAATTTCACTTTCGCCCATATAGGCCATAAATTCTAAATCAATGGCTTGGGCTTCATGACGAATGTCAATCAACACAAAAGCACAAACCAGCTGCTCTCTTTTTTCAAAATAATCGGTAATAAATTGCTGAAAAACCGACTTCGTTTTTTTAGAAACTTTCGCATAACCATAACCAGGTAAATCCACCAAAAACCAATTGTTATTGATTTTAAAATGATTAATCAATTGCGTTTTTCCCGGTCTTCCCGATGTCTTTGCTAAATTCTTATGGTTGGTTAGCATGTTAATCAACGAAGATTTCCCAACATTAGAACGACCAATAAAAGCGTATTCCGGAATAATCTCTTTCGGACATTTGTCAACTTCAGAGTTGCTTATGATAAATTCAGCGGTATTGATTTTCATGATTGCATTCAATTTTACTTTATAGGCCGCTTTGGCCTCAGGTGGCAAAGGTAACTAAAAAAATAACCGCTATTCTTTTAAAAAAACAGCGGCTATTGGTAAAGTAAAATAGACTTTATAAATGGTTTTCTTTCAACCATTGTAACATATAGTTGTTGAATTCTTCTGGACGTTCCATCATAGCGGCATGCCCGCATTTGTCAATCCAATATAAGCTCGAATGAGGCAATAATTTGTGGAATTCTTCTGCCACTTCTGGCGGCGTTACATTGTCGTTTTTGCCCCAAATGATACAAGTAGGAACGTGCATTTTTGGCAAATCCTTCGCCATATTATGTCGGATGGCACTTTTGGCAATCGTCAAGGTCTTGATTAGTTTGATACGGTCATTCGCCATCGAATATACTTCATCAACCATTTCTTTGGTTGCAATTTTTGGGTCGTAAAAAACAGCTTCAGCTTTCTTTTGAATGTAATCATAATCGCCACGTCTCGGGTAACTGTCGCCCATGGCACTTTCATACAATCCAGAACTACCTGTAATCACAAGGCCAAGCATCTTTTCAGGATACATTTTAGTATGGTACAAAGCGATATGTCCGCCCAATGAATTTCCTAACAAAATCACACGATCAAAACCTTTAAACGTGATAAAATCTTTGACAAATTTGGCAAAAGCTTTTACGTTGGTTTTTAAGATATTTTGGGTGTAAATAGGAAGTTCAGGAATAATGACTTTGTAGCCGTGTTGTGGAAAAAAATCAGCAACACCATCAAAGTTGCTCAACCCGCCCATCAAGCCATGCAAAATGACGATTGGTGTTCCTTCTCCGGCTTCGAAATATTTATATTTTCCTTCTTTTTTTAAGCTGTGATTCATGGTGCTTCTTAGCTTTTCTGATGCGCACAAATATATGATTTTATAGACAATTTGAAACCGAACATCATATTATTTGATAAAAATAAAAATATAAAATGAATTTGAAGAAATAAATAAAAGAGGCAAAATCTCCCTGCACTTTTGTTTTGGGGTTTATTGAATTTAATCTAACTTTTTATGCAAATCGAGGTCTTTTTTATAATATCCATTTCAATATTTAAAGTTTCTTAACAATTTGCTAAATAAGTGTTTGTGAATTCAAAACAGATTCGCGACGGTTTATTTCTTAAAGTGGTAAAACTTATCAACAAAGTGGTATTTTGTGGTAATTTGTGGTAATTATTTTTATATTTTTGCTCCAAATCATTTAAAACCATTTCATTGAATTCAATAGTTGGAACATACGAATGTAAAGTCGACGCCAAAGGAAGGCTGCTCTTGCCAGCGCCTCTGAAAAAGCAGTTGTCGGTTGCTCTTCAAGACGGATTCGTTTTGAAGCGTTCTGTTTTTCAGCCTTGTCTCGAATTGTATCCGATGCAAGAATGGAATGTAATGATGCAAAAAATCAACAAACTCAACCGATTTGTCAAAAAGAACAATGACTTCATTCGCCGTTTTACAGCTGGAGTCAAAGTAGTTGAAATAGACAATTTAGGCAGGCTTTTAATTCCGAAAGATCTGGTGGTTTTTGCCAACATTTCGAAAGATATTGTCTTGTCTTCTGCGGTGAATATTGTTGAGATTTGGGATAAGGACTTATACGAAAAAGCAATTGATGATTCCGTAATTGATTTTGCAGACTTGGCAGAAGATGTAATGGGCAATGTAAATGACGATGACAATGGAATATCATAACCCGGTTTTATTAAATGCTTCTGTTGACGGCTTAAATATCAAACCTGACGGCATTTATGTTGACGTGACTTTTGGTGGTGGCGGACATTCAAAAGAGATTCTCAAAAGACTCGGTCCAAACGGAAAGTTGTTTGCTTTCGATCAAGATGAAGATGCTTTAGCCAATGCAATCGAAGATGAAAGATTTGTTTTAATCAATGAAAATTTCAGATATATCAAAAGGTTTCTCAGATTTCATAATATAAAAAGTGTTGACGGAATTTTAGCCGATTTGGGTGTTTCCTCGCATCAATTTGATGTAGCTGAAAGAGGATTTTCAACCCGATTTGAAGCCGAACTCGATATGCGAATGAGTCAGAAAAATGACCTCAATGCCTACAAAGTAGTCAATGAATACGACAGTGCGAATCTCACAAGGGTGTTTTTAGATTATGGTGAATTGAAAAACGCACCAGCATTGACAAGAGCCATTATCGAAGCGCGAGAAATTCAGCCAGTTAAAAATACAGAGCATTTAAAATTGGTGTTGAGCAGATTTTTACCCGCACACAAAAGCAACAAAATTTTAGCTCAAATATACCAAGCTATCCGAATTGAAGTCAACCAAGAAATGGATGTCTTAAAAGAATTTTTAGAACAATCGCTTGAGATTTTAAATCCAACAGGAAGATTAAGTGTGATTTCCTACCATTCTTTAGAAGATAGATTGGTAAAAAGATACATCAAAAACGGCATGTTCGAAGGCGAGCCGGAACGTGATTTCTTCGGAAATTTTTCAGTGCCGTTCAAAACAATCGGAAAACTGATTGTGCCAGATCATGCTGAAATTAAAATCAACAACCGCGCGCGAAGTGCCAAACTCAGAATAGCAGAAAAACTATAAAGCCTTAGTGCCCTAGCGCCTTTGTGACAAGAACATGAAAAACGGAGTTTATAGCATATTAAAAGCAAGATTTCTAATCAACGAAGAAGCCAACGCAGCAAAAAACTGGCGCTTCATCGTATTTCTGATTGTGCTCGCGATTATCATGATTGCCAACACACAACGCTACGAACAAAAGGTTTTTAGAATTGTCGAATTGACAAGTGAAGTCAAAGAATTGCGCTCAGAATTTGTAGACCGCCGTTCCGAATTGATGAAGCTCAAAATGGAATCAACCGTATCAGAAAAAATGGAAGCCAAGCAAATATATCCTGCGTCAGTGCCTCCAACTAAGATTAAAGTTAAAAAAGAAGAAGAGAAAAATTTCTTCAAAAAATTATGGCAGTAGAAGACAAACACATATCCTATCGTATGTATCTGGTCGCATTTACCATGTTTATCATGGCGATTGCGATCACTGTCAAGTTGACCAATATTCAATGGGTCGAAGGCGATTTCTATAGAAAGTTAGCCAAAGAAAGAACCGTCAGAAACTTCGTGATTCCAGCCAACAAAGGCAATATTTATTCCGCCGATGGGAGTTTATTAGCCACTTCAATTCCAAATTACGTAGTAAGGTTCGACGCTGTAGCACCCAAAGCCGAAGCATTCGAGAAAAATGTAAAACCTTTAGCAGATTCATTGGCTGTTTTATTGAAAAAACCCAGTAGCGAGTTTCAATCTGGACTAAGAAAAGCCCGTGCGACTAAAAACAGATATTTCCTCATCGCCCGTGATTTGAGTTATACCGAATACATGAAAATCAAAAGTTTTCCGCTGTTCAATCTAGGTGCTTATAAAGGTGGCATCATCACCGAACAAAAAACAGTGCGCGAACATCCAATAGGAAAAATCGCTGAAAGAACCATCGGATACGAAAGAGTTACGCCAAATGGTTCTAAAGATGGAAAAGGAATTGAATGGGCTTTTCGCAAATATTTAAACGGAAAAGACGGTAAAATTCTAAAACAAAAAATCGCCAAAGGCCAATGGAAACCAATCCGCGATGTCAATGAAGTAGATCCTCAAGATGGTTACGATGTGATTTCTACCATCGATGTTTACATCCAAGATATTGCGCACCATGCTTTATTAAAACAGCTTCGTCAATACAATGCCGATCACGGTTGTGTTGTCGTAATGGAAACCAAAACTGGAAAAATCAAAGCGATTTCGAATTTAGGAAAGAATCCAAGCAACACGAACAAAGAAGCCGACAGCACTTACTTCGAAACCACAAATTACGCTATTGCCGAATCGCACGAACCTGGTTCAACCTACAAACTGGTCGATTTAATGGCTTTGCTAGACGATAAAAAAGTAGATACGAGTGCCGTTTTCGATAGTTATGGTGGCATCATCACTTATTCTGAAAAAAAAGTCCGCGATTCCCACGAAGGCGGTTACGGCAAAATTTCACTTGCTAGAGGTTTTGAAGTGTCTTCAAACACGGTGATGGTGCAAGCGGTTTACAACAATTATAAAAATGATCCGGCTCAATTCGTTAACCACATCAACGATTATGGTTTGAATAAACCTTTAGGCCTTCCGATTAAGGGCGAGGGTATTCCTTATGTTCCGCAACCTGGCGACAAAAGATGGAGCGCGATTTCCTTGCCGTGGATGGCTTTTGGATATGGTGTTTCTATCACGCCTTTGCAAACCTTAACCTTTTACAATGCTGTGGCGAATCATGGAGAAATGGTCAAACCGCAATTCGTTTCCGAAAT
>ERZ724520.1834-NODE-1834-length-10295-cov-4.571777_pt1 | contig 10295 bp, 14 predicted proteins | sample MGYA00376053_ERZ724520 | MGnify/ENA primary metagenome ERZ724520 (study PRJEB28724, sample SAMN07190886) | activated sludge metagenome | isolation source: activated sludge of sewage treatment plant in Hong Hong | place: USA: Christiansburg, Virginia | collected... | reverse complement strand
CCAACACTATCATTGAATACCTTTTTAAAAAAATATTTTCGAAACATCAGTATATGCAATATGAAAAACCAGCTAACTGCTAAATTGTAATCTTCCTATCTTTTAATAATTTTATATGAGTCCAATTTTCTAATGATAGAACGGTATTGGATGTATTAATAGTTTATAATATGGAAGAATAGAAAAAAAAATATCTTCTCACCAGAATAAAGAAATAAGAATCGATCATTCAGTCAGATTACGATAAATTCAAACGATTGTTCCAAAAGAGAAATATAGATTAAGAACGAATAGATTCATATCTTTAGCTTGTCCTTAGAATATTTGACCATAACAATGCCTTCGCACTCAACCTCATTTAGTACCTTTAAAAATCACAAATTAATGACATATTCGAAAGAGCCAATCTCATCTTCGTCGATCTAGTAGAAAAGCACAAAAAAATATATGGTACTCTCAAACGTTTGGAATAGGGAAAAAATAAACTATAAATAAGATAAATCTGCCAGATTTGCCAATAAAAGATTTAGAGTAATCATATCGAGCACATCAGAAGTGTTATTGACTAGTAATCGAATGCCCGCTCAACTTTAATAAGAAAGTTAATAGAATAAACTTAAAAGGAAAGAAACCAACCTTTATTCACTTTTTAATAGGACCAGCTCTTTAAAGAATAATTAGAAGTAAAAATATTTTTATAAAGAAAGTTCTCAAACAAAAAGAATTATCCCTCGAAGAAAACTTTCGTGAGAGTAACATTTTTCTAGAGACTGTTACCAATTAGATAACAGATTTTATGATTTCGTTTAGAAACGATTTTGCAAACTGGGAAAATGTACAGGAAGAAGAGAACCTTAATTGGGCAAACATCATGAAAACTTACCTCAATAAAAAGCTGACAAAAGCCTTCGAAGTTAAAATTCCCAAATGGATCAAGAAAATGCATGTAACTTTCGTTGAAAGTCAACCAGTAAAACCAAAAGTTTATTTTATGAATCAAGCAATTCAAACAGTCCAGGCAAATTCAATAATATAAGAAGAGTTAAAGAGGTAGCTAAACGAGCTTAAATCAAAGATGAGTGACAAAAACTTGAGAATAAAATAGTATAGTGATAAATTAGAGATATAAATGTTGAAAAATGTAGGTTTGAAAAACTAATTAGACAATATGGAAAAAATGCTTACAAAAAAGGCTTAAAATAATAAAGAAAATGTAAGAAAATCAAATATGAGTAATTTCAATCCAAATTAAATGAGAACTAATAACTAATCAAAATTTCAACCATCAAATCACGAAACAAAAAACCAATCAAATAACGAAACAAAAATTCAATCAATAAACAGCTTAACAAAAGCTCAATCATTGAATAGTGACAGATATGGCCAATCACCATAAATACAAAAACATAAATTATCGAAATTGGGAAAATTAAATGAATTTGTTTAGAAAGAATTGAATAATCGAGATATTTTACCCGTTGTTAATGCAACTAAAAATAAATCTAAAGCTTCAAAAATGTTACTAGTACAAACCAATAACAAACCAAGCCTCAGAACGAGTACAGAAGGTACATAAAATCTTGCAATAAAAAAAAAGGCAAATAATTCAACATTTTAACTCTGTTAAACTGAGTCAATATGTAGAGATAGTGAAGTATCGAAATAACCACAACGGCAATAAAATTAAAACATCATCTTAATCGATCATCCTGTAAAAATTGTAAAAGATAACAAAGCTAATGATGAAAATACTTTGAAACTGAAGAAAAAAGTATATAATCGATAAAAAAAAGAAGAGCTTAAAAATGAGGTGAAGTAAGAGCCAACTATTGAACAGGAAACCAAATATATGAATACCATTAGTAGCGCACAAATTAGCTAAATTAGTATGAGTCGAGATAGTGGGACACGAAAAAGCTAAGTCCTTATAGTTCGAGAAGCTAATGTTGAAAAACTTAAATAAAAAGTTAAACATATCGCATAAAATTTAAGAAAAAGCAGTCAATTAAATCCTTCTATTTTGAGTTCTCCAAGAAATAAAAAATATTCAAAATAAATTAATGTTTTTCCTACTGAAGTTCTTAAATAAAATTCATCTTAAATTACCCTAAGCCATTTAAGGACATAATCAAATGTTAACCCTACCATTTGTTATGAGGGAAGTTTGACAGAATAAAGGGATATCTAGACCGATTTAGATCAAACTACAAGCCATTCAGTCATTCAAGTTACTAATCACTAAATTACCCCGATGAAATATCAAAATAAGAATAACTCATACAAATACTAAAAAAATAATCAGATTTAATAAGAAAATTAAGGAGAAACTCGTGAAAACTTTCACCCAAAAAATTTCGACCAAAAAGAAATAAAATTCATTGATTAGAAGAATGCAAATGAAACTTAAAAAATAATAAAAAAACATTTTTAGAATTTTAAAATTGGTAGCCTTTTGGAGCATACAAAGGATTTAAGATAACTTTCAAATTTATTATAAAGGTATATTTATGAATCTGAAGTAATAAAGATACAAAAATTAGGTGGTAAACCTCTCAAGACACCTTAAATTTCAATTGGTGATGGTATAAAAATGCCTAATATTAATCAAAACAACTCTTTAGTTAAGAAAAAAAATAAAGTGATAATATAGAAATAATAAAGACATAAATCAATGCACGTACGCAAACAAAGTTCCAAAAAGAAAAATCTAAAACTCCCGAAAATTTTGAAAAGTTAGTATAACTACAAAGATAAATAAGAGCTCAACTAAAAATATAAACTCGATCTAGGAGAAGACAATATTTCATTGTTTATTGATGACCAAATGGCCTTCAACTATGAGGAATCTTTCAATCAAATTTAAAATTAAAAACATATCCTTAAACCAAATCCAACTCAAATCTAAGGAATACAATAAATACTAGATTTACTCGAAATTATCAAAATAAAAAACCATTCTCTTTATTTGCAAATCTGCTCTTTCTTCCGACATCCTTTTACCTCAATCAAAAGTCATTTTTTAACTTTAGATTCCAATCATTAAATCAATCTTTCGAGACTCAGCAACTATTTTCTTAAAATACTATGGATCCATAAGAAATGCATAATAAAAAAATCTGAAGTGTTCTGTTCTCATATAGACTCATTCATTAGCAATCTTCGGGAAATATCAATTGTTGGCCATATAAAGAAATGATATAAATATAATAATTTGAATTTATTACTTTAATCCATCGAGTAAATTTTTAATCTTTTGTGTAGTTTTCTGAAAAAATATTAAAACTAATTTAAGATTGCTTTTAATCATAAGGCATGTTTTCCTATTGAAAAATATTTATTAGATATCGTTGAATGTATAACTGATAAAAATACCTTTTCTTTATAATAATTCAGTATATCTGAAACTTATGGCAAATTTTTTCATCAAAACCGATAAAGACTTCTATTTTGCAGGTGAAACCGTCAACGGCAACATTTTTGTCAACGTCGGCGCCATGATAGTCGGAGCTCAAGGATTATCACTCAAATTTACAGGATATGAATGCGTCAAATGGTCCGAAGCTCAAGAGCTGCATCGTCCCCATCCACCACCACAACGACCAGGACATCCTCCTCCGATTGTATTCGATCCTATTGCTGCTATCCCTCCAAATGAACTCTTTCACTCCGATGTACTCATATTTCAAAAAAGAACTTGGGGATTTCAGATTGCGAATCCTAGGATAATCCCGATTTTGTTAATCGCAGACCAAAATACATACGAACTTCAGCAAACAGATACTATAAAATGACTTACTATGAAACCAGAAACCTTTTTACCAGGAATAAAATGATGGTCTATCAGTGCAGTGGTTTCCCTCCTGGACAGTACTCCTTCCCCTTCAACTTCAAGACATTCGAGGGATGGCCTGCCTCCTTCAGTTACTACACTCCCACCAAAAAAGGTGTAATTACTTATCACATGACTGCAGCAATTGAACCCTTAACACCACAATTTCAAATTCAAGGTGGGCGCGAAGTCATTCTGAGAGAAACTCGAATTGTGCAAGCCCAACAAAAGGAATCATTTGCGAACATTACAAGTTGTTGCTGCGTGGGCAAGGGTGTTTCGACAGCCCGAATGTCATTTGCAAAGGATGGCTTTACCCCGGGATAATTAGTGCAAATGCTCATAGAAGTTGATAATACTCAGTGTACTGCCAACATAACAACGATCGGAATATCAGTGTCGAATCAAGTCACTCTACGATCACCCAATGGCGCTTCAACCGGAGACTCCCGCACTATGTTTAGTAAAATAGTGAATGGAGTTCCTGCAGGGTAGTCGTATATTGTAATTTTAATGTAATAAAGGGTTAAAGAGCAATTAAATAACAATTTATGATGCCTAACAACGCCTAAATTAAGCCTACCTGCTCTGGAAAGCTATTATCGTCTCGCTATACTCTTAGTGTGCATTTAAAGCATGATATTTCTTGCGCATGCTGTTCAGATTCGGTCGGATCTGCCATTGACATCGTAAAACTCTTACTATTAAGATTATCTTCCCAATAATTCCAGTCTATAATATGCCGCAGGTCTTCCAAGGCGGATGGTCACCCCAAATCATGCCTGCCTGCAACATGATCCTCCCCAACGATTTCGCGAATCCGAACATGGGAGCAATGGGAGGAGGATATCCTGGTATGTGATCTAAGCTTAAGTCTTCATTATCGTTGTTTGCAGTTTTAATTAATAATGTGATATTATAAAAAAGAAATGACTGATATCTTATCAATTAAATACAAAGGGATCGAGCACGATATCTCAGAGTTTATAAACATTCACCCCGGAGGCTCGGCAATTATCAAAAAATATCTACCCTTTGATAACGACATCACTCAAGTTTTCAAGTAATAGTAATACAAATCAGAGCCATTCATTCAAAGGAAGCATAGAAACAACTCCAAAATCTAAAAATCATCAACCAAAAAATAGAAAGAACCAAAAATTAAAAGATATACATAAAAATTTAAGAAAGAGTTAGCAAACTATACCAATGTTCCTACACAATTGAAATCACCATCTTGCTTTTTTTGATAATTCTATATGTACTAAATTTCTGGATCAACGAACCTCTTATTCTCATCCTACAATTTTTCATTTTCCAAGTCACAGCAGCCTGGCTGGCCCATTCTCAACTACACTCCCACATTCCCTTCTCTCAAAAACTGGGAAAAGTATCATTAAATCGAGTTAGTTGATAGGTCGAATCATTTTAGGTTTATCAGCACAATGGTGGAAATAAAAACACAACACTCATCACATATTCTCTAATCATGAGTCATTTGATCCAGATATCAAACACAACTATCGCACCATATTATTCCCCTTACTTCTATTTAAATGGAAACTAGAGTCTATTTTCAACTCTCTTAAAACCTTCTCTATCGTATTCAATCATCTATAAAGATATAAATTCTGTCCTTAGGAATTCATTACTATTTAATGTCATTCCTAAAACTTCAAATTATCATCGTTGGAGAACTAATTGCTAGTTTCTACATTTCAGTGGTCGTCTTTGGCAATCACGAAAAATCTTTAAGGTACAAAAGCGATTTTCTGGATGATTTCTTGACACATCAAATCGCAACAACAGTCGATTATGATTTCCCATCTAAAACATCTTTACTGTTTTTGGGTGGTTTTCAATATCATTGCTAACATCATTTATTCCCTCAAATCCCTTTCTATCACCTCCGCTAGGCCAGCAAAATCATAGCATAATAACTGCAGATTTATAAAAAATTAATTAAAATTTAAAATATGATATGAATACATTCCTAAATTTCAATAATCAAAAAGGCAAAGACTGCTCATCCAGTTTTTTCATATATTTCAAGTATTTTACATAATTTGATACAAACGATCGAGATATAAGAATCGAAAATAAACAAATGAATAAATTATTGAAATCATTGAGGCGAATTATTACTGGCTTCCAGTTATATTTTATTTAACACCTTTTTGCTTAATTAATTTGCAGAAGTCCAGCAGTCAGTCAGAGAATTTAACACATTCTTTTGCACATTTGTAAGCTCCGCTTTTTTATACACAAAAATCGCCTGCAAAGAACCATAAAAGAGCTACTACGCAGTGTATTGACATCCCTCCACTAAAGTTACCATCACATTCAACACATCCATGATCACAGGAATAATTTGGGGATACCAAGGGAATCGAGCAACAAAAGGCTCAATAAAATCGTAAGGAGTTGTATATTTAAACTTAAATCCCAAAGCTGTCAGCACCTTTAACTCATAATTCAAAGATTCATCTCCACTGACTTTCAACTCAGCAGACCAGTACAACGAAGACAGAGGCACACGGTCAGAGAACTCACGGCTTTCGTTAAACTAAGTATAAAACAACTTACCTTAATAGCGAAACTCATGCATACGATGCCTAGGGGCAAGAACTAAGATTTGTCTATATTTTGGTAAAAGTTGAAAACTTGGTCAAAATAGACTCTAGTAAGATATCGAGTGGCTGGATTGAGCTGGAGATTGTTACAAGCCTAAATAATGTAAGAATGAGTAAGAAAAGGATGACCTAATCATCCCTTGATTTAGTATTACCTCAAGAAACCAATCAATTATATTCTAGTAATCACAAAATCCTAATTTGGAGGTTATGCGTTCAAGCTGGACGATATTCTGTGATAAAAATCAAGATTACCTTTTCTGAACGACGGTTTTAAACGATGTTTTCTATGATATTCTGAGTTAGCATATGATATTATTATCTAATATATTTTGAACATCGCTTATACCAGAACACCTACCTCAATTAATAAATTAAAAGTAGTAACAACCCTACAGACCAAAGGGCCACCCCTAATTTTAACCCTCTGAAAGTAAGGCCTTATCCTTATCATCAATTTTTAATCATTTCTCATCAACCTACTCAGTTAACCAAAATAAGATCTATTATGTATAAACTTACAGTGTTTTCCACCTATCCTTTAATTTTAACCTTTTTTCATAAATATACGCTTTGGTGGCCTGAAATCTAAAAGAAAATTAAAAATAATAAATATAACAATTTTAACATTTTTAATCAACTTTCTTTCAGCATCTTTTTTGAGATATATCTCTTTGTAATCGGAACAGACATCATAATCATGAGAATTAAACTTAACTTTTCTCTGTTTTGTATTTACTAAATGTAATATAATTGACATGTAATCAAAATTGATAAATAATGGGCTATTTATTTAAAATAAGTTTACGTGCTTATTATCTCTAAAGGCTCAATTTCACATTTATTACAACTCATTAATTTATTAATCTATAAACTGATGAGGTACTGTTGTAATGTACAGCCATTTATTCTTAAATATTAGAGAATGCCCGAGCTCTGCTTTTTTGATTAGTATTCTAAAATTCGCTTTAAATTTGAAAATATATGTGATTTAACAGACTACTTTATATTTTAACATCAAATAAAGTCACATTTTCAATTTATAAACAATCCTCCCTCCATCATAATTTGCAACCCCACTTTAATTATATACCTTTATGGCCGATAAAAAGAAGTCCAAAAAAGATTAAGTGAAACAGGCTTAACTGGAACAGATGATGGAGGCAGAAAAAAGAGAAGAGGAAAAGCAGAAGAAATAGGAACGACTTAAATAACTCGCAAAAAAAAGTATATACATCTAGATCAAGGTGCACCCCTCGTCAATTACGGCCTACTCGATGCCTACTAATTCTTTCTCTCTCAACTCGCAGGCGCAGGCATCCCCCAAGGCAACGTTTATGAATTCGCCGCACAAACGCTACTCAAGTTCGAGAAAAACAAACTAAAAAAAATGTAACAGTTAAAAGAGGTCGAAAGAGTCAACCAGGAAGCAGTTAAAATAGTCAGCGAAAGCCCAGTGAGGTCCAAATCAAAAATTCAAAAATAAATAAAACCTCAACTCCTCCCCTTCAAGGGAGAACTCAACCCCCAATAACTATAATTCCTAGAAAGGAAATGATTCCTTCCCTCCGTACTTAATAACAAAGTAATATTCACAAATAAACTATCCCTTCATTCTTATATTTAACTTTTTATTTTTTAAATTTAATAATCAATCGTATGAAAGGCGAAGAAATAAACAATTCATCTCTCGGAAATTAAATAGACCTATCAAAAGCCACCAGGAAACAGCATCCCATCTACCTAAACATATACGATTTCAATACCTGCTTCAATTCATGCTGTCGCTGCCTCGGCCTCGGAGTCTACCACACAGGCATCGAGGTACAGTAATGATCGCCCGACAAAGTGAACAGGAGTACATCTACTTTGGCTTTGACGGAGATTAAACCGGTGTAGGCACTCTTGAACCCAAAGGAGCAGCCTACCCCTTCAAAGAGCAACTTCTCTTAGGACAAACTTAGTATAACAGCTATTAGGTCGATTAACAAGTCCTCGACCCCTTGCGCCTATAATTTACAGGTAGGTACTCCTCCCTTAAGCCAGTAAATACGTAATTCAGGAAGACGCTATGACCTCCTTAACTTCAACTGTAACCACTTCTCTCGAAGATTCGCCTAGATGCTGCAAACCACCCATCCCGTACCCAACTACGTCTATTCAATCACTGATTTCTTCAATAAGTGCAGGTGCTGTCTGCCAAACTGCATCCTCAACGGAAGACTGGACTGGTTCGACTTTGGCTAGAAATAGGACTATGAGTCACTTGAAGAAAGCAAACATGTTTCCTTCAAACATGATATTCACAAATGAATATATACTCAATTATCAATATCAGAACATAGCACACCCGATCTTCACAGCTCTGCTAAACTATTAAAATGTTATATTTCCGTTACTTCCGCAAAACTACATTATCTGCTTGATGTCTCCCTTCCAATTCACAGTATCAGCGATCGTTCGCAACCTCTAAGAACTTATGCTTTTTTCCCCTTTCGCTATCAGTTCGAATACATCATAGTTTCGTTGCAAACTTTACGGTTAGCCCATCTCGTAGTACAAATCGAAAAATTAACCAAAATCAATCTAAGTCTTATTCAACCGCTTCCAAAACATAGTAAACTGCCCACCCTCCTTTTTCTAACCGATATTGTACCCCAACAGCTTCAAACTCAACGCGCACTGACTCTGACTTATTTGGTTACGAGAGTGCACTCGGAAAGCCCTCTCCACTTCGGTTTCCTCCAAGGCTGATGAGTTATTCTTATTTTTCTGACTCCTTCTCTCCAATTTAGTTGCCGAACTCACTTTTAACAGCTTAGGATCTCCGCTAGATTTGCTCGGCTTAACAATATTTCTATGTTTGCTAGGGGTCTTGGCAGTTTTGACCACTGCCACATTCTTGATTTGCCTCATCTCTCTATTTTTAGATTGATTCATTAGTTGCTTTAATAATATACAAAAGATCAAATATATAAACTCAAGTCAACATTTAAAATCACGGCTAAATACTGCCCCTCTCAGAAATATTAATCAGGTACTCGCCTGCCCTCTCCTACTCTTCTCGCTCCAACACTGCATCCTCTGCCTTCTCATCCCCAACAAGTGCCACCAATCTCAGCCTTTTCTTCAGCTTCACTATGAACACTCGCCCCAACAAAATAGTTACCACCACAAAAACTATGCAACCAACCACTATCAATCCTATCTGTAAACCGCTGAGGATAAACTCATCTTAAGATTGAAGAATTATAGTTGCAGAACGAGCTCCAATGGGATTATTAGCTGTTACTATGATTGATTGAGTATAGAGAGGCTATACTTCCCCACTAAAATCATCACTCTCAAGCCCATCGATGTGGGCTATAAGCTTATTGTTGATATTTAAGACCTAGAGGTTTTCGTGATGAAGCTGAGTAATTTTATGCCCAATAAGTTCCCAAGGAAAATCTTACTCGACAGCATTAGATTTATAAGTCTAAAAACGATAGGCTGCGAAACTATAGTGCTCCTTGACCCGATCGCTGTTTAACACAAACTGCTCCAAATCAAAACATCCATACAGTTCTTCCAATTTGCCAAAACCCACATCCAACACATACTTTATTACCAAATAGTCTTTTAAACTTGCAGAAGTAGCAATATTTGATCCAAATTTGTAGTAAATCGACTCAAGAGTTATCCTTTTGATAACTTTTATGTACTTGCTCAGCACCACTTTGAATTGGAAACTGTGAAACCTATCAAAAACAACAATAAGAGTCAAAATTTACTATTAATCGAAATCTGAAACCTCCATCTTGGTAATGGTCTGAACAATATTAGCTTCGGAA
>ERZ724520.1819-NODE-1819-length-10343-cov-4.721715_pt1 | contig 10343 bp, 14 predicted proteins | sample MGYA00376053_ERZ724520 | MGnify/ENA primary metagenome ERZ724520 (study PRJEB28724, sample SAMN07190886) | activated sludge metagenome | isolation source: activated sludge of sewage treatment plant in Hong Hong | place: USA: Christiansburg, Virginia | collected... | reverse complement strand
TCACATTAATCTTCTTCTCCTCGAAAGCTTGTAGCATAAACCAATCATTGGATAAACTAATCTCGTATTCATGCGACTTTACTATACCAATGTAAACAGAATGAAGAGTGAGGTTCGTCACTGTCAGAACTCGATGTAGGTCGCTCGGTAAAGAAAAGTTCAGATGTTTCGGGGGAATGATCTAGATGATATCCATCCTGAGTATTAAAATTATCTTCTACTTATAACATATTCAATCAGGCCATCTGATAACTTTTACTTAAAGATAAAAAATAAATCACTTTATTCTCGGTAACAGCTACACTCGACGACGAACTGAAGATTTCTTAGGAGATTGTCTCAAATTATAAATTTTTCTCAGCTCCGCTTTGATATCTCGATCCATCCCCTTTCTTTACTCATATTCATACTCCTGCCTGCCTTGACTCCGACCCTCAATTCTGAGCATTCCCTCCAAACTTTTGTGATCAATCTGATATTTTTTCTCCTCACCATGATGCCGCCGCTACTCTGCCCCGATCGAAATCACAGGCAACTTATTGTTATTATTTTTTAGCACTATTCTATCAAGTGCAGGCAAATTCAATCCTTTCAAGCTATTATTAGTAGAACTACTAGATTTTTGTTTTCCACTCTGAGAAGCCTTTCCTATCCCTCCCTCATTCTCGCCATCATAGTTAGATTTTGGCAACCTATCAGTCAAATAATGCAAATTTTTATGAGCTCGTATCGTTTTCAATAGCTCCTCCTTGAGGTTAGCCTACTGCTTTATATTAATCCCTAGCTCATCAGCTTTCCATGACAAGTTACTCAGCAACTCATCCGCATCCGGACGATTTGCAGGATTCACCTGCAGCATCATCTTAATCACTCCCGCTAGTTGCTTTGAAAAATTATCACCCACCTTGCTGTAAGAACCTTTAATGACTTTCTTATACAATCCATCCATGTCTTCAGCCCGAAATGGAGGCTTCAAGGTTGTCATCTAATAAATTACGCATCCCATCGACCATATGTCTGATTTAATATCGTAAGGTTTATCTTTCCAAACCTAAGGACTGGCATAATACGGAGTTCCAGTCTGAGTATAAAGTAGACCGTTTTTTGCAATTTTTGACACATTCATATCCCCCAACTTAGCATGCCCGCTCTTGCTCAGGAATACATTCGCGCTCTTGATGATGAAAGCTCTACCTTAAGGTCCCGATGGAAAATATTGAGATCATGCAACTTTTTCAGTCCAATCGTTATCTGAATGAGCGTCCTCCAAATTTCGTCTTCGGGGAAGGTACTTTCTTCCTTTTGATGCCCGACTATTTTTTGATAGAGATCACCATCGTCCAGGTACTACATGACAATACTGCATAGATGCAACAATACCATAGAGAATTAGATTCGATGAAGGCCTGTTTGTAGCCAACAATGTATGGGCTTTTTATCGAAGCTAAAATACGAACCTAGTTAAGTGCATTCTATTGCTCCTTCTCCGAAAGGTTGTTCATTTTCACCTTTTTGAGAGCGTATATCTGCGAGTCTGCAATGCGCTGCACCTTGTAAACAGAAGAGTAAGCCCCCTCTCCCAGTTTCGACAAAATCACGAAGTCTTTCAAGGACATTGTTCAATTAAAATTATATGCCAACTAAATATCGCTATTAATTCCTCATAGCTGGCAATAGTGCTGTTTGTATATGCAACAATTTGGTGAAAGTCTAATAAAGGAAATATAATTTATTGATTATTAAACAGTCGAAATAAATGCTAAAAGTAAGTTCTCCCGTCCGGAATAACAATTTCATACCCAAAGCATGGCTACCTTCAGTAAAAACAACTCACGATAGAACCACAAGCAAAAAGAAAACTAAAAGCAATCCACTCGAATTCAAACGATCAGTTCCACAGAGGCATATCAAAGAATTCTTGCTTCCAAGGAAATCACGCTCCCAATCGTTTTAAGAATAAATGTACAATCTAACTAGTCTAGTTTTAAACTCGAATCGCAAAAATATAGGTATATACGTAAAGGAAGGTACTCACAAGCCGAAAGCATCGATCAACATATAAGGCGGGCGAAGTCAGAAATGAGTAAATCTAAAGTGCAAGAAGTGATTAACGAGCAAAAAAGATAAAAAAGGTCAATTAGTTAAGCACACAAAAGAGAAATCGGCTATTTAAATCAAGCTTGGAACTAATACTTTTCAAATTTGCATTACAGATAGGCGCAAATTATGTAATGCTTTCGACGAGAGCAGCAAAAGGAAATCAGAAAATCACAGTCAAAAATATAAAAACGTTCTCGTTCCCTTAATGTCACCTCCAGATAAATTATTGAACTAAAATAAAAAAAACAAATCTTATAGCAAAACGAAAACTATGACCAACTGAAGTTTGTTAAAGTACAAATTAATGAAGCTGTACATTTTTAGATATGTAGATGATTAGATAGCACCAAAAACGATGCAAAATAGTATAGAGATTCACCGAACTCGAAGAAGAAAGACTCAGTATCACCCAATCAAAAAAATATTCAGTTCTAATCAGTCGATTGGAGTAATACCGCAAAGACAAAGAACACACCTACCTTCGCGAACAAAAACGACTAAAGCAAAAGTACAAAAACGTACTGCAAAAACTAAATCACGAACAGAAAATATAACTCTAGCAGATTTCGACAATGGCTAAACTCATGTAATATTGATCTGCCTTTTGCAGGTGCTGTTTGTCGTTATCTATCACTAAATTGAACTTAACTAATACAAATCAAATAAATATCAACGGTTTCTCAAACAATTCATACATTTTTGATGGGTAATGCAGAAATAAAGACTGCTGCAAATCCTGAATATGTATTTATATGGCCCACGTATCCTTGATGACCTCCAACTCGTCCCCTTGGTCGAAAAGATGGTGATAGTAAGGCTTGATGTTACCAATCATCATGCCCTTAATGGCCACAGTCTCATTGCTCTTGAACTTCATCGCTCCCTTTATCACCAAGTATATGCATTTGGCACAGTTAGTGTCCGTAGAACCAGCTTCAAATGTCTTCACATGCGATATTCTATTTATCATTCCATACTCAGATTCTCCCTCAAACTCAAAATTTTCAGCCTTTGTCTATGCCCTGCTATCAATGCCCGCTCTTACGGTAATCCTAAGTGAGGAAATGAAACTGTTTTATTTAACTCGACTCAGAACGTTCTCAGGATTCAGATCATTTTTAGTTTCAATCTCCTTCCACTGATTATAAAAGTATATATTTCTCACAGGTTCGAACATTATCATCGCCCTCTGCTCCCCCCTTATCGATTTTTAATTTGACAAACAACTATCTACTCCATAAAGCTTGCCTTTCTCATCCCTCACATATCCGCTTCGAACGTAGACTACGCGTTATGAACAGTTAAACACTTAGTTATGTTGTAGTTATTTGCAATCCAGCTTTGCGTTTATATCTCCATTTTTATATTAAAAAGACTAGTTTTTGAGAGCTGCCCTAAGAGTATGGTGCGTGTGCGGATGTGCCGTAATAGTAACCATCTATTGATTAGTATTAAGAGTCACGAAGTATTTATTGTTGTATTTGCGATTGACCCGATTTAGAATAATCTTCTTACGATAAACCTATGGACAATGTTCAAATTGTTTCTTAATACTCTCCTCAAATCCATAAATCACGCAATATTCGAGGTCTAGTAGCGTATTAAGTTCCTGAGGGATATAACAGAGCTCGTGAGAGTAAATTCTTAGTCGTTTGAGTCCAAAAAAGAATTCCCAGTATTAAATGTAGTTTTCTGCACTTCTCTTAAAACTAATCTCAATATTTTTGAATCTGTGCCGAACTACATCTGTCAATCAATACCTCCCTCATCGCAAAGTATCTTGCCCTCCAACTTCTTTTTAATCATTTCTCCAGACCAAAAAAAATAACCACTCAACTTTTTTTTCAACTATTCGTAAACACTGGCCTCAGTTATCACAGTAACCTTTTACAGTTTCATTAGACACTCAAATATATTCACATTCATCGCATCCGTCATAAAAATTGCACGCAAGGAACTAATAGGCAGACCATAATAGTCGAATAATCGCTATAGATGCTCACAAGGATCCACCACAATCACGTCACATGCGTTTATTATAAAGATAGTGCGTCCATTCGGTGCAACCACCAAATTAAGCTGGTCAAACGCAGTGTTAAATCCAACTCCATTCGGCTAATATCTGATTTGTTTGGGTATAAGCTACTCCATAACTATTTTTATGAGATTCTCTTCGTTAATATCATAATCCTTAAAAAACTACCATTTAATCTCATTCACCCTCACCTAATCAAGATCGCCAATCAGCTGCTCAACTCTTTTTTTCACTGTCACCTCCGAAACCAAAATGCTTCGACAGCTCATCAACGCCAACACCTATTTCGCTTACATTTTACCTCAAACTGCCAAAGGAACAGCGAGAGGGAGCTGATATACGGAAAGGACGAAAGCACTATATGATCGATTTTAAGCTTGCTGAGGGCAGACCTGTCAAGCATCAGAGTGTGAGTAAGTCCGAAGAGGTATTTGGTCTGCTTGTGCCGGAAATACACACTGCATGGCACATAGTTTACCAATGATGTAGGATAGATATAATTTACATAGTGGCCTAATTATTATATCGAAATAGAATGTTCAAATTGCTACTTGCACCCTAATGGAAAAAATACGCAGAAAAACTCAAAAACATAGGCATCCACGCCTCCTCGCCCAAAACCACCTCCTTCAAAGACATCAGCATGCTCGTCATCATCGACGTACTGCACCACCACAAACTATAACACTACCTCAAAGCCATGCGCAAAAACACACTTGACCCCGCAGTCATGCTAAAATACTGTGTCTTCATACATCTCACACTCCAGGAACATCCGCGTCTCGATTAGTGCAAAGTTATCGACTTCCTCAGCTATCTCCTATAGCAGTCCAGTGCGCTTATCGCGGACTACGCCAGTTTATAGGCAAAGGAAGAAACAGGGCACTGCACCAAATCAGCTTGCAACCGCTCGATTTCTACGCGTGAGGACGAAGTGATCTGCAAATAGGTGTTGCTGCTATCTGCCATTGTACGTCCATACATCGGTTATCTCATGAAGATTATATCAAACTCCAACACCTATCAAGAATGGCAGAAAAAGAAACAACACTTCGAAAAACACGAAGCCTGGATGATGATCAACCTCCTCAAAACCATTACCTCCGTCACCAACCAGTTCACCATGATCGGCAGGTACTACATCCGCTCCTACGGTTACCTTGTCGTACTACTCACAAAAGCACTCTCACGAGACATACGAATGTACATCGAAGCCACAGGCAGGTACGTCACAACCAAAAACTGCATCCTCTCCTGTTCCTCATCCATCAACGCAGAACACAAAATGGAAATAGAAGAATTCATCAAAATGCTCGAAGAAATCACCAAACTCAACGATCAACTCCTCGGCGTATACCTCGGGAAGTACTTCTTTGAACAACTCCAAGACATCCCCGAACCCAAGTGGATCAACACCAACTCCACACAATTCGATACCATCTTCAAACTCAGAAAAGTACTCACTGGCAATCCGCTGAATCTTCCCCCCAAAGCAGCCAAATCTTTATAAAAAGGGGAAAAAGAGATAAAAGTCAAGATCGGATGAGCGGATACAGCAAAATATCTGGGAAAGCTGATATTTAAAGTAATCTGATAATATTGGTGTTAAATATAATCTATAGGATCGTTTAAATATGCTCACTTAATAAAACTAACTCCAACAAAAAAACCCACAGTAACACTCTTAATCACACAACCAACTCTCCATCTCTCGCCTTGCAGAGGAAATCGAAGAGTAGGAAAGAAATAACCCAAATATCAAAAATAATAATCAAGCCCTCGTTTCCGAACCAAACCACCAAGGAGAATCTTCTCATCGGCAAGAAATTCATAAACCATACACCTACTAACAACAAGAAAATTTCACAATTCCAGATGCACCCAACATCAAAATCAACTATTCCGCCAACCTACCTTACCAACAATACAATAACATGTACCTCCCACCCCAACCAGTTAATAGCCACACCCTCGACATTCGACAATATTCTGGCAATCAAATGACAGCCTCGAAAATTTTGATGTAACGGATGAAGCCCCAAAAGCTAAAATCCATACAATAAAACGAAAACGAGTATCGAAGATCTGACGAAGAAGCACCCGACTCACAAACCAGCTTCCTTGAGAGCAGAATCGTAAATAAAGTAAGAATACAAAACATGAACAACCATAAGCAGTGCAATACCCAATATTAGGTGTAAAAGAAAATAGAAAAACCAATTCTCAGTACAACTAAAAAACCCAACTCAGTCCAGCAAAGCCAGCATTTATAACAGGAAGTCGTGTTTAGACCCATTTAAGATAGCATTGAACTTAATATGCACAATTAAGATGAATTTGAACTACTGCAGGAAAGAAACACACTACCCAACATACTATAATCAGAACTACCTTAAGCAAACCAACGAATTCCAGAAGGGCTTTTCAGTCGTTCCAGTCAAACTACCCTTGTCAACAAGGTCGGAAACACACATGTATCTAACCCGAATGCTTCCAATAGACTCGAGAACTTCCAACACAACCAACAAAATCCCCATAAATAAATGTACTAAAAAATATAAAATCTCGCAAGCATCATCTAGGGACTTAGCTCTAAAAGATTTTCTGAACCAAGATTATAAGGGCTGTAGAATGACCTTCTAAATACTCATCACCTAAAAGAAAAAATATAGAATTAACTCAAAGAAATCAAGATTCGGTTGAGTCAACTCGAAACATAGCAAAACAATAAAAAAATAAAAACTTCGAATCATGAAACTAACATATCTTCAAATCAAAATAAGGAACAACAAAAAAATATCCCGATAGCAGGAAGATAGTCACTTCTTCACTAATCAAAGAAACCAATCAATTAATAAATTGATTCTATGTCACGGTAAATAAATAAAAACGTTTAAGTAGCTAATATGTATACCATCCAAGATCTCGAATCAATCTCAAGTCTAAAAATTTGGCAACATTTAATTTAGTTAGAACATTTTGGCTTGCCTCAAAGATAGCATCTCCTCTCACAAATACTTTTACTCTTAGGATTTGAAATAAGATATAAGATTATATGTTCCAATTTTCAATTGGTTGCTGAGTTGATAATACATCAAATAATCATCATTATAACATCTAAATCTTGCTACATTGGACAATATCAACGCAACAATCATCATTTCATCAAACAAGGATTCGGACTCTTCATCGAACCAACAAAATAAATTTTTGCAGGCTAATTTAAGAACAATCACAGATATGGTCATGGAATTGCATTTTACAAAAACCGATCCTCATATCAAGGTCAGTGGTTCAATGATAAATACAAAGGATAGGGAGTTTTCATCTCCTAGATTGGCGATACTTATCTAGGATAATTTTAAAATAATGAAAAACAGGGATTTGGAGTTGAGGAGTTTGCTAATGGTGACAAATATGAAGGTACCTACAAAAACAACGCTTGGTAAGGCAAAGGTAATTTAAAATTAATACAGGAATATACACTTGGAAAAATTCATCCAGATATGAAGGTTAGTTTACCTCTGGACGATTGGAAGGTAAAGGCTAATGGGTTTCCTATAAAGGTGACTCCTACACAGGATAGTATCGTAACAATTTAAAGGAAGGCTGGGGAATTTACAAATGGAAAAACGGAAAAGTGTTTGAGGGATATTTTCATAATGGAAAACGAATGAACCCTTAAAAAAAGATAGTCAACCAATAGCCCCTTCGTCTTCAAACATCCTTAATTTCTTAGCAAAAACACAGAAAAAGAATTCAAAGCCTGTCAAAAATCCAGTTAGTGGAACGATAGTTCTGCGTTAATAAGGTTTTAAAAAAACACACAAGATAAAGGATTAACAGCTAGTAGAAATTTAGGATATTTTTCAACTGATATATTTATTAATTGATATATTTAATTTTCTTCAAAAGTAATTTCAGTAACGAGGACTAACAAATACAATAATAGATCTACAACTACATCATCCGTCTCTCTGATCTCCGAAAGTCTCCATTGGCTCTTCAGGAGCAGAAGGACCAGCCTTTTTCTCTTTTTCTCTACGTTTAACTCCAGAGACAACATCGTCGATTCTCAACAACATGCAGGTTGCTTCAATTGAAGTTTTAATCACTTGATTCTTCACAGCAATTGGCTCCCAAACATTTGAGGTAGTCATATCGCTGATCTTTTTGATGTTTCCGTCAATTCCAAAGTTAGAGTTACCAGGTTCTGAGTGCTTAGCTCTCAACTCAGTGATAATTCTGACGACATCCATACCACAGTTAGTTGCCAAAGTTTTTGGGATGATTTACAGAGCATAACCGACTAAATAAAGGACTATATACCTGCTCGGAAAGGAAGCTGCTCAATACCCTCATACTTATTTGCCTCTTCGTTAAGTCTGGCTGAAATTTCCATCTCCGCTGCACCTCCTCCTGGAACAAGTCTAGGGTCAGTGTAAAGGTTCTTAGACACTCCAAGACAGTCATGAAGGTTTCGCTCCATTTCGTTGAGCACATCCTTTGAGGCACCTCTTAAGATGATCGAGCAAGCAGTTGGGGCTTTGCATTCAACGAAAAATGAGAAATAGTCATCTCCGATTTTTCTGATATCGAACAAACCGCACTCAGTTCCCACATCTGACTCTTGGATCTATTCAGGTCGATTAACAATCTTGGCACCTGAAACACGAGCAATTCTGACATTATCAGTTTTTCTAATTCTTCGAATGCATGAGACATTGCCCTTCAGCAAGAAATGCTGAGCCAAATCAGATACTCCTTTTTCAGTGATGACAATGTCTGGTTTCCACTTGAGAATGTCGTTGCACATAACTGCAATTTCTTGAACTTCTTGTTCAAGAGCATCACACATGGCATTCTAGTCCTTGAGCTCCATATTGGTCTGACTCTCTCCCTTCTTGTATTCCATGGGGCAATCGAGCAAAATTATTCTGGGATTACGAATTTGCCTTCTCATTTTAGGATGGGTAATGTCCTTGTTCACCATAACTCCATCAAGTACTTCACATTCCTCCAAAGTTCCTCCTGGAATCTTTTCAATACGGGCATATCTCTTAATCTCAAGATTAAGTTTGTTCTTTGTGCCTTCCCTGATAATAGTCTTTGTTGCTTTGATGGTCAAGTTAGAAATCAGTTTTCCCCAACGACTGGCAAATTTAGTGCCGATGCAACTCTGAAGAGCCTGCATTACTTCCTCGTCTTTTGACGTATCAATAGGTTTAGCAATATCAATAAGGACCTTCTTTGCGAATTCAAGAGCCTTGTAATATGCACTCACAACAACGGTTGGATGCAGGTTCATCTCCATGAAGGGACGAGCAGCCAACATGAGTTCGCCAGTCATAATGATTACTGAAGTAGTTCCATCACCAACCTCCTCGTCCTGTACACGAGCCAACTCAATCACGCTCTTGGCAGCAGGATGTTGAACATCAATCTCGCGCAAAATTGCATTTCTATATTGGATAAGCCGTACCCGTCGTTGGTCATTACGATTCCGCCCATGGGGTCCAGCAGCATCTTAAGCATTGACTGAGGACCGAGAGTCGAAACAACAATTTCAGAGACCGCCTACATTAATCAGGAATGAGGAAAGGAAAGAGAAGAATGATCTTCTCTGTAATAATTGTACTCTGGCGGCTTGAATGTTAGCGAGCTGAGCCTTGCGACCCGTCTCTCGCTTAGTGTTCGTGTTCATCACCATCACTGGAGCTTGCATTTCTCTTAATCTAATTATATATCCAAACTTTAAATTTTTTTAAATTAATCCAAACCACCTTTATTCCCCCACAAAATAATAACTCACTTTTAGGTCATTTTATATCAAAAATAACACAACCTAGCAATATTAAAATAATCATGAATTATAGACCCATTGATTTGGCAGTAGATTTTAATTTTTGCCTTGTTATATTTGATAACTTCTCTTGCCTTAACAAGTTTGATTGGAAAAGTAGACTTTGCATTATAATTAATACTAATTCAAAAGCTAAGATCCTATTACTATTATTATCCTTATTAATTGATTGTTTAAAAAGACTACTTACAATATTAACCATTAGCCCTATGATATTTTAATTTAAAATATTTTTAGCAGCACCTTAATAACTAAAGAATACAATTAACTTCACCCAATCTTTCTATTGAAGATGGATAAAATTCGATGATTAAATATTTGAATAAAATACATGGGGTTGGGGTT
>ERZ724520.1818-NODE-1818-length-10347-cov-6.478041_pt1 | contig 10347 bp, 8 predicted proteins | sample MGYA00376053_ERZ724520 | MGnify/ENA primary metagenome ERZ724520 (study PRJEB28724, sample SAMN07190886) | activated sludge metagenome | isolation source: activated sludge of sewage treatment plant in Hong Hong | place: USA: Christiansburg, Virginia | collected... | reverse complement strand
GCGAACGACCTCTCTCTCGCAGCAGGGCCTGACTTGACCGGGGCGGGGCGCGGGACAAAGGTGCTCGCATGACTTCCGACTCCCACGGTCCCGACGTGTCTGACCGTCAGGCGCATGCCGAGGCGACGTTCACCCGGCTGTTCGGGCCGCGCGACGTCAACGCCCCCGAGGACGACCCCGAGCTGATGAGCATCCTGCGCGGCTTCATCTTTGGGGACGTCTTCGACACGGGCGTCCTCGACGACCGCGCCCGCGAGCTCGTTACCGTCACGGTCCTCGCCTGCCTGCAGACCCTGCCCCAGCTCAAGGCGCACACGACCGCCGCCCTGCACGTCGGCGTTGACCCCATCGAGATCCGCGAAGCCGTCTATCAGCTGGCGCCGTTCATCGGCTTCCCGCGCACCCTCAACGCCGTGGCGACGATCAACGAGGCGTTCCGGGCTCAGGGCATCGAGTTGCCGCTGCCCGACCAGGGCACCGTCACCGACGCGGACCGTTACGCACGGGGATTTGCCGAACAGGAGCCCCTCTACGGAGACGAGATCAAGGCCAACCTGGCGGACCTCCCCGAGCCGTTCAACGAGGCCCTGCCCCGGTTCCTCACCGAGTTCTGCTTCGGCGACTTCTACACGCGGGGCGGGCTGAGCCTGGCCCAGCGCGAGTTGCTGGTCCTGTGCGCCCTGGCAACGATCGGTGACACCTCCGCCCAACTCGGCCCGCACGCGAGGGCGTGCATCCAGGTCGGCAACAGCACGGCATACGTGATCGCGGCCCTGGTCCACTGCTTCCCCTACATCGGCTTCCCCCGCGCCGTCGCCGCGATCCGCGCCGTCAAGAGCCTCTAGCCAGCCGTCGCAAAGGACACCGCCCTCATGAACGTTGCGTTCCTGACCATCGGCCAGTCGCCTCGGCATGACATGGCCGACCCGATCGAGGAGTCGCTTCCTGCGGGCACGACGGTCGTGCACAGCGGGCTGCTCGACGGTCTGAGTCGGCCCGAGATCGAGGCGGCGTATGGCGACGGCGGCGCCGGTCAGGGGCTCATCACCCGACTGGCCGACGGCAGCAGCGTGACGATGCGCGTCGAGGCAGTGGAGGAAGGCCTCCGAACCAAGGTCGCCTCGCTCACGGACGGCGGCGTCGACGCGATCGTCCTGCTGTGCACCGGCGAGTTTCCGTCGCTCCGTTCCGGCGATGTGTGGCTCATCGAGCCAGACACGGTGTTGACCGGCTATGTCGTCAGTCTGTTTGCTCAGGTCCGGGTCGGGATGATCCTCCCGATGGCCGGCCAGGTCGACGACGCGCGAGTGAAATGGCGCGGGCTCGCCGACCCCATCTTCGCCTTTGCGTCGCCCTACTCCGACGACGTCGAGGCGCTGGTCGCCGCGGCATACGATCTCGTCGATGCTGGCGCCCGCGCGCTGGTCCTGGACTGCATGGGCTTCAGCCGACGGCATCGGGAGGCGCTCCGGGCTCGCGGGGTGGAGGTGCCCGTGCTGGTGGCGAACGAGGTCGTCGGCGGAGTCGTGCGAATCGCCTTCTCCTGAAAGCCTGGACGGCGTCGAAAGAGTGGCGCCGAGCGCCAGGCACCGCTCAGTTTGTGGTGGGGAAGCCCAGCCAGAACGGATCGGCGACCTTGCGTCCGACCGAGTGCGCGGCGTCGCGAACGGCCTCGCCGAGCAGCTGCGGGTCGGTCGTCTCGAGGTCCTGGACCGGGAGGCCGATCCCGATGCCATAGGGCCGCCCGGAGGTGGGATCGACGACGGCCGAGGCCACGCCGGCCACGCCATGCACCGACTCGCCACGCGACAGCGACCACCCCTCCGCGCGGACCTGGGCGAGTCGCTCGAGCAACTCCGGAAGGGTTCGCGGCGCGGAGCCGGCCGGCTCCAGGCGCGTTCCGATCAGCCCCGACACGTCCTCGTCGGTCAGTCGCGCCAGGATCGCGCGACCACTGGACGAGGCGTATGCCGTCCCCCGCGTCCCCTCGGGCGTGTAGGCCTGCAGCCTTCCGGCCCGCCCCTGACGCATCCGGATGACGAGGGTCTCACCGCCTTCCAAGAGGTTGAGATACCCCGTGTAACCCGTGGTGTCGACGAGGCGGACGAGCGCTTCATTGAGCAGGGCCACGACGTCCGTAGAACCGCGGACATGTGACGCGGCTTCGAGGATCAGGGGGCCCGGACGGTAGGCCAGAGTCTGCGGATCCCGTTCCAGGAAGCCGAATTCGGCCATCATGCCGAGGGTTCGTGACACGGAACTCTTGGGTGCGTCGAGACCGGCGGCGACGTCGGTCACCGTGAGGTCGCGGGGATGGCTGGCCAGCAGGCGGAGCACGTCGCGTGCGTTCGCCAGCGTGCTCATCTGCCCCTCCTTCGCGGTCTTGTCGATCGTAGTGGGCGTGACGGACGGCCACACCGCCACACGGGCCGCTGCCTCCGACCCTTGACAAGCGTCACGACGACCATCACCATGTCCATATTCTCGAACCCGGTCCTAGATAGTAGAACGAGACTGGGGCACGGCAGGAACGGTCGCCTCAAGGAGAACCCCCGGACAAGGAGTACGTACATGGCCCACGACACGTCGGCGACGACGGACCAAGTGACAGAGCGTCATCCCCGGGCCCTGGCGCCCGCGAACCTGATTCTCACCGTCCTGCTCAGCGTGTTCGGGGCGCTGATCGGCATCCAGATCATCGCCACCCTAGGAATCACCCCCAGCACGTCCCTCCTTGGCGCGCTAGTGGCCATGACCCTCTCGAGGATCCCGCTCACGATCTTCCGCGGCTTCCGGAACGTGCATGCCCAGAACCTCGCTCAGACCAGCATCAGTTCAGCGACGTTCGGTGCGGCCAACAGCCTCTTCCTGCCGATCGGCATACCGTTCCTCTTCGGGCAGCCGAGCATGATCATGCCGATGCTCATCGGCGTCGCCGCGGCGATGTTGCTGGATGCCTGGCTCCTCTACCGGATGTTCGACACCCCTGCCTTCCCGGCCCGTCGGCCGTGGCCCTTGGGCATCGCTGCCGCGGAGGCCATTAAGGCTGGCGACCAGGGCGGGGCGCAGGCGAAGGTCCTCTTCGGCGGCATCGGGGTCGGCACCCTCGGAGCCATCTTCTCGTTGCCCATGTCGGCGTTCGGCGTCGCCATGATCGGCGGGTTCGGGGCGATGATGGCCTTTGGGATCGGCCTCCTCACGCGTGCCTACGCCAAGCCGGTCGCCCAGATCGACCTCATGGCGCTCTACATCCCCCACGGGATGATGATCGGCGCCGGTCTGGTAGCGCTGGTGCAGGTGGGTCGGGTCGTCGTCTCAGCACACCGCAACGGCGACAAGGACACGGACGAGCCGGAGCCCACGTCCACCGGGTCAAAGGCCTCGGCATCGTCTGCGGGATCGTCGGCAGCGTCGACCGCGGTCGCAACCGCCGACCCGGTCAACGCGGCCAGCAGGCTCGGACAGTCGCTGCGTGTCGGCGGCATCGGTTACCTCATCATCGCCGCGCTCCTTGCTTTCGGGACCGGCGTCTTCACCCAGATGAGCACGGCGATGCTCATCAGCTTCGTCCTCTACGCCACCGTCGCGGCATTCGTCCACGAATTGATCGTCGGGATCGCGGCGATGCACTCGGGGTGGTTCCCCGCCTTCGCGGTCGCTCTCATCACCTTGATCATCGGCATCATGATCGGCTTCCCGCCCGCCGCCCTCGTGGTGCTGGCCGGCTTCACCGCGGCCACCGGCCCGGCCTTCGCCGACATGGGCTACGACCTCAAGGCTGGCTACGTCCTGCGCGGCGGCGGCATCGACCCCGCGTTCGAGCTCGATGGGCGGCGGCAGCAGTTGATCGCCGCGATGGTCGGGTTCGGCGTCGCGATCATCGCTGTCGCGGCGGCATACCCAGTGTTCTTCGGGCGCAACATGACCGCGCCGATCGACGCGGCATACATCGCGGCGATCAAGGCCGGAGTCTCCGGTGAGACGGCGCGGAGCCTGGTGATCTGGGCGATCCCCGGCGCGATCATCCAGTTCCTTGGCGGGTCGCGTCGCCAACTCGGCGTGCTGTTCGCTACCGGCCTGCTGATCTCCACCCCGCTCGCCGGCTGGATGGTCGCGGGCGGTCTCGTGGTGCGCATTGTCGCGAGCAAGGTGCTGGGGCCCGTCGCCAGGGAGCGGCTCGAAGTCTTCGCCGGTGGCGTCATCGCTGGAGACGCCCTCTACTCCTTCTTCTCCGGGGCAGTGAAGTCCCTGCGCTCCTAACGCTTGATCCCCCAACACTCACCCAGACCCAGGAGGCTCCCATGAAGCGCACCCTCACTCCCGACGACATCGAAGCCGCCGTCTACGGCGGGGCGATCCTGGGCGGAGGTGGCGGCGGCTTCATCGAGCCGGGCCTGCGCACCGCCCGGCTCGCCCTGCAGGTCGGCAGCCCCCAGCTGTGGAGTGTGGATGAGTTCGACGAGGACGTGCTCAGCGCCACCGTCGCGCTGGTCGGCGCGCCCGCTGCCCCGAACGCCCTCGTCCAACCCGCTCACCTCATCCGGGCGCTGGACCTGCTCCAGTCCCAGCTGCCCGGGGGCCGGGTGGCCGCCATCAACACGAACGAGAACGGCGCCGAAACAACGGTCAACGGCTGGTTCCACTCCGCTCTCACCGGGGTGCCGGTCATCGACCTCGCGTGCAACGGCCGAGCCCATCCCTCGAGCGTGATGGGCTCGATGGGGCTCCACCTTGACCCTGACTACACCTCGATCCAGGCCTATGCCGGAGGGCACCCGGAGTTCTATGTCGAGGGTGTCACCAAGGGGCGGATGGAGGCCACGTCGAGCGTCGTGCGTCGGGCCTCGGTCGAAGCCGACGGATGGGTTGGCGTCGCTCGCAACCCAGTGACCGTCGGGTATGCCGCCAGCAACGGGGCCGCGGGGGCGATCTCCTTCGCCATCGAGCTGGGTCGGGTGTTCCTCGACGGCGGCGTCCAGGCCGTCACGGAACGGCTCGGCGGCCGCATCATCGCGTCGGGCACCGTCGGGTCCTACTCCTGTGAGCCGGTGGAGGGCCTCGACATCGGCAAGGTGGTCCTCACGGACGCAGCCGTCACGACCTTGCTGTTCGTCAACGAATACATGGTCGCCGAGCACAACGGCGAGCGCGTCGGCGCCTTCCCGGATCTGATCATGACGTTCGACGAGAACGGCGTCCCCCTGCCGTCCGCGCGGGTGCAGCCGGGGCAGACGATCAGCGTCCTCGTGGCGCCGGCGTCCAGCCTCATCCTGGCCTCGACGATGTTCATGGCGGACCTCTACGAACCGCTGGAGAAGGCGTTGGGGGTGCAGTTCGCCCCCCGCAGCGGCGTGTTGGCTGGGGCACCCGCGTGACGGACACGCACTCGCACCCGTCCCCGAGCGGCATACCCCTCGGGGGCGGGTGCGACCCAGCGCTGGCGTTGGGAGAGGTTCAACGGCGGTGGCGCTCCGACCTGCTGGACCAGATGGGCGACTTCATCCGGATCCCGGCGTTGAGCCCGGCGTTCGATGCCGACTGGGTCGAGCATGGGTTCCTCGACCAGATGGTGGAGCTCGCCGCAGCCTGGTTGACGGCGCAGCGCCTCCCGGGTGCCGTGATCGAGATCTTGCGCTCCCCTGGGCGCACGCCACTGCTCTTCGTCGACATCCCCGCGCAGGGGACCGCCACCGAGGCGACCGTGTTGGTCTACGGCCACCTCGACAAACAACCGGAGTTCCAGGGCTGGCGGGAGGGGACCGGCCCGTGGACTCCGGTGTTCGACGGCATACGCCTCTTCGGGCGTGGCTCGGCGGATGACGCGTATGCCGTGTGCCTCCTCGGCGCCGCGCTCGGCGCCCTCGTGGCGCAGGGCACAAGCTACCCCCGGTGCGTCGCCGTCTTCGAGACGGGTGAGGAGTCCGGGAGCCCGGATCTGGCCGATTGGTTGGGCGTCCTGGGAGACCGACTCGGGCAGGTCGGCCTGGTGGCGTGCCTCGACTCAGGAGCCGGCGACTATGACCGCCTCTGGGCGGTGACCTCGCTGCGGGGAACCGCCAGTGCCACGCTCACGGTCCGGGTGCTGGACGAGGGCGCTCACTCCGGCGATGCCGGGGGCGTCGTGCCGTCGTCGTTCCGGGTGCTGCGCGCCCTGCTTGATCGGGTGGAGTCCAGCGCGACTGGGGAGATCCTGCTGCCCGAGTTGCGCTGTGACATCCCCGCTGACCGCGAGGATCAGGCGCGCGCCACGGCCGAGTTGCTGGGCGCCTCTCTCTGGGAACGATTCTCCTGGGCCAGCTCCGCGGACGGCACGGTGCGGGCGTGCACGGAGGATCCCCACGAGGCGTTGCTGCGGCGCGCGTGGCACCCGAGCCTCGCGGTGGTGGGTGCTGAGGGTATGCCGCCGCTGGCAACGGCCGGCAACGTGCTGCGGCCGTTTACGTCGATCCGGCTGTCTTTGCGGCTCCCGCCGTTGTGTGGTGCGGCGGCTGCTCTGGCAGCGGTCGGGGAGGTTCTGACGGCGGACCCGCCTTACGGTGCCGTCGTGACCTTCGAGCCGAGCCCGCAGGTTGTCGATGGGTGGAACGCACCGCCCTTCTCGGTCGAGTTGTCGGCCGCGTTGAACGCTGCCAGCGCCGCGTGCTTCGACGGGGCTGCGCCCGCGTTCATCGGGCAGGGCGGCACGATCCCGTTGATGGGACTGTTGGGCGGCCTGTTCCCCGACGCCCAGTTCCTGGCGTGCGGCGTGCAGGGGCCGGGGACCAACGCCCACGGACCGAACGAATCACTCCACATTCCCTACGCCGAGCGACTGACCGCGTCCTTGGCCGTGGTGATCAACGCGCTGGCACTCTGACGTCGAGGTAGTTGGCCCTGGCGCTCTGACGTCGAGGTGGTTGGCGCGGCCGCGCACCGTGGCGGCGCCCATGACGGCGCGACCGCTGCTGTCCCAACGACAGTAGGGACGCCGCCATCGGCGCCGTCATACGTCACGACTGAGTCGACGCGGGACTTGAACCCCTAACCCCTGTTTACAAGACAGGTGCGCTGCCAATTGCGCCACAGTCGGCTGGCTTCGGTGGCCCGGCACGGCTATTATCAATAAATCCTGTCTAGTCTAGGAATTAGTGATGTATGCGTCTGCGTGGCAGCCCTGGATGTCCGACGCCTTACAGGCGGCCGACATCTCGTTGACGCGGGCAGCAGTGGGTGACAGCGGTGCTGGCCTGGAGCTGACTCTCCCGCGGCCCGCCAGCCCGGTCACGGCACGCTTCAACGTCAAGAAGTGGGACCTCGTCATGCCGTCGACAGTCGATCGGCTCCCTCGGCTCTACCAAGGAGACCTCCCACTCCTCGTCGTTGCGGACCGGATGTCCGGCGAGACTGTCGACAGGCTCCGGCAGGGCAGGTACTCCTGGCTGAGCCGACGACCGCTCCCCTCTGGCCTCAGGGGTGAGCTGCGGACCAAGGCGACGGTGTATGCCGTGTGGGATACGCAAAGCCCAATCGACCCACCGCCTGGGCCAGGAAGAGGACGCCCAGGCCGTGCCGTCGGCCGACTTGCCCAGGCCCTCTTCTACCTGGCAGAAGCGACACAAAAGGATCTCGCCGACGAGACCGGGATCAGTCAGGCCAGGATCTCCCAGCTCCTGGGAGAGTGGCCAGCGGGCTCTGGGGTCACCCGGATCGACGGCCGACCCGCCCGCTGGCGGGTGGACAACCCCGATCTGCTCATCTCGATGTGGCTCACCGCTTACGTGCCGGAGCAACGCATCCCGTCCTATTGGTACGGGCTGGACAGTCTCACGCAGCAAGCCAGGACCGCAGTTGAGGCGCTGAAGAGCCGGGCGTGGGTTTCGGGCAGCTTGGCGGCCGACGCCCTGGCCCCATGGGCCGTGCCTCAGAAGGTCTTGATCTACACCGACGAGGCCCTCGACCTGTCGACCGCGGGATTCGCTTCCAGCCCGCAAAGGGGAGCCACCCTCGAGTTGGTCTCCACCCGCGACCAGAGCGTCGTCCCTTCCCGACAAGCCCAGCCATTTCTCGCCTGGGCGGCGAAGGCGACGGCGCTACCACTGGCCGATCCGCTGGTGGTGTTGTGGGACCTGACGCACTCAGAGGATCTCGATTCCGACCCGGCTGGCCGGCACCTGCAAGCCCGGCTCGTCGACACCTGGCGTGAGCTGCACCATGGCTGACTCAGGCCTCCGGGTTTACCTCGCCTCCGGAAGTCGCGCCGAGGATGCCGGATATCAGACAGCCGCAGACATCGCCCTCCTCTGCGCGCAGGCGGGCATTGAGTACCGGCTGATCGGCGGCTTGGCAGTCTCACTCATCCATGCCGCGCATGGATCTCCCGGCGACCTGCCTGCCCGCCAGACGGCAGATGCTGACCTCGGGGCCGACGACCACGCCGTCGCGGCAAGCGGGCTCGACGCGCTACTCCTGGAGCAGGGTTACCGCCAGGCCCAGGGCAACCGCTTCGTCAAGGGCGACGGTGCTCAGGCGCGCGCCATCGACATCCTCATACCCAGCGCAGGTGGCCAACTCACCACCAACGTGCCGTGCGGCCCGCTCACCGTCGATGCGATCCCGGGCCTTCGACTGGCGTTGACGACCGACCCACAGCCCCTCTCATTGACCGTTCGACTCAGCACGGGTGAAACGCTGGAAACGAACCTGCAGCTCCCTCAGATCATCCCCGCCATCGTCCTCAAGGCCTACGCCCTTGGCGCCCGTAGCGCGGAACGCGACCTGCTTGACCTCTGGAAGCTCCTGGAATCGGCCCGAAGCGCCGGCATCAGCGCCGCGGACTGGCACCCCGTGCACGCACAGAAGCAGGACGCACTCCGCCACCTCGAACGAAGCGTGATCCCAGCAACGAGCGTCGCCGGCAACATCGCGCGGACAAGGGGTTGGCCACATGAGAGGATCGCGGCCCTCGCACGTCAACACGTGCCTGCACGCTGGTGAACGGCGTGCAGTGACCCGTGGCGACGTCCAAGACGGCGCGTCCACTGCTGTTCCAACGACAGCAGGGACGCCGTCATCGGCGCCGTCATGCCTCGCGACTGAGCCGACGAGGGGACTTGAACCCCTAACCCCCTGTTTACAAGACAGGTGCGCTGCCAATTGCGCCACAGTCGGCTGGCTTCGGTGGCCCGGCACGGCTATTATCAATAAATCCTGTCTAGTCTAGGAATTAGTGATGTATGCGTCTGCGTGGCAGCCCTGGATGTCCGACGCCTTACAGGCGGCCGACATCTCGTTGACGCGGGCAGCAGTGGGTGACAGCGGTGCTGGCCTGGAGCTGACTCTCCCGCGGCCCGCCAGCCCGGTCACGGCACGCTTCAACGTCAAGAAGTGGGACCTCGTCATGCCGTCGACAGTCGATCGGCTCCCTCGGCTCTACCAAGGAGACCTCCCACTCCTCGTCGTTGCGGACCGGATGTCCGGCGAGACTGTCGACAGGCTCCGGCAGGGCAGGTACTCCTGGCTGAGCCGACGACCGCTCCCCTCTGGCCTCAGGGGTGAGCTGCGGACCAAGGCGACGGTGTATGCCGTGTGGGATACGCAAAGCCCAATCGACCCACCGCCTGGGCCAGGAAGAGGACGCCCAGGCCGTGCCGTCGGCCGACTTGCCCAGGCCCTCTTCTACCTGGCAGAAGCGACACAAAAGGATCTCGCCGACGAGACCGGGATCAGTCAGGCCAGGATCTCCCAGCTCCTGGGAGAGTGGCCAGCGGGCTCTGGGGTCACCCGGATCGACGGCCGACCCGCCCGCTGGCGGGTGGACAACCCCGATCTGCTCATCTCGATGTGGCTCACCGCTTACGTGCCGGAGCAACGCATCCCGTCCTATTGGTACGGGCTGGACAGTCTCACGCAGCAAGCCAGGACCGCAGTTGAGGCGCTGAAGAGCCGGGCGTGGGTTTCGGGCAGCTTGGCGGCCGACGCCCTGGCCCCATGGGCCGTGCCTCAGAAGGTCTTGATCTACACCGACGAGGCCCTCGACCTGTCGACCGCGGGATTCGCTTCCAGCCCCCAGAAGGGCGCCACGCTCGAGTTGGTCTCGACCCGCGATCCGAGCGTCGCCCCCTCCCTGCGAGCCCAGCCATTTCTCGCCTCGGCGGCGAAGACGACGGCGCTACCGCTGGCTGATCCGCTGGTGGTGTTGTGGGACCTGACGCACTCAGAGGACCTCGATTCCGACGCAGCTGGACGGCACCTACGGGGCGGGCTCGTCGACACCTGGCGCGAGCTGCACCTTGGCTGACTCAGGCCTCCGGGTACACCTCGCCTCCGGAAGTCGCGCCGAGGATGCCGGATATCAGACAGCCGCAGACA
>ERZ724520.1817-NODE-1817-length-10348-cov-5.326144_pt1 | contig 10348 bp, 11 predicted proteins | sample MGYA00376053_ERZ724520 | MGnify/ENA primary metagenome ERZ724520 (study PRJEB28724, sample SAMN07190886) | activated sludge metagenome | isolation source: activated sludge of sewage treatment plant in Hong Hong | place: USA: Christiansburg, Virginia | collected... | reverse complement strand
ATACTACAATTTCTTTTGAATTAGAGTTATTAAATATTAACTTTTAACTTGAATTATTGATTTAAATACAGAGCAGGATTTTCAGATATTTAATCCATAGCAATCTGATAAATAAGAAACGATTATTCCAAAATGATTATTATTTTTTTCTTAAGGAGTTGATAGCATCACTCATGCTCGATAACTACCACGAATCCAGCACTCAATCCTCGTAAGACGAACGGGCCTTTCAATCGAACATCCGCATGATACAGTCCGAACAATTTACCCCACAAATTGCAGTAAACTATCTGTTCAAATGGCGTTTCGATTCCAAATACATACAGATTCTACTCAATCGTCTCTTTGAACTATGCCTAAGGGAATCAATGCATTATATCCCCACCATCATGTACCACCCACATAAAATTCAGATTCATCATGAGCCTCGAAAACAACAATCTCTTCGAAAACTTTTGCGAAAGAGTCGCTAGACAGTCTTTCTCACATTATCTACTTGTCAGGTGGTCCTACTCCACCTATCTTGATACCAACAAGAAGTATACTGAAAACATCATCACTAAGCTCGATTCCTGTCTTCTCAAAAGACCACAATAGGAGGTCAGCCTTGACATCATTCAGGAGAGGGCAAGATAAAAACTTCAAATTTCTAATTATACTGAGCATGTCAACTTGTTTTTTTAAAAAATGTTCTCCTTTCCAGAAAGGCTAAAAAAATATTAAAAAAGCAAAAGAAATGAAAAACTCAGGGAATATCTAGCCCGTCTCAGCTCAAAATTTTTAAACCATAAATGCTAATATCTTGATGGGATCACTTTCCCCATCCACCTCGATTCTAATGTAGTCGTAAATATTCTAACTGACATCTGTTTCACTTTCTCAACTAAATAGAGAGTCCCTTTCAAGTTAGCTGTTGAGACTATATCCTATGAAGACGCTAAAAATATAAAAAATGGCATTAGGCCAAAATATAAAAATTAAGCAGATATTGATGAATCTCAAAAAGAAACTTTCATTTTACCTCAAACATACTTTGGAACCTAATGGCGCAAAACTAAGCATTAAATCAGCCAAAAATCTATCTTTGGAAAAATTTAAAGCTATCGAATCAAATGCTATATGGTGAAGTCAGGTGATGATCTCCGCCAGTAATATATGGCAATGCAGTTGATAACCTTAATCAATGAAATATTTGTCAAAGAGAACATTAAAATTTGGATTCGCCCTTACTCCATCATACCCTACAGTCCAGACAGTGGGCTCATAGAATTCATCGATGATACTCGAACAATTAGTTATCTCAAAGAAGTTTCTCATGAAAGAAGCCTCAAAAACATATACAAACAAATTTTCGGAATGAATTGGGAAGCTTCCATCACCAATTTCATTCAAAGTCTCGCTGGATACAGTCTAATTCAATATTTTTTGGATATCAAAGACAGACATAATAACAACATTCTTGTTGATGTTTATGGTCATATCATCCATATTGACTTCAGCTTCATGTTATCCAGCGCGCCAGGCAACATTAACTTTGAAAGAGCTCCGTTTAAACTGACTCAGGACTACATTGACCTAATGGAAGGCCAATAGTCAGATATTTTTAAACATTTCAAACTCCTATTTTTCTTAGGACTTAAATACCTAAGAAAGTACAAGAAAGAAATAATGGAATTCATAATGATGATGACAGAATGCAAAGGAATGAAATGTTTCATAAAATTTGACAAATCTAGGCTAGAACAAAAATTTTATGAAAATACAACAGATTAAGAATTATAACAAATTGTTGAGGGAATCATTAGAGATGCCTGCAATTCCTATACTACATCGCAATACGATGTCTTTCAATGGTTCTCCAACAAAATAGAAATATGATTTTTAATTTTTTAATATTGTCGATTCTTTAAAAAGCACCCCTTACAAACTATTATTTCCATAATTCTATTTTCGATGGCACTTGCTCAATTTTAAATATAATTTGGAATAGTTATTTTTTGGTTTTTGTTATAGAAAATATATAATTTCTCTGATAAGAATAGATGTAAAGCAAGGAAATCTCTATGCTTAATAATGAACCCGAGATAATTGAAGAAAGAAATAGTAAAGTAAGCAACGTCGTAGTGCGTCGATACGCCAAGAAAAGATTTTTAGGAAAAGGAGGGTTCGCCAAGTGCTATGAAGTTTAGAACCTATAGACTAAAAAAATTTCAGCCATCAAAATCGTATCGAAAGAAACCCTCAAAAAAAACAAAGCAAAACAAAAAGTAACTTTACCCTCATTCAGCTTGTCACATAAATCAAAATCCATAAATCACTCGAGCATAAAAACATTGTCCTATTTGATCATGTCTTTTAAGACAGCGAAAACGTATACATAGTCCTTGAACTCTGTGGCAACCACACACTAAATGAGATGATGAAAAAACGTAAAAGAATCACCTAACCGGAACTGCAGTATTACCTCTACCAACTAATCCAAGGCTTAATCTATATTCATCACCAAAAAGTCATTCACCGCGAGTAGCCCCCCTCTTATCCAGTCTTAAACTAGGAAATATTATGCTTAATGACTCACTCGAAATCAAAATAGGAGATTTTGGACTAGCAGCAAAACTATAGTATGAAGGATAAAGAAGGAAGACTATATGTGGGACCCCTAACTACCTTGCACCTTAAATCATCAATAATCTTGGACATTCCTATGAAGTTGATATATGGTCGCTAGGAGTCATCATGTATATCTTTATCGATACAGGTACACTCTTTTGTACGGACGCCCACCTTTTTAAACATCTGACGTCAAAAAAACATATAAAAGAATAAAGGAATGCCAATATACCTTTAATGAAGATGTACCAATCTCTCAAAATGCAAAAATCTTGATTTCAAAGGTTTTAATTGTTGATTCCTCAAAAAGATTGACTCTTTAACAAATTTTGACTCATCCCTTTATGAGTGCGACCAAAATTCCTAAACAGTTAACGACGTCATTTCTGTCCCAAGCACCAAATAAAACATTCCTTGACCAATATACCACTGCGCCTCACTATTCCTCGACTAAAACTTTAATATCTAAAACTTAAGCCAAATGCTAAAACTAAGGAGGCGAGCGTGTGAAGACAGAAAAAGGTATTAGCTAGCGTTTACTTCGTAAATATTAATATATTTAGTTCGTACGACCACAGGTTTAAATCGAAACCTATTTTTTAACAAACAGTATCAAAAATAATAGCTTTATCAATTAAAAAGTAACCCACAACTGCTGAATAACCCTCAGCTTCTCAATAACAACTACTTTAAGCCTGACAGCGCCAAAACTAACACTAGAGCCACTCTAAATGGTTTCCACTCTGTTTATGTAAAGAAATGGGTTGATTACTCTTCAAAATACGGCTTAGGATACCTTCTTTCTGATGGAACAACTGGCATCTATTTTAACGATTCGAGCAAAATGGTTTTAGACGATACTGGACAGTACTTTGTTATCAACTCAGGAAAGTCGATTACATCAGCAATTAGAGCGACGACGCAAAAAGATTGATAACTTTTAATGCAAACAGTTGTCCGTAATAAAAGGAGTTATCAAAGAAATTAACGCTAATGCAATATTTTAGGAAATATTTGCAGAGCGGAGGGTGTGAGGGCGTTCGCGAGCGACGAGAAGGTCCTCCCTTCATTTACATTAAAAAATGGGTGAAATCCGATCAAGCCATACTCTTCCGTCTCAACAACAAGATCGTCCAAATAAACTTCAACGACAAGAGTCAAATAATCCTCTACTCCTAAAAAAATTTAGTTCTCTACTCTAACGCACAGGGGAAGGACAAACAAGTGCTAGATTTGTGTTCCCCCGATTTCCGCAAGAACATAGAACTTAACCAAAGGTACTCATGCGATAACCCAGATTAGAACACGTGAAGGAGATGATTCGAAAGATGATGCGAGGTGGGCCCGCGGGCGAGGAGGGCTCGTAAGGATTACTGCAGGTCGAAGGGCTGCATAATTGATATTTTCAAAGTATAGATATAATCGGCTGAATTACTAAAAACATTCATTTGACATATCACACCAGGTGTTTCAGACTCACCCTGTTGTTTACGAAACCGTAACTACCTCCAACACCCGCCAACAGATTACGCACAGGTGCATTGCGATGGAAGAAGAGTCCAACGAATAGACCCGCAGTCCATCCCAAAGCCGAGAACACTCCAACATCGAGGAGCATCTTGTTGAGGAGGTTATCAATCTTTTTTTGTTTGACCTGGAGTGAGACTGTCTGTTCCGCGTCGGCCATTATAATTAGTGATTATAAATGATTACTTTGATAAATTAAAAATCACTCTGATGTAGATCCTGCCAAACAGATCTCCATAAAGGAGTTCCATTCGTTAGGAATTGCTCTATGCAACTCCATCCCTATATTTTTAATCTTCGCCATTATACGATCGATCAACTAACTGTGTTTCTCTCTCTTTTATATCTAAGTCTGCGTCAAATCCACTGTCACAATCATCTTCTACAAAATGTTGTAGTACAAATAGTGCTATCCCGCTATCTTCTTCCATTATTCGAACATTTTCTATAACTAAAAGTACATACGAAAAGTTTTAGTATCAATCTGATGCAAAGTCGGAAGAAAATATTTACATAAATTTTTGTCGTCTTTGTCCAGTGATTTCAATGTTAAAATACAAGGAATTATTAAAAATATGTCAGCGTCAGAACACTCGACCATCTCTTGGAATTTTTAGTATTTCTAAGATATCGATTAGATAGTTCCAGAAAAATGAAGAAGATGACGCTTTTTTTAACTGTCACAGAAGTAATTTGCTCCTTTCTCCCATGATTTCTAGTACTACATCAAAGTTTAGACTAGATCTGAGTTGTTTTTCAATTGAGGGTCAACCATTTATATGTTTTTGTCATATTTTCTAAATAAATTTCTTAAGCTGACAAAAGAATTTCTAATTTTCTCACCAAGTATCCGAATAGCCTTCGATTGATCTTTTGTAATCCTTCTCAGCAACCCTTCAGTTTAGAGGAGTATGCTATGATCAAGGTCATCCCTACCTTTTCCACAATAATTTGCAATCTGATTGATTTGACTAATAATCTAGCAGAGTTTTGTCCTTGCAGTCAGATAGTCTTAGCAAGTTATCAAAATCTTTCCCTTCATCTTCTCTCTAATTTAGACAGAAGTTAAACACTTCTCCGCATCAATTGCTTTAGCGATCAGACTACGAGCCTGGACCTAAATGCTCATAAGCTATAGAACATAGAGTCTCTCAAAAGTACTCCAACTCACATCAAACTCATACAAGTTCTATCTGATCTCATTTACACTAGTCTACATAACCACCCCAGTCGGTTCCTGAGTTACTTTGCCATAAAAGTCTCGAAGACAGTGTTCCAATTTAAAAAATTCTATCATCAATCTGCTACCGTGATCGAGCACCTCTTGAGAAAAAGAATATTTCTAGCTATTGACCCAAAGGTAAGGAAATCCTATTTCAAAAAATGGTTACCTTCCTGTGCACTATCGAGTATTTATGTGAGATATGAAAGCTAACCTTCCTTATAAAGGACCTTGTATGCCTGTGAAAAATTAAAACGATATTCTCTGCTTATCGTTTTGACTTCGTAAGTCTATTTAGTATTAGATATACCGCACACAGATTCTCGATATAGTTAAGGTATTTTTGACAAACTTCCTGCCCTTCCGGTGTGTCCAAATCAAACTTATCGAAGCTTTTATGGAGTAACTGGTTAGAGCAAATCACTGCTTGCTATAGCTGCGTGAACCTCTTGGACAGTTTGAATTATTATATGTCCGAAAGAGGACGAGATGGAGCAGTAGACGCGCGAATCTGGGTCGATGATTAGAAGAATTATAGTTCTGCGAAGTCTAGGAATAAGTCAAAAATAGATGAAAGAAAGCAAAGTAAAAGGGAAATTACCTGTTTTCGAGCCGCTGATTTAGATATTCTACTGTGTGAAGGACTCCATTGTTTTTACTTATCTCTAATATAATTATATTGCAATCATTCCATTCCATACTCAGAGTTTCTTCTTTATCACCCGCCTCCAAACTCAAAACACCCATCTATCCATATTTATAATCAACCCACCTTACTTTAATAAACCAAACTCGATATTTATGTAACCGTAGTTTTTGTTATCTCAGATCCACTAAACTATCACGGGTTAGAACTAACTCGCTACCAACAATAATAAAACAACAAAACCTCAAACAATCTCAAATTGTTTTTAATTTAGCTATAACTATTACCATAATTTTTATATAATTTATAAACATTCACTCCTGTGAAGCATCTGGCACTGTCTCCTTCTTTTCTTCACGTTACTTTTATTCATCAACTTCCTTTTCCTAGAATTTTTATATTTGTTCTTCTTTTTTTACCTACGCCTTCTTTTATTCCTTCTCAACTACCTATGTACTTGGCTCTGCTTTTAGCTCTTCCTTTCTGCTGCTTACAACCTCGACATTCGTGCTCTTCTAAGATGAGTTCTACTTCTTTAACTATTTCTAGTTATTTTTATGAATTGCTGTCATCTGTTGAGGTAAACTCTAAACGTCGTCGAGTGGCTGAATAAAACAATATTTACCTATCCTGCAACCGTCCACTTTATGTTCGTTCCCTTAGCTATAATCTAGTTAAACTTCTTCACAAACTTATCCTCATTTTATGACTCAAACTCATAAACATTATTGCCTCGAGTAATCTTCATATTGAAAAAAGCTCCCAACTTTGTAATGTTAGCATTTGCTTCGAATTTTGAGTCGACTACTCTTTCCTTCTTTTGCTACGGCTTTGGTTTTTAAATACGGTAGATTTTGCTTTTGTCTGCAAACTCATTAAAAACAACGTTATCGAAGTAACTTGAAATCCATTTCGGATCATCTTATGACTCAAATTAAACTGGAGACAGCACTATCCTCTAGAACTTAACAGTCTTGCTATTCATCCAAGAGTAACTATTGTCGAACTAAAACTGATAAAGTCCCTTCCTCGCCGCCATTATACTAGTTTTAAATGATCCTGATGACTTCTCCTGTGTCAGCAACAGAGTCTTAGATGTTTTGCTATCGGTTATCCCTCCCAAATAGTAAAGCTTCAGAGTGATATCGTAGCTCGCAACTTCCACATTAAAGTAAAACAAACTGTAATCTTGGAATACCTCAAAGGTCCTTGTTGCTGTCTTGCCACTGGGAACTGATATATTGTCGCAAATTCTGAGTTGAGGAAAGGGAATTAATTGCTCTTTTGCATACCCCACCTGATTTTTATCAGAAACTTTCTCATATACTTCCTTTAACCAAGGAGATTTTTGAATCAAAAAATCTACAAATTTCTGCTTTCCAATCTTACTAATCACCTTCAAGAAAAGTACAAAATCGTCTGCCAGTGAAAATCTAGTAGTTTCACTCAAAATGTTATATGCCTCGATGAATATATCAGTTGCCCCAAATTTTTTATCATTATGGTAGGCATAGAAATACCTAAAAACGATCTCCATCATGGCTCTCTGTTGTCCTGGCTTCATTTCTATTTTCAAAAGTAGCCTGACAAAAATTTTGATGGTGGCAGCAAGATGAGTCTTCGTTTTAAGGAAACACTAAAGAGAAGGTACACTATAGAGTATCTCCATATTAGTGTGAGCTTTTTTGTACTGCTGAGGTAGCACATCATTTGGTAAGATGATATTAAACAAAGTTTTGGGCAGAACATTCATCAAAAATGTTAGCAGATCATCTGCATCAATTTCAACGAAATTACTCGCTTATATCTTCTCGCCCGCATTAAGGTCTGACTTCTCAGCTTTCGATCGCTTCACAAGTTTCACAAGATCTGCGCCAATGAAATTCAAAAACAACAAGAAAGATTCGTAACTGGCAAAAGCATTTGTATTGCCTTATGGTAAGATGGCACCCATTAATGATGAAGAGGACTGATTTTTTAGTAAAGGATACGCATCAGTCCACTCGATAAGTTTTCTGATGAGAGGGTTCTCCTCTGGATTGAGTTCGATGCTCATTTCTAGACAAACTGAGAGGTAGGTAGAGTTGAGTGCGATGTTGGCAAAGGTACCAGGCAGATAGGCAAGGACAGCATCAATGTTTTTGTGCATCATTTTCTTTGATAAGAGATAGCGCTGTCCACATAGATGTAGGATCTATTGCTGGGGCGATTTGACTTTCTCTAAAAGCATACCTTGCTTTTGCTAGATGCGTTGAATATTCTAAAAAACCTAGAGCTCTTATTTTTTCATTATCAATTATTATCAAACATAAGATTTCATCGATATTTTATCATTTCATCATCAACAAATTATATTTTCTTTATCATCAAATCTTAAACAAATAAGATACTTTTATTAAATCAATAATTTTATTTTGGTCTATAAACAAATATTAGAAGAGCATTATTCAAATTTTCTGCAGCATCTCAAAATTTGTAGACAAAGGAGAGGAGAAATATGATAAAATACTTACTCATATATCAATTTCATTATATTTAATTGAATTTTGTTTATATGATTGCTGCTTTTAAATTTATTTTTTTAGTTAAAATTATTAATAAACAAATCTTAACCACCTTTTGCGCAATGAACTTTCAAAATTTGAAGTTTTAAAAATTTACAAAATAACACATATCAGAATACCTTGCATTCTGCTACGATGCCTATCTCGCAGGTACAGACAACTATTTCGCTAATACTCCTTAAGCTCGCGAATAATTCAATCTATTCACAACAAAAGGATTAACCCAAATGATCGAGGCTGCCTAAACAGTAAACAGTCGAAGGGGTACTAACACTCTATTCAATTTTGTATTTGCTTTTCTATTTAGTTTGTGAGCAAAGATGGATAAATGATAGCAGCTTACTTTCATTGTGAACTACATTACTTGTTTAAAGAGCTAATACAAAAATAAAATTTTTAGAATAATGTTTACAGAGCCATACCTTTGGAAATTGTTCTCAACGTTAAAGAACATTCTGCAGTCTTAGGTTATAGATCAGCAACAAAAGCTTCATACCATAAAAGTGGTCTATTTCAATATATTGAATCTTACAGGAAAAAACTATTCTTGAATGAAGGTTATGATTATGTGTATGCAATTACAACTAACCCGAAAATACTCGGTTTTTATAAAAAAAATAATGGATAAATACTTCACACCTTTAACGCTTAATTCCTATCAGTTCCTCATTAAATTTAACTTTTACGTCTCAAGTTTGCAAATGTTCCCGAATACTAAAACAAGGAAAAGTTGTGATAATGATATCAATAAAATAGATTTAACATTAAGATAACAAAATATTTTTTATAAATTTCATTAGATCGATAATTATTTAATTCCTAGGAATTAAATCATCAGTCTGTTATTTAACAAATGCATATTTTAAGATATAATCTTTCAACACTAACGACAACAAATTGCAATCAATACAGCTATTCTTTAAAAGGATGAAAATAATATAATTTCGGTTTTCTGAACTGAAATTATTCTCAATAATAAAATATTTACCAACATCTGCATTTATATTTCCCCTACTCAAGTCTTTCTAACCACCATAATGTTATTCTGATCTAATTTAGAATCTAATCAATATTTTTAAAACGACATATTAACTTTATTGTCTCATGAACTTCCAACACATAAAACCATAAAAGTTTACCAGAGAACATATCCCATAGTTCCTACTCTTCTGCTATGATGCCTATCTTGCAGGAACCAACATCTATGAAGATACTCCATAGGCCCGCCAATCATTTAACGAAATCACAAAGACAGGATTGTTGCAATTTATTGAGGCAGCTTAGGTAATTAACAGCAGAAGAGGCACTGACACTTACTTCAATTTCGTATCTTATAAAAAATTTAGTTTTTCAGAATAGACGGAAAAATGGTAGGAGCCTTTTTTTATTGCGAACTCCACTATTTTTTCAAAGAATTAGTCGCCAAACAACATTTTTAAACAGATCTGTACAAAGATATACCTATTGAAAAGATTCTTCAAGTCAAATAATATGCTGCCGTTTTTGCCTTTAGAGTATCTATCAGACCCTAATATCAATCAAGTGGTTTGTTTAACTATGCCTCGAGCGAAAGAAAAAAAATATTTATGAGAGATGGGTACTAGTACGGTTATGGAATGACAAGAAACCCAAAAATTATTGGTTTCTACAAAAAAAATAAAGGAGAAATTATTTACAGCTATTTTGGATAATTTATGTCCAAAACTATCTAAAGATTCATAGTTCGCCAACCACTTTCCGCAATACCTGACTCAAACGGCATTAAAGCAAAATTATGAT
>ERZ724520.1816-NODE-1816-length-10351-cov-4.426671_pt1 | contig 10351 bp, 5 predicted proteins | sample MGYA00376053_ERZ724520 | MGnify/ENA primary metagenome ERZ724520 (study PRJEB28724, sample SAMN07190886) | activated sludge metagenome | isolation source: activated sludge of sewage treatment plant in Hong Hong | place: USA: Christiansburg, Virginia | collected... | reverse complement strand
AAACGTTGTAACACGTGAAGAATTTCCGTTAGCAAAAGCAAAAGAAGTATTAAAAAACGAAGTAATCGCAGTAATTGGTTACGGAGTTCAAGGTCCTGGACAAGCATTAAATTTACGTGATAACGGATTTAATGTAATTGTAGGACAACGCAAACCATCTAAATCATGGGATAAAGCAATAGCAGACGGCTTTGTTCCAGGTACAACATTGTTTGAACCAGAAGAGGCTTTGGAAAAAGGGACTATCATCATGTATTTATTATCAGACGCTGCACAAATAGAAATGTGGCCAACCGTAAAAAAACACCTAACCGCAGGAAAAGCATTGTATTTTTCTCATGGTTTTGGTATTACTTATAAAGAACGCACAGGAATTGTTCCACCAGCAGATGTAGATGTGATTTTAACAGCTCCTAAAGGTTCAGGTACTTCTTTAAGACGTTTATTCTTACAAGGAACAGGCTTGAACTCTTCTTATGCAATCTTCCAAGATGCAACTGGAAAAGCTTATGACAGAACAATTTCTTTAGGTATCGGAATTGGTTCAGGATATTTATTTGAAACCACTTTCCAAAAAGAAGTTTATTCTGACTTAACAGGTGAGCGTGGTGTGTTAATGGGTGCATTGGCTGGTATCATGGAAGCACAATACAGTGTATTGAGAGCGAATGGTCATTCACCATCAGAAGCATTTAATGAAACTGTAGAAGAATTAACGGAATCATTAATCAAATTAGTTTCTGAAAACGGTATGGACTGGATGTATGCTAACTGTTCTACTACTGCTCAACGTGGTGCTTTAGATTGGAAAGGTCCTTTCCGTGAAGCGGTATTGCCTGTATTTAAAGATTTATATGCAAAAGTTGCTGCAGGCGAAGAAGCTCAACGTTCTATCGACACCAATTCACAACCTGACTATCGTGAAAAATTAGATGCAGAGTTGAAAGAATTAAGAGATAGCGAAATGTGGCAAGCTGGAAAAGCTGTTCGTAGCTTACGCCCAGGGAAATAATATTTTCTCCAAATAGTAATAACATTAAAAAACAAAGCCATCAGATTTCTGATGGCTTTGTTTTTTTCTATACCTTTTAAGCGTAAGCCTCTATAGGCAAACAAGTACACACTAAATTTCTATCTCCATAAGTGTTATCAATTTTAGCAACACTTGGCCAGAATTTAGCTTCTCTTACATATTTTAATGGGAATGCAGCTTTTTCTCTTGTATAGCAATGACTCCATTCATCCGCAATTACTTCTTGTACCACGTGTGGCGCATTAATAATCGGATTATCTTGTACAGTCGTTGTGCCAGTAGCAATATCGTCTAATTCATTTTTTATAGAAATCAATGCCTCACAAAATTTATCCAATTCTGCTTTACTTTCGCTTTCTGTTGGTTCTATCATCAAAGTTCCCGGCACAGGAAAGGCAACAGTAGGAGCGTGGTAACCGTAATCCATCAAGCGTTTTGCAATATCAGCAGCATCAATTCCTGTATCTTTTTTAAATGGGCGAATGTCCATAATAAATTCATGTGCTACTCTGCCATTGGCTCCCGAATATAAAATTGGATAATGTGCAGCTAATTTTGCTTTTAAATAATTAGCATTTAAAATAGCATATTTAGTAGCGTTGGTAATTCCTTCGCTGCCTAACATTTTATTATATGCATAAGAAATCAATAAAATGGCAGCACTGCCAAATGGAGCGGCAGATATTGCCGGAATACCTTGCTCGCCTCCAGTTTTTACAAATGGATTAGACGGAAGGAAAGGGGCTAATTCTGCTGTGCAACAAATAGGCCCCATACCAGGGCCGCCGCCGCCGTGTGGAATAGCAAATGTTTTATGTAAGTTGATGTGATTCACATCTGCACCGATAGACGCAGGAGAAGTCAATCCAACTTGTGCATTCATATTGGCTCCATCCATATATACTTTTCCTCCATATTGATGAATGGTTTCGCAAATCTCTACGATGGTTTCTTCAAACACACCATGCGTTGATGGGTATGTTACCATCAAGCAAGATAAATTATCAGCGTGTTGCGCTGCTTTTGCTTTTAAATCTTCTACATCAATATTTCCTTCCGGTGTACTTTTTACCAAAACAATATTCATGCCTGCCATTGCTGCGCTTGCAGGATTGGTACCATGTGCAGAGGTTGGAATCAACGCAACATTTCTATGTGTATCGCCTTTTGCTAAATGATAAGCACGAATCACCATCAATCCGGCATACTCACCCTGCGCACCAGAATTTGGTTGTAATGAAGTAGCTGCAAAGCCTGTAATATTGGCTAATTGATCTTCTAATTCTTTTATGATTTCTAAATAACCTTGTACTTGTTCTGAAGGTTGGAATGGATGAATATGTGCAAATTCAGCCCAGCTTAATGGAACTAATTCTGTTGTTGCATTTAATTTCATAGTGCAACTTCCCAAAGGTATCATTGAAAATGCTAACGATAAATCCTTTGATTCCAAGCGTTTTATATAACGTAACATTTCTGTTTCTGATTGATAAGAATTGAAAACAGTATGTGTCAAATAATCAGTAGTTCGTTGTAGAGATTCAGGAATTTGCAACGCTGGTTTTTCCAAATATGCAGAAATATAATTTGCTTCGATGGCTGCTGCAAAAATTGCAGCTGTTTTTTCTACATCTTGTTGCGAAGTGGTTTCATCTAAACTAATTTGAACAGTGCCATCTGTAAGGTACAAAAAATTATATCCCGATTTTTCTGCTAAATTCTTTATTACATCACTCTTATCTCTCACCTCTATTTTTAAGGTATCGAAGAAATAGTTGTTTTGATTTTTGAATCCTAATTTTTTCAATTCACTGGCTAAGGAAACAGTATTGTTATGAATATTTAAAGCAATGGATTTTAATCCGTCTTTTCCATGATACACTGCATACATACTTGCCATAATAGCTAATAATGCTTGTGCGGTACAAATATTAGAAGTAGCTTTTTCACGCTTGATATGTTGTTCTCTGGTTTGTAATGCCATGCGGAGCGCATGATTTCCATGTTTGTCAACAGAAACGCCGATTAATCTGCCTGGCATAAGTCGAACGAACTCTTCTTTACATGCAAAATATGCAGCATGAGGTCCACCAAATCCCATTGGAACGCCTAAGCGTTGTGTATTTCCAACTGCAATATCAGCGCCTAATTCTCCTGGAGGTGTCAATAAAGTTAATCCTAAAATATCGCAAGCTAAAACGCTATAAACTTCTTGCGCTTTGCAAGTAGAAAGAATGTTTTTATAATCTTCGATGGAGCCGTTTGCATTGGGATACTGGAGCACAATGGCAAAAAAATCTTCAGTAGGAGTGAAGGTTTTATAATCTTCTACCACTACTTCAATTCCCAAGGGAAGCGCACGTCCTCTTACTACATCTATCGTTTGAGGAAATGTATTTACGTCGATAAATATTTTATTGGCAGGTGGTTTGTTTTTGTTTTTATTTCTTACTTCAAAAAAAACGTGCATTGCTTCAGCTACTGCTGTGCCTTCATCCAATAAAGATGCATTGGCAATAGGAAGTCCGGTTAAATCGCTCACCATTGTTTGGAAATTCAATAAGGCTTCTAATCTGCCTTGGGAAATTTCTGCTTGATAAGGCGTGTATTGCGTGTACCAACCTGGGTTTTCAAATATATTGCGTTGAATGATTCCCGGTGTGATAGTGCCATAATAGCCCATTCCTATATAATTTTTGCAAACCTTATTTTTTGCTGCTTTTTCTTTTATATTTTGTAAATATTGATATTCAGCTTGTGGTTCACCAATATTAAGTGCGTGTTTTAATCGAATGTTCTTAGGAACTGTTTCGTCTATTAATTGCTCTAAAGAATTGACTCCAATGGTTTGAAGCATGGAATCTAAGTCTGTTGCTCTTGGCCCGATGTGACGTGCTTGAAATTCATTTTGCATGTTTCGTTTCTTAGTTATTTACAGTCACAAAGATAAGATAGTTTAAGACGGTTTTTAATTAAGAAATTGTATGTGTGGAAAAGATATAGGAGAGTGTTTAAAGGTGTGGTTGATATTTGTCAAATTGTTCTTCTATTCGTGAAAACATATAATGTATAGGACTTCTAACAGAAGAAGATTTATATGTTCTGAAGGCTTCTGCTTGTAAGTGACAGTCAACAGATGGTAATACAGGTGTGGCGAGTTGATAATAATATATAAAAAATATAACTGTTTTTATTTTTATCATTTTAACTTCAACAATAATACACCGTGTGATGGAACGGTGACATCCATGTGGTTATTGATAATTTCGATCGGTTTATTAGTCCATAAATCAGTTGCAGTTGGATAGTTTTTATTTGTAATTGTATTCATGTTGAAAATATATTTTTTCTGGTGACGATTCAAATTCACAATAGCAATACCTATACTTCCATCTGCTAATTCTTTTTTCCAAATTTGTATATTTTTGTATTTTTTGACTAATTCTGCCTGTTTTCCAAGTCTATCCTGATTTAAAGCAATAACATTGTCATTGGTTAGTAAGCTCATTGTAAAAGAATCTATTTTGGTTAAATCACAACCTAATAACAAAGGCGAATTAAACATAGACCACATACTAAAGTGAAGACGTTGTTCATTTTCTGTCAGCCTGCATTTTCTACTGTCGTTGTTCCATCCAACCTGTCCAAGCACCAGCATATCTGGGTCGTTATAATGACCGAGTGAGGAGGAAGATGCCCATTTGTTTTGTTTGCGTAAAATTTTACTCACAGATCTCCAAGTATCTACAATATCACCAGTTGTTCTCCAGCTGTTTCCACCTACCAATTTCCCCCATTTTTTTACATTTCCCAGCCCATATTGGCAAATACTGTAAACTATAGCTCGTTTTGAATTTCTAATAAATTCTCCCATATATTCATAAGGTTTCATGGCTTTTTTTTCTATATAAATATCTACTAAACCACTTACTCTCGTGTAGGAACACCAATCATATTTCAGGTAATCCACTCCCCATTTTTCATAAGTTTTAATGTCTTGTTCTTCGTGTTTGTAAGACCCTAAGTAACCTCCACAAGTTTTGGGTCCAGGGGAGCTATAAATGCCAAATTTTAATCCTTTACTATGAATGTAATCAGACAGTGCGACCATGTCGGGAAATTTATTGTTAGAAGAAATTTCACCATCTTTATTTCTTTTTGGGCTTTCCCATCCATCATCAATATTAATATAAGACCAACCGTGGTTTATCAAACCGCTACTCACCATCTTGTCGGCTGCATCTCGAATGTCTTTGTCCGTAACTCGAAGCCCAAAAACATTCCAACTATTCCAACCCATTGCTGGCGTTAAAGAAATTTTATCACCAATTATTATTTCAAAATTCAAGGTATCTGCACCAATATCATTTTTTGCGATGATGGACGTTGGATAAGTTCCCGTGTCTGAAATACTGCCAGTGATAATACCAGTGTTATGATCTACTTTTAATCCTTTGGGTAGGTTTAGAATATTATAAATAATGGGTGTTTTCCCAGTAGTTGGAATTTTGTATAAAAAGGGGGTGCCTGGTTTTGCACCATAGATATCTGCACCATGAATTTTTGGTGAAACTTCAGCTTTTATAAAACAGATAAAAATGATATTTATGAATAGAAAAAATGTTACTGCTTTCATGTTTTATAAGTATTTTAATATATTTGATGTATTGTAATTCATTCTATTTTATGTAAAAAAACAACCACATTCTAGGAGAATGTGGTTGAAAAAAGGTAGTATAATTGGACATAAAAATTGCTTGTATTATTTCTATATTTTAAAAATAGAATAATAGAAATTACTGCTATATATTACTCAAAATATTTTTCAATTGCTGTGTCGTACAGTTCTTTGTATTCATTAATAGAACCAAAGTTTTCGCCATCTACTAAAATATTTTTTCCATTCACCTTTCCTAAAAGTGTAGCTGGTATTTTATTTTCTTGAATATATTTTATAAAATTATTTTGATGATTAGCACTCACAGAAACTATGGCGCGACTTTGTCCTTCGCCAAATAAAAATGCATCTTTTCGGATAGTAGCATTCGTAGTGATTTCAAAACCAAAATTACGGGACATTGCACTTTCTAAAACAGCAATAAATAAACCACCTTCGCTCAAGTCGTGCGCAGAAAGAATTAGTTTATTTTCTATTAAATTAGTAATAGCAGTTTGAATGTGCGCTTCTTCATTTAATTCAAAATAAGGTGCCGGTGATAATTCTACTTTGTGCTCGTGTACCAAATATTCAGAGCTGGAAATATCATTTTTACATTCTCCTATCAAATAAATTAAATCCGTTTCATTTTTAAAATCCAAGGTCATTATATTGTCCACATCTTCAATAATTCCCAGCATACCGATTGTTGGTGTTGGGTTCACTGCTCTGTTCGGCGATTGATTATAGAAAGATACATTGCCTCCGGTAACAGGTGTTTCAAATTGTAAACAAGCATCACCCATGCCTTGTAAAGCATGTACAAAATTCCAATATACTTCTTCATCATAAGGATTTCCAAAGTTTAGGCAATTTGTTATCGCAACGGGCTTTGCGCCGGTACACACAATATTTCTGGCTGCTTCCGAAACGGCAATAGCACCGCCTTTGTATGCATCTGCATGCACATAACGGGAGTTGCAATCTACTGTAACGACCAATCCTTTTTTAGAATCTTTTAAACGAATTACAGATGCATCGCTTGGACGGTTGGTGCTGGCATTGTTAATACCAACCATTGAGTCGTATTGTTTGTAAATAAAGCGTTTGGACGCAATGTTTGGATTTTGAACCAATCGTTGGGCTACGTCAATATAATTGCTTGGCAAGGCTATTTTGTTTATATCAAATTCATCTCTTTTAGTGTGGTAACTTGGTTGTTTAATAGAACGCTCATAAACGGGAGCACCACCACCCAGTACTAATGTATCGGCAGGCACTTCGCCTACTAATTCATCGTGCATATAATATTGTACTAAATTACCTTCGGTTACTTCTCCTATAATGGCGCAATGCAAATCCCATTTATCAAATACAGCTTCTACTTCTTTTTCTTGTCCTTTATGTACCACAATTAGCATTCGTTCTTGCGATTCTGATAACAGGATTTCAAAAGGTTGCATATTTTTTTGGCGTGTAGGCACTTTATCTAACCAAATCTTCATGCCGTGCTGTCCTTTTGCACTCATTTCATTGGTAGAACAAGTAATACCTGCTGCTCCCATATCCTGCATACCTACTACTGCACCGGTTTTAATTACTTCTAAAGTTGCTTCCAGCAATAATTTTTCGGTAAATGGATCACCAACTTGTACCGATGGAATTTTATCTTCTGCATCTTCACCTAAATCTTCTGAAGCAAAAGTAGCCCCATGAATACCGTCTTTTCCAGTGGAAGCACCAACGATATAAATTGGATTGCCAACTCCTTCGGAGGTGGCAGAAATTGTTTCACCTACTTTTACAATTCCCACGCTCATGGCATTCACCAACGGATTGACTTGATAGCAATCATCAAAATATACTTCGCCCGCTACCGTAGGCACACCGAAGCAGTTGCCGTAATGCGAAATGCCTTTTACAATTCCTTTTAATAAGTGTTGTGTTTTTTTGTTGTCTAAATTTCCAAATCGTAATGAATTTAAGGAAGCAACTGGACGTGCACCCATCGTAAAAATATCACGAGAAATACCACCAACGCCGGTAGCTGCTCCTTGAAATGGCTCTACTGCACTTGGGTGATTATGGGATTCTATCTTAAAAGCACAAGCCAAGCCATCGCCAATATCAACTAATCCTGCATTTTCTTCGCCGGCTTCTACTAATAATGCTTTTCCTTTTCTTGGTAATTTTTTTAAATATTTTATAGAATTTTTATAGCTGCAATGCTCACTCCACATAACAGCATATACGCTTAATTCAGTGAAATTTGGAACCCTTCCAAGTATTTCTTGTATTTTTTGATATTCCTCTGGTAATAATCCCAAAGAGGAGGCTATTTCTTGTGTAACTTTAGGTTGATGATCGTGCGTTGACATAGGATAAAAATTAAAGCCAAAAATACTGAATTCTTACCAACCTTAGTGTAATATTTATTACCATTAGGTCAAATTGTTTATTTTTACCCTTAGAAAATGATTTTAGAAATAATAACCCCAATAGTTTACTTTGTTTTTTTCTTATATTTTATAAGTAATAGCAATTATTTTAATACATCCTCTATTAGTAAAAACTGGTGGATGATTATTTTTTCTTCTAAGGTATTCAGTGCTTTAATATATGGATATTTGTTTATTTCAGGTATTATAATTGGAAACGACACGTATGCATTTTTTTATGATTCAGATATAGTTTTCAGTGCTTTAAAAAATGCACCGCTCACATATTTAGAATTAGTTTTTGGACGGAATGATTACAAACCAGTTCCAGAACACCTACTATATTATACCAATAATACCAGTTATTGGTTTGATATGAGTAATTATTTTTTAGTTCGGATAAATGCATTGCTCCGGATTATTTCATTAGGTATATATAATGTACATGCTATTTTCTTTGCATTTCTATCTTTTATTGGGTTTTATCATCTGTATTTATTTTTTGAAAATAAAGTTCGAGATAAAAAAACGTTGCAATTTATTTTATTCGGAATTCCATCTGTTATATTTTGGACTTCAGGCGTTCACAAGGAGGCATTGGTTGTTTTTTCCATAGGCATCACCTTATATAATATAGATGTTATTCTCAAATTAAAATATTCATTTCTGAATATATTATATGTAATAATAGGGCTGGTTGTATTAGGGTTTTCAAGGATATATCTGTTTGCATTTATATTGCCTTTGCTATTAGCTGTTTATTTAGCAGAAAAATTTCAAGTAAAAAAATATCTTTTGGGGTTATTTATAACCTGCTTAGTGATTCCGATATTTTTTTTAATTTTAATAGATGTATTAACGCCTAAAGTTAGTTTTATAAATGAATTTTTGGTTCGCCGTACCTTCTTTTTAGAGTCAGTAGGAAATACCTCCTTTGGATTACATGAAAATTTAAATAACATACATGGAATATTGATGCTTTTTTTGCAAGCTATTGTAAATCCCATTATACGTCCTTTGCCAGGAGATAATAATGCACTTTTGTCTTATGTTGCCTCTTTGGAAACAATCTGTTTATTGATTTTTGCTATAACATTAATCAGACAAACAAGTTTCAAATCAATTATACAAAATCCATACGCTTTGTTTTCTATAATTTTTGGCTTTAGTTCATTGGTTTTAATAGGATTTATTGTAAATAACTCTGGAGCTATAGTGCGATACAGAGCTGTTCCTATTTTATTTATTTTATTAGGATTTTCCTTAAAAAAGTCAAAAAAAGATTCGTTTATATTAAATAGTTGATAAATTTTCTAAAAAAATGCGTAAAAATTTCGTTTTTATGATAAAAATTTAATTATTTTGCTGTAAATAAAAATTATGGCAATAACTAGATTTAATGCTTTATCAGCATTCTCATCCCGACCGAAACAAAACGTAGAAATTCCATCAGAGAAAATTTCTGATTTTTTTGCTACAGCTGTCTTTGGAGATAAACAGATGAAAGAATACCTTCCATCTGCAACTTATAAGAAATTGGCAGCCTGCATTAAAGATGGTAAAAAAGTAGATAGAGATATTGCAGACCAAGTAGCTTCTGCAATGAAAGCTTGGGCAATAAAACAAGGAGCAACCCATTATACGCATTGGTTTCAACCATTAAGTGGGACTACTGCTGAAAAACACGATTCATTTTTCACACCAAAAGATGGTGGAGCGGTGGAAGAATTCAACTCAGATGTTTTGATTCAACAAGAACCCGATGCTTCTTCTTTTCCATCAGGAGGTATTCGTGTAACTTTTGAAGCACGTGGTTATTCTGCTTGGGATGTTACCTCTCCAGCATTTATTATGACGGTTGGAAGTGGAAAAACACTATGTATTCCAACTATTTTTATTTCTTATACAGGTGAAACACTTGATTTTAAAGCCCCATTATTAAAATCAATTCAAGTTTTGGATCAGGCAGCAACAGAAGTAGCAAATTATTTTGATAGAGATGTCAAACATGTAAACACCACCTTAGGCTGGGAGCAAGAATACTTTTTAGTGGATTCTGCCATGTATTATGCACGTCCGGATTTAGTAATGAGCGGCAGAACCTTATTAGGAAGACGTTCTGCTAAAGGACAACAAATGGAAGACCATTATTTTGGTGCTATTCCTGAGCGAGTATATGCATATATGAGAGATTTTGAAATTGAATGTTTGAAATTAGGTATT
>ERZ724520.1814-NODE-1814-length-10352-cov-7.177819_pt1 | contig 10352 bp, 9 predicted proteins | sample MGYA00376053_ERZ724520 | MGnify/ENA primary metagenome ERZ724520 (study PRJEB28724, sample SAMN07190886) | activated sludge metagenome | isolation source: activated sludge of sewage treatment plant in Hong Hong | place: USA: Christiansburg, Virginia | collected... | reverse complement strand
ACTGCCACCCCTGCGAAGCCATTCGCGACGGCCAGATCATCGAAGTGCTGCCGCTCGAAGGCATGGAACACTTCTCGCTGGACGGCACCGAATACGAAGCCTTCAACACCTCGGGCGGCCTGGGCACCTTGTGTGAAACGCTCAAGGGCAAGGTCGACACGCTGGACTACAAAACCGTGCGTTACCCCGGTCATTGCGACATTATGAAAATGCTGCTGCAAGAGTTGGGTATGAAGTCGGACCAAGAGACGTTGAAAGACATACTGCGCCGCTCCATCCCGCTGACGATGCAAGACGTGGTGCTGGTTTTTGTCACCGTCAGTGGTGAGCGTGATGGCCAGTTTGTGCAAGAAGTGTTTGCCCGCAAGATCTTTGCCGACCGCAATGAACAAGCACCCTTGAGCGCCATCCAGATCACCACGGCAGCCGGTATCTGCGCGGCGGTGGATTTGTTCCGCGAAGGCAAGTTGCCCCAGTTCGGCTTCATCCGCCAGGAACAGGTAGAGTTGCCAGCTTTCCTGGCCAACCGCTTTGGCAGTGCCTACCAGCAGTCGCGCCAAGTCGAGTCCATCGGCTAAATTGCCATTCTTCTTGTGTCAGTCTTTCCAGTTGTTTGCGGAGCTTCCATGCCAGTTCATACCGACACCGTTCACGTTCTTCTCTCCACCCTGGGTGTGCCGGCTTCGGCTTACCAGGGCGGGGCTTTGCCGTCACGTTCGCCCATCGATGGGACCGCCCTGGGCCAAGTGCACGAAACGCCCTTGAGCGAAGTGGCTGCAGTGATTGCACGCGCCCATGCGGCGCACCAAAGCTGGCGCGTGTTGCCCGCACCCCAGCGCGGCGAACTGGTGCGTTTGCTCGGTGAAGAATTGCGCGAGCACAAGCAGGCCCTGGGCACGCTGGTGTCGCTGGAGGCGGGCAAGGTTTTGTCCGAAGGCCTGGGTGAAGTGCAAGAAATGATCGACATCTGTGACTTCGCGGTCGGCCTGTCGCGCCAGTTGTACGGCCTGACGATTGCATCCGAGCGCCCCGGCCACCGAATGATGGAAACTTGGCATCCGCTGGGTGTGGTCGGTGTTATTACCGCGTTCAACTTTCCCGTTGCGGTGTGGGCCTGGAACGCGGCCTTGGCCCTAGTCTGTGGTGACACGGTGGTGTGGAAGCCGTCTGAGAAGACTCCGCTGTGTGCCTTGGCCGTGCAGGCGGTGTTTGACCGCGCCTGCCAACGCTTTGGTGCTGAGCGCACTGCCAATTTGTCGCAACTGGTGATGGGCCGCGCCGACGTGGGCCAAGCCCTGGTGGACCACCCACAAGTGGCACTGCTGTCGGCAACCGGCAGCACCCGCATGGGCCAAGCCGTTGGCCCGCGCGTGGCGGCACGCTTTGGCCGCAGCCTGCTGGAGCTGGGTGGCAACAACGCCATCATCGTGGCGCCCTCGGCCGATCTGGACATGGCCGTGCGCGCCGTGGCCTTTGCCGCCGCTGGCACCGCGGGCCAGCGCTGCACCACGGCGCGCCGCCTGATCGTCCACAGCTCCATCCACGCCGATCTGGTGTCCCGCCTGACCCGCGCCTTTGCCAGCTTCACCATCGGCTCGCCTTTGGAAGAAGGCACGCTGGTCGGCCCGCTGATCGACAGCGCGGCGTTTGACGCCATGCAGTCCGCATTAGAGCAAGCCAAGGCGCAAGGCGGTGTGGTGGCTGGTGGTGAACGCGTATTGCAGGACCGCTATCCCGACGCCTTTTACGTGCGCCCGGCACTGGTGCAAATGCCTGCCCAAACCGAGGTGGTGCGCCACGAGACCTTTGTGCCCATCCTGTATGTGATGCAGTACAACGATCTGTCGGAAGCCATTGCCCTGAACAACGACGTGCCGCAGGGTTTGTCGTCCTCCATCTTCACCACCGATGTGCGCGAGGCCGAGCAGTTCATGTCGGCGGCGGGTTCGGACTGCGGCATTGCCAACGTCAACATCGGAACCTCGGGCGCGGAGATTGGTGGAGCATTTGGTGGGGAGAAGCAGACCGGTGGTGGGCGCGAATCCGGGTCCGATGCCTGGAAGGCCTATATGCGTCGGGCGACCAATACGGTTAACTATTCGCGGGAACTGCCGCTGGCGCAGGGCGTGCGGTTTGATCTGAGCTAAAGTGCCAGTGACGGCATTGACGGTCGCGAACCGTCAATCTGCTCCCCGGACCAGTTATCTAAGCAAAATAGGCCTTTAGCCCCCGTGTTTATTGCGTAAGCAGCTATTGTTTATATAGCAAATCCACGTATTTCCAGCGGGAAAGCCCAACCTCGGGGTTTCCCCGGGGTTGGGCGCCAACACCTTTGTGGCCCGTTATGCTGGCGGCCTTGCCAATTTAAAAGGTGCTTATGTTCAGGTTCAGATCCAATGCCCCTGTCACTGCGCTGGGCGCATGGCTGCTATCCGCAGCCAGCGTGTGCTCCGCAGCCAACGTGCCGACCCCATCGGTCGCACCTGTCAGAGAAGTCAGCGAAACCATGCATGGAGTGGTGGTCAAGGACCCCTACCGCTATCTGGAGCAGGTCCGCACGCCCGAGGTGCAGGCCTGGTATCAGGCCCAGGGCGACTACACCCGCGCCACGCTGGACCAGATCGCCATGCGTGATGGCCTGGAGCGCCGCATCACCGATTTGACTTCGGCCAGTGGCGATGCCATCGGGAGCATCTCTCGCATGCCGGGCGACAAGATTTTGTACCTGAAACGCCCCAAGGGCGAACGCCAGTTCAAGCTGGCGATGCGCATCGGTCTGCAAGGCGCCGAGCGCATTCTGGTGGACCCCGAAGTCGATGCCAAGCGCACTGGCGTGCCCCATGCCATCAATTATTTTCGGCCCTCATGGGACGGTAAATACGTGGCTTACGGTCTGTCGGCCGGGGGCTCGGAAAATGCATCTTTGCACATTCTGGACGTGGCCAGCGCTACCGATCTTGGGCAAACCTTTCCCCGTGTGCAACAGTCGCAGGTGAACTGGACGCCCGACAGCCGCTCGTTGACCTTCAACCAGCTCAAGGCTCCCACACCGGGCGAATCCGACACCGAAAAATACATGGACAGCAGGGTGATGTGGCACACCGTGGGCAACGAACCCCAGAAAGCCCAGGCGGTATTCGGCCCCACCGTGACACCCCAGCTTGGCTTGGCACGGCTGGATGTGGCCTCGATCACGTTCACACCCGACAGTCCGTGGATGATCGCCCGCACGACGGATACCACCCTGCCGGAAGGACTGTTGTTCGTGGCTCCGTTCGCCGATCTGGGCAAATCCAATATTCGCTGGACCAGGATTTCGGGTTACGAGGACAAGATCACCGAAATTGAGTTGCATGGCAACGACCTGTATTTCATGACGCATGCCAATGCGCCACGCAAACACATCCTGAAACTCGATCTGCGCAGTCCCCAGCTCCAGCGTGCGGTGGAGGTGGTCCCGTCACCGGTGGACGGGGTGTTGCAAAGCTTTTCCCTGAGTCGCAATGCGCTCGTGGTCTCCATACGCCAGGGCACAGAGATTGTGTTGCGCCGCTACACGCCAGCCAAGCCCCAGGGCGAAGCCATTCCCCTGCCGTTTAATGGGGCGGCCTCTGTGGTGAATGATGCCGCCCGTGCCTACACGGATGTGATGTACACACTCAGTGGTTGGACCCAAATGCCATTGACCTATGTGAACAACGGCAAGGACTCCGTGGATTCGGGGCTGCGCGTCAACCCGGTCCTGCCGGGGCTGCCCGATATGGAGGTGCTGAATGTGGAAGTGCCCAGCCACGATGGTGCCTTGGTTCCCATGACCCTGTTGTTCAAGAAAGGCCTCAAGCGTGATGGCCGCAACCCCACCTTGCTCAACGCCTATGGTTCCTATGGGTTCTCGATGACTGCCGGCTTTGCCCCTGCGCGCATGGCCTGGATTGAGCAGGGCGGCGTGCTCGCGTTGGCCAATGTGCGTGGCAGTGGTGTGCATGGTGACGCCTGGTACCGCGCCGGGCAAAAGGCCACCAAGGCCAACACCTGGAAAGACGGCATCGCCTGCGCCCAGTACCTGATTGCCCAAGGCTTTGCCTCGCCGCAGACATTGGCCGTCATGGGTACCAGTGCCGGCGGCATTTTTGTCGGGCGCGCTGTGACCAGTGCGCCGCAGTTGTTTGCCGCCGCCATTTTTGATGTGGGCGTGATGGACGCCGTGCGTGCGGAAGACAGTGCCAACGGCATCACCAATATTTCCGAGTTCGGCAGTGCCGCCAATCCCAAGGAGTTTCCGGCCCTGCTGGAGATGAGCACCTACCACCAGATCATGGATGGCACGGCCTACCCCGCCATCATGCTGGTGCATGGCATGAATGACCCGCGTGTAGACGTGTGGCACAGCGGCAAAGCGGCCGCGCGCTTGCAAGCTGCCTCCAGCAGCAAAAAGCCCGTTTTGTTGCGGCTGGATATGCAGGCTGGCCATGGCATGGGCAGCACTGCCACCCAACGCAACGCCATGTCGGCCGATATTTATGCCTTCTTGCTGTGGCAAATGGGCAAAGCCTCTTTGAAGGAATAGTCACTATGAGAAGAACAGTAATCTCCCCCCTCGCAATAACAACACTGGCAGCGCTGGTGCTGAGCCCCGTTGCACTCGCACAAAAGCCACCGCTGGTCAGCCAGGCCGACATCATCAAACAATCCGCCCCCAGTGACTAGCGCCACCTGGACCCGGAGAACACCCTGGTCATGGAGATCAACGGCCAGCAAGTCATCCTGGAACTGGCACCACGCTTTGCCCCCCAGCACGCGGCCAACATCCGCACGCTGGCGCGCGAGGGCTACTACACCGGCTCGGCCGTGGTGCGGGTGCAGGACAACTATGTGACGCAGTGGGCCGATCCGGCGGATGAAGAAAAAGAGAAGGACAAGGTCAAGCCCTTGGGTACCGCGCTGGCCAACTTGCCTGCCGAGTTTTCGATCCCGTTCAAGGGCTTGCCGCTGACCCGGTTCACCGACCCCGATGGCTGGGCGCCGGTCAGTGGTTTTGTGGATGGCATGCCGGTAGCGGCCAACCCGGCCAAGAACCAGGCCTGGTTGGCCCATTGCTACGGCATGGTGGGCGCGGCGCGCAGCGGCAAACCCGACAGCAGCAACGGCACCAGCCTGTACGCCATCAATGGCCAAGCGCCGCGGGCGCTGGACCTGAACATTACCGTGGTGGGGCGCGTGGTCAAGGGCATGGACGTGCTGTCGTCACTGCCGCGCGGCCCCGGCGCCATGGGTTTCTATGACAAACCCGAGCACTACGTTCCCATCACCCGCGCCCGTGTGCTGGCTGACATCCCGGCCGCCGAGCAACCGGCCATCGAAATCATGCGCACCGACACCGCCACCTGGCGCAAGCTGGTGGAGGCGAGCCGCCACGCCATCGGCGGCTGGGCGGTGCGCAGTGCCCTGCACAGCAACATCTGCAACCGCACGGTGCCGACGCGTCCCATCGCCAGCCCTGCAGCATCCTGAGTCTGCGGTTTTGGCGTCTTTATCCCCTTACATCACCTGAAACAACTTATGAACTCACCCACGCTGGCCACTCTGAACGCCACCTTCAAACGGCTGCACAATTTTGGCCACCTGGCATCCATCGCCAGTTGGGACCAAGCCGCCATGATGCCCGCCAAGGGCAACGAAGCGCGCGCCGCCGCCATGGCCGAACTACAAGTGCTGATGCACCAGACGCTGACCGACCCCTCGCTCAAGGCCCTGTTTGCCGAGGCGGCGGCAGCCGATTTGCCCGACGCCGACAAAGCCAGCCTGGCCGAGATGCAACGCGAATGGGCCTTGGTCAACCGCCTGCCGCAAGACCTGGTCGAGGCCCAAAGCTTGGCCGGTGCCCGCTGCGAGCACGCCTGGCGCACGCAGCGCAAGGCCAACGACTGGCAAGGCTTTCTGGGCAACTTCCGCGAGGTGGTGAAGCTGGCACGCCAGGAGGCCAAATTTCTGGCGGACGCCACCGGCACCGCGCCCTATGAAGCCCTGATGGACAAGTTTGAACCCGGCATGTCGGAGGGCGCCATCACCAAGCTGTTTGGCGACGTCAAGACCTGGCTGCCGGACCTCATCACCCAAGTCATCGCCAAGCAACACAGCGAGACCGTTCTGCAAGCCAATGGACCGTTCCCCGTTGACAAACAGCGCGCCCTGGGTGTGGAAGTGATGGGCCTGCTGGGCTTCGACTTTGAAGGTGGTCGGCTCGATATTTCCACCCACCCGTTTTGCGGTGGCGTGCCGCAAGACGTGCGCATCACCACCCGCTACAACGCGGCCACGTTTGCACCCAGCCTGATGGGCATCATCCACGAGACCGGCCACGCCCGCTACGAACAGCGCCTGCCGCGCGACACGCTGCACCTGCCGGTGGGGCGCGCCCGCTCCATGGGCATACACGAGAGTCAGAGCCTGTCGTTCGAGATGCAACTGGCCCGCAATCCGGCCTTTCTGCAACTGATCGCGCCGCTGGTCAAAAAACATCTGGGCGATCAGCCTGCGTTCGACGCGGCCAATCTGGCCCGCATGATCACCCGCGTTCACCGCGGCTTTATCCGTGTGGATGCCGACGAGTTGACCTATCCGGCCCATGTGATCCTGCGCTTTGAGATCGAGCGCGCGCTGATTGCGGGTGAGATTGAGGCCGAGGACATCCCCGCGCTGTGGGCGACCAAGATGCAGGACTACCTGGGTGTGGATGTGGCCGGCAACTATGAAAATGGTTGCATGCAGGACATCCACTGGCCCATGGGCATGTTTGGCTACTTCCCCAGCTACACGCTGGGCGCGATGTACGCCGCGCAGTACTTCGCCACCATCCGCAAGACACACCCCGATATGGACGCCCGCATCGCAAATGGCGACTTGTCACCGGTGATGGACTGGCTGGACGCCAACATCTGGAGCCAGGCCAGCCGCTGGTCCACCGACGCATTGGTGACCCGCGCCACCGGCGAGCCGCTCAATGCGGCCCACTTCCGCCGCCATCTGGAGGCGCGTTACCTGGGTTCGTGATCACCGACGACCGCGCGGGCGACAAATTCGCGCCGGGCCGCCCCAAGCGAATTTAGCCCCCTCGGGGGGCAGCGACCCGCGCAGCGGCGGAGCGTGGGGGCCATTACTTCAGGCTGTCGCAATCCGCCCCACCGGTCAGTCGCACCTTGATCGGGGTGGTGCTTCCATCCTCGTATTTGCGCCACACGTTTTCGCTGACGCTACAGGTCCAGGTTTTGCCGCCCGAAGCCAGCGAGAGGGTGTAGTTTTCGCGCCGTGGACCCTCACGCTCGGCCCCCACCAAGCTTCGGGTACCGCCCAGGCTGTTCGCGCTGAGGTTGGAGCCGCCGCCACCGCTGTAGAGGTTGCCCACGCTCGGCCAGACTGGCATCAGGGTTGAAGAGGTTTCTGCCCCCGCTTTGACCGAACGCGCTGTCCGCCAGCGGTTGACTTGGAAGTGGCAACGGTTGTCGTAAATCGGCTCCTCCCGGTAACGAGGTGTGCACTCGCGGCGTTTCACGAAGGTGCCATCACCCTTGTCCACCCGCTCTTCGTGGCACTCCTGCCCGTCCGGAATCTTTTTGCTGGAACGCTGTTCCCGTGTTCGTGTGACGGAGTAGGCATCCGCCGGAACACCATCGCACCAGGCCGACTCGGATACGGGCACCAGTTTCTCGATCTGGATTTCCCGCAGCCAGGTGCGTTGGGACACGGTGGCCGTGGTCTCTTTGGTGATGGAAAACATGGCGATCATCGCCACCACGGCCAAGACCACCAACCCCATGACCCAGCGCATCCAGCCCGATCTGGACGCCGCTGGCGCTGCGGCGGGAGCGGCCACCGGCACTGCCAGCCTGTCGACCACGATTGCGACCGGTTGGGTGCCATCTTTGCCGGCCCCGCAATTGGTGCAGTGCGCCGCAGCGTTGGAGTTGGGGGTGTTGCAATAGGCACAACTCCAGTCCGCACCGACAAACTGGTGGTTTTTGGCCTCGACTTCTTCACCGGGCTTGGGGAAATAACGTTTGCTTGGGTCTTGCGCCGCACCACAGGTCGGGCAATGCCGGTGCGAGTCGCCCAGCAAACCCCTGGTTTCGCACTGGGTGCAGTCCCAGAGCATTTCGTAGAAGATCTCTTTTTCTGACATGGGTTGCCGCTCAGTGCTGCCGGTGCGGTTGTGTGGATGGATGCGGAATTATCCTAAATCGGGCAGTTACGCCGTAGCCGGCAACACATCTGGGGGCCCGAAGGTACCCAGTGTGGGTGCGATCTTGTCGCTCACATAGCGCAGTAGCACAGCCAATCGGTCTATCAAACTGAGCAAGGAGCAAAATCGGTCAAAAAACTTGATTCCTGTCAATTATTTCGGGTTGGGACTTTGTTTGTGAATTTTGCAGGGCCGACTAGGTACCCGAGTAAGTGCCGATGCCAACAATGACATCGCCACCGTCCACCAGGTGCTCCAAGGCGAAGCGGTAGTTTTCCCAGGCGGAGCCCAGAATCTTGAAAACATTGTCAATCACCGTTTGCGGACCGATCCACGTTCCGGCACAGGGGAAGCCCGCCATTTCAGTCCACTCGACTGTCTCTGAAACATCAGCGAACATGGCAGCGATGTCTCCGCGCCCGGACGCGGCGCAATGGCCTTTGACGATGTCGTAGTTTTTGCGCATATCAATTTTTCTCTTTCATAAGGCATAGGCCGGCATTGCCAGCTATGTCGGGTCATCGCCCAGCAGCAACGCCGCTTCGAAACGCTCCAGCTCCTCGTCCAGGCTGCCACGGCTGCGGAAGTGCCGGTTGGCCTTGCCGTACCAGTACTCGGCATCTTCCAAATCACCCTCCTGGATGTGCAGGCTGCCGTGCAGCCAGGCGCCTAGCGGCGAAGCGTCGCTTTGCACGAGGTTGTGCGCCTCTGTCCAGCGGCCCGCATGCAGGTGCACTAGGACTTGACGAAGAATGGTCATGGCAAGCTCCTTCTGTTCGTGTTCGACACGTTCCGCAGCAACGTTCAGGTTGCAACACCAATCTGACGGAGCAGGTTATCAAAGTTGCCGTAGAGCGCATTGCCACTCAACAGCCGACTGCCCTTGTCATCGCTGACCACCAGGGCAGGCACACCCTGCGCGCCAAAAGTCTGCATCAATCCCCGCGCCTTCTGGATGCGCGCGGCGTTGGCGGCCAGCAGCTCGGCATCGCTTGCGTCCAGACGATCAGCGGCAGCAGCCAGGCCCAGGTCGCGCAGCAGCTTTTCCACCACCGACATATCACTGGTGTCCAGACCTTGCACATAGCGCGCTTCCTGCAATGCCCTGAGCGCCTCCAGCTCGCGCTGCGGCTCGGACAAGGACACGGCGGTGAGTGCCAGCGTCGCGGTAGCCGAGTCAAAGCGGCTGCCGAGGTGACCCAGCACCTGGCGGCGATAGTCCTCAGTGAAACGCTGACCGGTGAGCTTGGCAATGCGCTGGTCGTTGGACCAGGCGAAGTCCTCAAACGCGGCGTCCATGGTGCGCCCGCCGCCGGCAAACAAGCCCGAGGGAGCCAGCTCCAGTTGGATGGAGGCTTGCTGCCCTAGTTGCTGGACCACCGGCGAAGCACCATAGCACCAGCCGCACAGGGGGTCGAACAAATACGTAACGGCGGTGCGCATGGTGCTGTCCTCTTCCCGATTCAACCTTACCACTTCATTTCACCCGTATTGACCTTGGCACCAATGTCCAGCGATATCGCGCCGTCGGTCACTTGGGGGTAAGACTGCTGCATGGCACCGATCAGCGTGGCGCTGGTCTTGTTGGCGGCCAGGTTCTTCTCGAAGGTCTGCAAATAGTCCTTGGTGAAGCGGATGGCACTGGCATCAACCGCGCTGCCGGCCTTCATGTGGCCCGAAATCACCAACTCGGGCTTGAGGGCAGCCATCTCATCCAACTTTGCCACCCATGCGGCGCGCAGGGCGGGGGGTTGGGTGTCCGCAGTCCACACGTGCATGTTGCCAAACACGCCGATGTTGCCGACGATGGCCTTGATGGATGGAATCCAGGCATAGGGGCGGTGGGCCAACGCACCTTGCGTGCCACGGATCTCAATCGCCTGACCTTCCAGCGTCAAGGTGTTGCCTTCCAGGGCGCGCGGAACCACGGGTTTGCGCGGCGCGTTGGCACCCATCTTGGGGCCCCAGAACGCGACCTTGCCCGCCAGCTTGGCGCTCAGCTTTTCCAGCACGGCGGGCGTGGTAACCACATCAGCCTGGGGGAAGACCTCTTTCAGGGTTTCGACGCCAAAGTAGTAGTCGGGGTCGGCCTGGCTCACGTAGATGGTGGTGAGCT
>ERZ724520.1813-NODE-1813-length-10354-cov-3.667249_pt1 | contig 10354 bp, 3 predicted proteins | sample MGYA00376053_ERZ724520 | MGnify/ENA primary metagenome ERZ724520 (study PRJEB28724, sample SAMN07190886) | activated sludge metagenome | isolation source: activated sludge of sewage treatment plant in Hong Hong | place: USA: Christiansburg, Virginia | collected... | reverse complement strand
ACCTGGGTAAATGCCAGATATGTTCAGGAACCGGGCGGTTTTTATGAAGCGCAGATGATGCCGAATATGAAAATAATGGGAGAGGTAAAACCGATTTCGATTAAAGCGACTGTCAAAGGAACTTATATTTTGGATATGGGTCAGAATATGGTGGGCTGGTTACAACTGAAAGTAAAAGGAAAAAGCGGTGACCAGATCACGATGAAATTTGCCGAATCTTTACAAGCTGATGGTTCGTTATATATTGCCAATTTGCGTGATGCAAAAACTACGGATATTTATACTTTGAAAGGCGAAGGCGAAGAAATCTGGGAACCACGTTTTATATTTCACGGTTTTAGATTTGTAGAAATTTCGGGTTTTCCGACCAAACCAACATTGGAGAATTTCGTTGGAAAAGTAGTTTATGATGATATCAAAACAACGGGAACTTTTGAGTCTTCGGATGCGACGATGAACCAGATTTTCAAAAATGCCTGGTGGGGAATCAGCGGAAATTACAAAGGAATGCCAATCGACTGTCCACAGCGAAACGAGCGTCAGCCTTGGTTGGGAGATAGAACGACAGGTGCTTATGGCGAAAGCTTTTTATTCAACAACCAAAATTTGTATGCCAAATGGCTTGATGATATTAAATATTCGCAAACACAAGATGGAGGATTACCTGATGTGGCACCAGCGTTCTGGCGTTATTATGGCGATAATGTGACCTGGCCGGGAACGTATATCACGGTAGGCGATATGCTTTACCAACAATTTGGCGATGAAGAAGTAATTAAAAAACAATATCCGTCTATGAAAAAATGGATGGTGTATATGGAAGAAAATTATCTCAAAGACAATTTAATGGATAAGGACAAATACGGTGATTGGTGTGTTCCACCGGAATCATTAGAGTTGATTCGTTCCAAAGATCCTGCGCGTTTAACCGATGGACAATTGTTATCGAGTGCGTTTTATTATCAGTTGTTGAACATAATGAAAAAGTTTGCAACTATCGCAAATGAGGGAAATGATATTGCGCATTATGATGATTTGACAACGAGAATCAAAAAAGCATTCAATGCCAAATTTTTAAATACGGAAAAAAACTACTATGCCAATAATACCGTAACGGCAAACGTATTGCCTTTGGCTTTTGGGATGGTTCCGGAAAACCTAATTGACAAGGTTTTTCAGAATATGGTTCACGAAGTTGAGGTTACTAAAAACGGGCATATCAGCACAGGCGTAATCGGAACACAATTTTTGATGCGAACCCTGACCAATTTTGGAAGAGGGGATTTGGCTTTCAAACTGGCTTCAAACAAAACCTATCCAAGCTGGGGTTATATGGTCGAAAACGGAGCGACTACTATTTGGGAATTGTGGAACGGAAACACCGCCGACCCTACAATGAATTCGCAAAATCACGTAATGCTTTTGGGTGATTTATTGATTTGGTACTACGAAAATATGGCGGGAATCAAAAGCAATCCAGAAACTCCGGGTTTCAAACAAATCATTATGAAACCGGATTTCAATGCCGGATTGACTTTTGTAAATGCTTCTTACGAATCCATTTATGGTTTGATAAAAAGCGATTGGAAGAAAAACAAAAACACTTTAGTTTGGAAAATTACCATTCCGGCCAATTCATCGGCACTCGTTTATTTGCCAACGACGAATGCTTCGGATGTGAAAGTGAACAAGGAAAAAGTATCGAAAAACTATAAAATAGAAAATAACAAATTGGTTCTTGAATTGCCTTCGGGAACCTATGAATTGAATGTAAATAATATAAAATAACAATAATGAGAATTTTAAAGATAACAAGCCTTCTACTTTTAACCGTGCTACTTTTGGGAAGCTGTAAATCAGCTTTGGAGAAAAAAACTTGGAAAGAAGGAATTTTGGTAGATCAATTTGTATTTGATAAAGCACCATATCCGTCCTGCCACTCCATAACAATTGTGGAGGCGATGAACGGAGATTTGGTTTCGGCTTGGTTTGGAGGAAGCCACGAAAGACACCCTGATGTTTGTATTTATTCGGCCATTAAACCCAAAGGAAGCGACAAATGGGGCGAACCCATTAAGGTTGCCGATGGCGTGATGAAGGATGGGACAAGATTTCCAACCTGGAATCCTGTTTTGTACCAAATTCCAAATGGCGATTTGATGTTGTTTTACAAAATTGGACCAAAACCATCCGAGTGGTGGGGCGTTTACAGAACATCTTCCGATGGAGGAAAAACTTGGTCTGACAAGATTGATATGCCGAGTAAAGATTTCTTGGGACCAATTAAAAACAAACCCGTTTTATTGAGCAACGGAACATTATTGCTTCCTTCAAGTACCGAAGGAAATGGCTGGCATTTGCGTATGGAATCAACTCCCGACTTCGGAAAAACTTGGGTTATGGGTGATACCATTTCAAGAGGGAAACAAAAAATCAACGCCATTCAGCCCAGTATTTTGTTTCACAAAGACGGACGTATTCAGGCTATCGGAAGAACCAAAAACCGAGCTATTTTCAGCACTTTTTCTAAAGACTACGGAAAAACTTGGTCGGATGTGGAACTAATCGGTTTGCCAAATAACAACTCTGGAACAGATGCCGTAACATTGAAAAACGGAAAACATTTGTTGGTGTACAACCACGTTTTGCCTCCAGGAACAGAAGCCAAAGGGCCAAGAACCCCATTGAATGTTTCCATTTCTGACGATGGAATCCATTGGAAAGCGGCATTGGTTTTGGAAGATTCCAAAATCAGTCAATATTCCTATCCATCGATGATTCAAAGCAAGGACGGAATGGTGCATATTGTTTACACTTGGAGAAGAGAAAAACTGAAATATGTAAAAATCGATCCAAGTAAATTAAAAGCAATTCCAATTAAAAACGGAATCTGGCCTGGACAAGAAGGCGTTGAAGTGAAAGCAGTTAAAGCGGAAGAGGAATAAGATTTACAAATCAAAATTTGTGCTAATTTGTGCAATTTGTGGTTAAAAAAGACAATATGAAAAATAGTAATTTTATAAAAACAGCTGTTATAGTTTTGATAGTTGTTTTTTCTGGAACATTAAACAGCGAAGTTTCAGCACAATCATCAAAAAAGCAACGCTACAAAGTGGCCGTTTGCGATTGGATGATTTTAAAAAGACAAAAATTGGGTGCTTTTGCTTTGGCTGCCGAAATAAAAGCAGACGGAATCGAACTCGATATGGGCGGTTTGGGGAAAAGACCAACATTCGACAGTAAATTAGGCGATCCAATCGAAAGACAAAAATTTCTGGATAAATCCAAAGAAACAGGTGTCGGAATCAGTTCCATCGCGATGTCCGGATTTTATGCACAGTCGTTTGCCAAAAGAGATTCAATTACCTTGATGATTAATGATTGCGTTGCAGCAATGAAAAATATGAAAGTAAAAGTCGCTTATTTGCCATTAGGTACAGAAAGCGATTTGAATAAAAATCCTGAACTGCGTCCGATAATTATCGAAAGATTGAAATGGGCAGGAAAACAAGTGGGCAAAATAGGAGGAGTAATTGCAATAGAAACTTCATTAAGCGCTACCGAAGAGAAAAAACTGTTGGAAGAAATTGGATGTAAATACATCAAAAGCTCTTTCAATTTTGCCAATGCGGTCGATAACGGAAGAGACATTGCAACCGAATTGAAGATTTTAGGCAAAAAACATTTGGCTCAAATTCACGCTTCTACAACAGATAGCGTTTGGCTGGAAAATGATAAAAATGTAGATATGCCAAAAATCAAAAAAACGCTGGACGCAATGAAATGGAGTGGATGGCTAATCGTTGAACGCTCTCGTGACGTAACGCAGGTTCATAATGTAAAAGCCAATTACGGAGCAAACGTTGCTTACTTGAAGAAAATTTTTCAGAATTAAAAAACAGACACAAATTAAACGAATTAACACAGATTTTGAAATAGAGAAAATATATAAATTATCCAGTTTCGGCTCCCTCTCCTTTGGAGAGGGTTGGGGTGAGGTTAAATAACAATTATTTCAAAAAATAAAATCTGTGAAATCTGTGTCAAATAAAATAAATTGCCTCCTGCTTTAGCTGGAAGAATAAAATCACAATACAATGAAATATTTAAGCATACTTTTTTTAACATTTTGCGTGACTTTTGCATCAGCGCAAAATATCACCATCGTTCGTGATGCCAATGCACCAAGGGCGCAATTTGGTGCCGAAAAACTATCGGAAACAGCAACAGCCAAAGGAATCAAAGTAACTTTTGCAGACAAAACGCCTAAAAAATCAAAAGACAAAGTAATCATCATCGGCGAAAAAGGAACCGATTTTTGGAAACAAAACACCAAAACGGCTAAAATCGATGACAGCAGACTAACGAAAAAAGAAGGCTTTCAAATCCGTACCCAAGAAAACTTCATTTACGTTGAAGGAACCGATGCCACAGGAGCTTTGTACGGAGCTTTGGAATTGGCAGACCGAATCAAAACTTCAGGCGAAATTCCATCAGAAATCAATATTGAGGACAGTCCTGAAATGGTTTTGAGAGGATCTTGTATTGGAGTGCAAAAACCGGTATATCTTCCGGGTCGAGATGTTTACGAATATCCATATACTCCCGAATCTTTCCCTTGGTTTTACGACAAAAAACTATGGACAAAGTACCTCGATATGATGGTCGAAAACCGAATGAACTCTCTGTATTTATGGAACGGACACCCATTTGCATCCTTGGTAAAACTAAAAGACTATCCGTTTGCCTTGGAAGTAAGCGAGGAAGATTTCAAAAAGAACGAAGAAATTTATAACTACCTAACCGTAGAAGCCAACAAAAGAGGAATCTGGGTCATTCAGATGTTCTACAATATCATTGTTTCCAAGCCTTTTGCGGAGCATTACAACATCAAAACACAAGATCGTTCCCGTCCGATTACGCCTGAAATCGCTGATTATACCAGAAAATCAATCGCGGCCTTTATCGAAAAATATCCAAACGTGGGATTATTGGTTTGCCTTGGCGAAGCCATCAACACGATTGAAGATGACGTAGAATGGTTCAATAAGACCATTATTCCGGGGGTTCAAGACGGACTGAAAGCTTTAGGCAAAACCGAAGAGCCACCAATTATCGTTCGCGCTCACGATACCGATGCACCTTTGGTAATGGAAAAAGCACTTCCGTTGTATAAAAATCTATACACGATGCACAAGTACAATGGCGAGTCTCTGACGACTTACACGCCTCGCGGACCTTGGGGAGAAATCCATAAAAAGTTAAGTTCGCTAAATTCGGTTCATATTTCAAACGTACATATTTTGGCCAATCTGGAGCCTTTCCGTTACGGATCTCCTGATTTTATCCAGAAAACTGTTCAGGCAATGCACACCATACACGGAGCCAATGCGCTTCATTTGTACCCGCAGGCTTCCTATTGGGATTGGCCTTACACGGCCGATAAAACCAAAACCGGCGAACGATTGCTCGAAATGGATCGCGACTGGATTTGGTACAAAGCTTGGGCAAGATACGCTTGGAACAGCAAAAGAGATCGAAACGAAGAAATTAAATATTGGGATAAAGATTTGGCAACCAAATACGGAACCGATATAGAAGGCGCCAATAATATCCAAAAAGCCTACGATGAGTCTGGAGAAATTGCCCCAAAAACATTAAGACGTTTCGGAATCACCGAAGGAAACCGTCAGACTTTATTATTGGGAATGTTCGAAAGTCAGTTAGTAAATCCAGCCAAATGGAGAGTGTATCCAGGATTCCACGAATCTTGCGGACCGGTTGGCGAATTGCTTTTGGAATACGCCAAAAAAGAATGGAACAAAGAACCGCACGTTGGTGAATTGCCAACGCAAATCATAGCCGAAATAACTGAACACGGAAGATTAGCCGTCGAAGCCATCGATAAAGCCGAAGCAAGCGTAACTAAAGATAAGGAAGAATTTCTGCGTCTAAAAAATGATGTGCACGCTTACAAAGCCTTCGCCGATTTCTTTTCGGAGAAAGTAAAAACGGCCTTGTTGGTTTTAAGATACAGTTATTCCAATGAAATTTCCGACTTGGATAAAGCATTGCCACATTTAGAAAAAAGCATCGAACATTATGAAACTTTAGTCAAATTGACAAAAGACCATTATTTGTATGCCAATAGTATGCAGACCGCCCAACGCCGAATCCCGATTGGTGGAGATGACGGAAACAACAAAACCTGGGCCGAATTATTGCCACATTACGAAAGAGAATTAGCGAATTTCAAAAGAAATTTAGAACTTTTGAAATCGTCAAAAGACGGTAAAATTATAACTAAAGAAGCCAAGCCTTGGAAAAATGCAGAAGTAACTTTGTTGTCGGAATCAAAAGGAACTTACGCAGTTAAAAACGGAACAAAAGTGTACGGAACACCAATTTCAGAACTGACAAAAGTAGCTCCCGAGTTGCAAAACTTAAAAGGAATTGCATTCGATGAAACCGCACAAAACGAAAACGGAACGCACCTGAAATTCAAAAACACCAAAGCCGTAAAACTGGTGGTGGGTTATTTCAATTCCGACCAGAAAAGATTTTTATTCCCGCCAAGTCTGGAGACAGATGCAGCTGGAAATGCCCACGGTCAGGCCGAAGTTATCCTCGCAAGTGCAATGAATTTGAAGGAATTACCAAGAATCAACATTCACACCTATACCTTCGGACCGGGCGAAAACAAACTCGATTTGGGCAAAGGAAGAGTCCTGATTTTAGGCTTCATCGACGCCAATCAAACCATTACGACCCGTGATGTCGGCTACATCGACGAAGGCGAAAAAGGCGCGGTAGACTGGTTGTTTTATTAAGATAATGTGGGCGTGACCCTCCGTAAAAACTACGGGTCGGGCTGTTCGTTCCCGCTTCCCGATGAAAAATCGGGAGAGCTCCACTGCCATCCCTCACGCAAAAGAGGGGAGTAAAACATCAGATTTCCTGCAAGGTTTCCAAAACCTTGTAGGTATCAGATTAAAAATACCTACAAGGTTTTGGAAACCTTGCAGGATTGAAACGTAATAGTGAAATTAAAATTACACCTATCCAGTTTCGGCTCCCTCTCCTTTGGAGAGGGCTGGGGTGAGGTCAAACAACAATATGAAGAAATTAATTTACATACTATTTTTTATAACTACTTTTTCGTGGTCGCAAACCCAAGAAAAAGGAACGCCTTTTCGTAAAGAAGTTTCGCTGAACTCCTCTTGGGAAACCATTGTTCTGGACAATCTTCCGGAACAGGAAGAAACCTTTGTGCAAAATCCAAAAGTAAATTCGCAATGGCAAAAAGTAAACGTACCCCACAATTGGGATCAGTATTACGGATTCCGAAGAACCAAACACGGTAATTTACACGGCACGGCTTGGTATCACAAGACATTAGAATTAGACAAAAAAGACACTTCAAAAAGACTTTTTCTCTTTTTCGAAGGCGTAAGTTCTTACGCAACAGTTTGGGTAAACGGTAAAAAGGTCGGTGAGCACAAAGGCGGAAGAACCACTTTTACAGTCGATATTACAAAAGCAGTTTCTTTCGAAAAAGCAAATAATATAATCGTCAAAGCCTCGCATCCGTCGTTCATTGCCGATTTGCCTTGGGTATGCGGTGGCTGTTCCGGAGAGTGGGGATTCTCTGAAGGTTCACAGCCAATGGGTATTTTCAGGCCAGTAACTTTAGTCGTTACCGATGAAGTTCGCATAGAACCTTTTGGCGTTCACATTTGGAATGAAAAAGCAACTTCCAAAGAAAAAGCAATCCTGAACATTACTACCGAAATCAAAAACTACGGGAATTCAAACCGAAAACTAACCATTGCAAATACACTTTTCGATAAAGAAGGAAAGGAAATCAGTATTTCCAAAACTGAAACGAATAGCCTTGTTGGCGAAACAAAAGAAATAGTACAAACACTTCCAGAAATTGCAAACCCAGAATTATGGTCGCCGGCCAATCCGTATTTATATGTATTGGTTACCACAATTTCTGAAAACGGAAAGAAAATAGACGAATTGAAAACGCCTTACGGTATTCGTTGGGTTTCTTGGCCGGTGAGCAGAGACGGAAAAGACAATCGTTTTTATATCAACGATGAACCTTTGTTTGTCAACGGAACTTGCGAATATGAACACTTAATTGGGAACAGTCATTCTTTTTCGAAGGAACAAATTCATTCTCGAATTGAGCAAATAAAAGCAGGAGGATTCAATGCTTTTCGCGAAGCACATCAACCTCATAATTTGGAATACCAAAAGGAATTAGACGAAAATGGAATCCTGTTTTGGAGTCAGTTTTCGGCACACATTTGGTACGACACGCCTGAATTCAAGGAGAATTTCAAAACCTTGTTGCGAGAATGGATCAAAGAACGCCGTAATAATGCGTCAGTCGTAATGTGGGGATTGCAAAATGAAAGCACGATTCCAAAGGAATTTGCCGAAGAATGCACCCAAATCATTCGCGAAATGGATCCAATGTCGGCTTCGCAACGCATCGTAACCACTTGCAACGGTGGCGAAGGAACCGATTGGAATGTCGTACAAAACTGGTCGGGAACCTATGGTGGCGATCCATTCAATTACGATGTCGAAATGAGCAAGCAATTGTTAAACGGAGAATACGGCGCCTGGCGTTCACACGATCTCCACACCGAAGGCGAATTTGACCAAAAAGGAACTTTGAGCGAAAACCGTTTTTCCCAATTAATGGAAATCAAAGTCCGTGAAGCCGAATCGGTAAAAGATAAAATCGCAGGGCAATTCAATTGGCTTTTTGCTTCGCACGAAAATCCGGGACGCGTGCAAAACGGAGAAGGATTTCGTGATATAGACAAGGTTGGGCCAGTCAATTACAAAGGGCTTTTCAGTATTTGGGGCGAACCTCTGGATGCGTATTATATGTACCGCGCCAATTACGTTTCGAACAAAACCAATCCAATGGTGTATATCGTTTCGCACACCTGGACGAATCGTTGGGATGCCCCGGGAATCAAAAACGGGATTGATGTTTATTCGAATTGTGATGAGGTCGAATTGTTTAATGATATCAATAAAACATCCCTTGGAAAGCTGAAAAATCCGGGATTGGGACAGCATTTTCAATGGAACAATGTCAATATTCAATACAATGTTTTGTATGCCGTAGGTTATGTAAATGGAAAAGCGGTTGCCAAAGATTATATCGTATTGAACAGTTTGCCAAAAGCACCTAATTTCACGAAATTAGAAACCAAAAAAGCAACAATTTTACAGCCTCAAAAAAACTACAATTACATTTACAGAGTCAATAGTGGCGGAAGTGAAATCACGGATTCATTAGGCAATTTGTGGCAGGCAGATGTTCACAAAAGCGGAGAAAACACTTGGGGTTCTTTGTCGTGGACAGATGATTTCAAGCAATTGCCTGATTTTTATGCGAGTCAAAGAAGTACTTTCGACCCAATTGCAGGAACTAAAGACTGGAAATTATTCCAAAATTTCAGATACGGAATCGACAAATTGCGTTACGAATTCCCAGCACCTGATGGAGAATATTTGGTTGAATTGTATTTTACCGAACCTTGGTACGGAACCGCTGGCGGACTGGATTGCAAAGGCTGGCGTTTGTTTGATGTTGCCATCAATGACAATGTAGTTTTGAAAGATTTGGATATCTGGTCTGAAGTCGGACACGATACGGCACTAAAGAAAACCTTTGTTGTAAAAAGCAAAAACGGAAAAATCGTTATTTCGTTCCCGAATGTAAAAGCAAGTCAGGCGATTATTTCAGCAATTGCCATTGCAACCAAAGATAAAAAGGCAAAAGGAGCTTCGGCTTCGCCAAGAAATATTGAGAATGTTACGGATAATTCAGAAGCTAAAATTGGTTCTTGGCTGGATATTAATTCCAAGCAATATTCAGATTCGGAGGTTGTTTTTACACAATTACCTGCTGAAGTTTTTGGAGCAGATTATTTGCTGATTTCGGCAAAGTCAAAAAAATCAGGTGCTTTTGTAACCAAAGAAGATTCGGAAATCTATTTGTTTAGCACATCAAAAGATTCAATTTCCGGTTACAAAAAATTGGCAGAAACGGCCAAGAATTCTAATAAAGTTGAGTTTTCGGTTTTTCATAAAAAAGTAAAAAAAGGAGAGAAAGTACTTTTTGAAAATTCAGAAAATCAAAGTACAATCGCAGTCGTTCCAACCTACGATATGGGCGAAAAAGACGACTCAAGACCTGTTGTGCTTTTGGAAGCAGAAACCGCCAAAACCACCGGAAACGGAATCGAGAAAGGCAATTTCAAAAAAGCCAATTACATCGAATTTACACAAAAGAACAAAAACAGCATCCAGTTTGAAG
>ERZ724520.1810-NODE-1810-length-10361-cov-3.842713_pt1 | contig 10361 bp, 6 predicted proteins | sample MGYA00376053_ERZ724520 | MGnify/ENA primary metagenome ERZ724520 (study PRJEB28724, sample SAMN07190886) | activated sludge metagenome | isolation source: activated sludge of sewage treatment plant in Hong Hong | place: USA: Christiansburg, Virginia | collected... | reverse complement strand
AAAGAGCCTGACTTTATGTAGTTTTCTAATTGATTATAATTAATACAATTTCGTGAGATGAATTCGAAGGCGCTGTTAATAAAACCTTACGTTCTTTAGAGGAGTGAATCAATGAAAATTCTGTAGTCTGAAGCAGTTGTCAGAGGTTTGACTGCTGAAAATGTGAATTCTGTAAAAGCGAACCAAAAATCGGGGGATTCGCTGGTTGGGAATGAGAATTTGGTTCGTAAAAGTAAAAACACTTTGGCAACTCATGAATCATCGATGCTGATGGATTGGAATGAGACATTTTGCTTAGGAGGTGAAAATAAACTAAATTTTACTTTTTGTCCCTAAGAATTAAATAATAATCGTTGTTAATAGATATCAAACATCAGAGCTAATAATAGGTATTTTAGCTAATCGATCTAAAAAACGATCTTCTATGCTCTTCTTTTCAACCATATTCACCTCCTGAAGGTTAATTAAAATCTGCCTTAGGTTTTAAGGCTTAGCAGAAAATGTTTTGGTTTCATTAAACAGGTCCTCATTAGGGAGGACAAAGTTACTCACAAAGATGGTAATACTTTGATGACTTATGGAGATGCTTTCAAATAGCTTGAGAGCGGGGGCGTTCAATCATAGAAGGCTCAGTAATTTGTAGTAATGATCTTAAATAAAATGGATCGAAGCTATGCTACTAAATTTTTTAAAACTATTCTCCAATAAATCAGAGCTAAAAGCTAGCGGTTGGTGGGGAAATTGGAGACAGTTAAGATAGTTGGGGGAGAAATAAGTGAGGCATAGTTGAGATAGTTTGGTGAGGGACTTGGGATTAGGATAAAACTGAGTTAAGAAGGAAGAAGATTAAGTGTGGGGCCAAAGGATAGTGTAATATCAATAAGTGTTAAGAAGATGAGGGAAAGTGGCTTATATTCCTTAAAAAAAATAAGCTGTTTGTAGTAATCGTGCTGACGATTTAATTTTGATATTATCTATTACTTTTATGTTTTTGAATTTTCAAATACTAATTCAAGAGTACTTTTTTAAATTCTTGTTGGGTGATTAGGATATTATTTATAATATCAACAGTCTTGCTTCTAACGCTGATTTTTATCCGAGCCACTAGACGTAGTCATTGAATTAGTCATTTCGACTGTGATTTATATTGCTGTTTTGCTGGCTTTAGATTTCCGTTACATTTGGCTTGATAGATGAATATTCAGTCGATAATTGTACAATTTCAAAAATATCATTTTAAATGGTTTCTGTATTTAATATGGAACTTTGTTCTTTACCCATTTTTGAGCAGTATGTGTTAATTGTCTCTAATCTATGAGTCATTTTTCCTGATTCTGCTTAACAGCTTCATAATATTTATTTCGCATAGTCCATCCTAAATGTCAGGTCATTAATTCAGGAAGGAGGAACCTCGAAGGAAAATGGGCAAACCAAATTAGACGCATAAAAGGGAGCATTTATCGAAACATTAGAAGGTTTCGCTTTAACCCCGATAATCCAAACTTTTCGAATCAGGGCGTCTCTTATCACGAAAAGATAAAAAATCAAGTCACATCAGTGAAAAATAGTTGCATAAACTGCATAAGATAGCTACGACTGACTAGAGCAATAACGCGCAATAGTCGAAGTTGCACGAATCGATACTTATGTCGTAAAACAATCAGCCCAACGAAGAGTACTTTCACCAACCGCTGGCTTTCAAGTAAAAGAAACTGAAGAGTTCGAATCGGAAACGACATACTAAACCGACTAAGTTTGAGGAGTTGTCGATAAAAATAGGGGAGATGAACGAATTGGTACATTCGCAGGAGAAGGAGCTTAAAATTTTGAAGAATTCAATGAGTGAGAGGTAGTTGCATCGTTTGATTAAGATGCATAGTATTGAGAAGTTGAAAATGTTGTAGTCGATGTGCAAATTTAAGGAGTCTATGAGTATTAAGAACAGTAAACGATTATGAGTGCCTTTTTATATATTGATTTTTGTCTTATTCTTTTTTGTATGACTAGGGTTTAAATTGGCAATTATCTGAAATGGATGCGTAATATGCTGGTGAATATGGAAGACATTGATGAAGACCTGTACTATGAAGATTAAGATTAGCTATTTAACCTGGAATACAGATTTTAGTCAATATTTTAGCAGGAAAAAAGTGACTTGGTAAAGCTAAAATAGTAATAAGTACATAATGTTAATGAAAATAGAGCGCTTGATATTTAATCAAAAGAATTAAAAGGCAAAATAAATAAAATGGAAGGTCAGTAACTATAAAGTAATAAAATAATTAAAAAAAAATTGTGGAGTCCATATAAGACAGTTGGGATTTTTTCAAAATAAATTAGTGAAAAAATAAATAAAATGGAAGATCAGGAACAATAGAATAAAAAAATAATAAAAAAAAATGTTTGGAGTCCTTAAAAGATTTAGCAGATAAGAAGTGAACTTAGTAGATACAACTAGCAGCAGCCTAAATAAATGAGTCTTGGTAAGATTGCAGAGAAGATTGGAGTGACTCGTCGTCAGATGCATTATTATTGGAGGCTATTCCAAACAGACCCAACTTTATATACGATTTATAATAAAGTAGTTAATAATAAACATACTGTTCAAAGGAAAACTTATATATATTTGGATAAAATAGCCAAAATTGTCAAACAAAATGGTCTATTGACTTGTAAACAAATTGTTTAAATATTGAATCACTAAGTTTAAAATTAAAATTATGATTTTAGTGTACCAAAAATAAAAGACACAACAGTTTTAAAATTACTTAAAAGAGCTCAAATAACGTGGAAAAGAGCCAAAAAAGTTCCAATTTAACGAAATACTCCTCAAAATATTTAAACACGATATGAATTCTGCAAAATAATGAAAAGAATAATATAAAATCCTCAAAATGAGATTTATTTTTTTAATGAGACATCATTAAATATACATATAAAGCAGTAATACGGATGGGCCTTACCGGGATAAGATGTTCAAGTGAATATGCCCTTATCGGAGTAAAATAACATAAGTTTAATGTGCATAATGGGCCCTTAGGGTTTGGCTCGATGGCGATTCACTGAGGGTTTGTTTAAAAAAGATGTCTTTTTTTAGTGTTTAGGGGAGATGAGTCATTGGATTGTTGGTAAGACTCCGATTAACAAAAGATATATAATAATGGATAATTATCTATTGTACAAATAAATTTTGAGTCAATTGTTAAAGTAAAAGAAATTTGAAGTTATATTTTTGCCCCCATATAGCGCAATTCTCAATCCTATTTAAATTTGGTTCGGAGCAATTAAGAGATAGATAAAAGGAAAAAAATGGTAGGATAAGAAGTAATTTGACTTCATAATGCTAAATTGAAGTTAGGAATCTAATGCCACTACATGTGAAAATAATGAAGAGTTAGATCATGTTTTGTTTCAATCGATCCATTTTTGACGATTCAACATTTTCCTCCTAGATTGCCTTGCTGATTCTTTGTTAAATGATAATTTAGTAATGTTGGCTTTGTACTAAATTTGTTGATTATAGAATTTTTTTAGAGATTTGGTGCTGTACTATCGTGCAGGCTCGGCCAATAATAGTTTTTCTGCGATTCGGATATTGTCCATCATTTTGAAGTACTTGACTGTCGGTTTGAGGGATTCGAATTAAAGGGAGTTGATATCGGCTAAGGGATGTCTTTCAAGTACGACATAATCGCAGTCTGCTCCTACTGTTTTTCTTCTCTTCGATAGTACTTTTCGTTTCTCAACTACTCGTTTTAATATTTCTTTTTATTTTTCGACGATGTTGCGGCCATCTTTCGGGCCGAACATTGTTTCTTGGTTGTTGACCATGGAAAGATTGCTGTTTATAGAGCTGATGCTGTGGGGACCTCCCCAGCTGATGCTAGAGCGTTGTTTGATGTTGCTGATATGCATGATTTATTCGAGCTTATCGTGTTTTTTTTATGTGGGGACTTGGCGTTGTTTGATTTCTGATTTAGCACGAGTTCGGATTACATAGTTTTTAAGGTAGTAAGCCTTGCTGTTGAGTATTTGCATGATTATTACCAATAACCTTTTTATAACTATTTATACATATGTTAAGAACCACTTTATTTATTGCTACAATCATGATTCAATATCCATCTTCTCGCCGGCTGGGGCGGGCTTGTCACCTTCAACGTCCATTTTTTCGGGTTTTGGTGCCTCTCCTTCCTTTTTTGGCTCTTCCTTCTTTGGTTATTCTACTTTGGGAGGGGGAGGTGGTGATCTTCCCATAGTTTTTTTGACTTTGTCGGTAAGTTCTTTGGCCTGATCTTTAATCTGTTGTGCAGTGATCACAACATCTTCGTGTTTTGGTTGTGTTTTTTGCTTTTCATTAGCGTGGATGACCCAAGCTCTAATTCTTTCGATAAGGTTGTATCCTTATTGTCTTTCTTCGGGAGTAATGTGTTCATATTTTTTATCCTAAATAAATTTATATTTACCAAACTGTTCAAGAAATCGGTGTTGTATTTGATGCACTCCTCAAGAACTTTAAGTTCTACAAGTGTTGCTTCAAAATTTTCATATCTCTTTGCAATAGGTCCGACTTTGTTCTTCACTGCTGTGATTCTTTCGTTGTATACTCCCCTTGATGCGTTTTGGCCTTAATTATAAAGCCATTCGTTTTGTTCTTACAAAAATTTGACAATGACAGCTGCGTCTTCAGCTTTTACGTAATCTTTATGACTGCTGGCGACTTTTTATTTCCAGTTGTAAATGTTTGACTCAAGTTCGTTCTTCTTTTCGTATGTTTCAATAATCAGTTTGTCTTGGTTGAGCATTGTGGATTCGATGGTGAAGAAGGTTTCGAGTTCTTTGGGAGTGAAGTTATCAAAGGTATTGCTTTCGTATTTTATGGCTGAGTGTTTTTCTTTTTTTGTTTTTTTAATTTAGAATTCCTCTTCTTACATCTTTTATGGAACAACTCCTGCAGGTTTCTCTTCTGCTTTTCCTTCAGTCTTTCCTTCAGCTGGCTTGGCGGGATCGGGTTTTGTTTCAGCTTTCTTTTTAGGAATTTTCGTTTATTCGAACCATTATTCAACCAGAGCACAATCATCAAATAAGACAAGACCATCTTCTGTATACTTGATTTTAAAAGAAACAGAAAAAGTCTATTATTTTGGATTTTGTGGCTTAGTTACATAATATCCTATATGTTTGCTGTGACCAGTCAGAGTAGGTTAATATTCGATCAAAATTTCAATAGCTTACTTTCTACTAAATTTAACTGTTTTGCTGGTGGGTACTTTAGCACCTGCCTCATAGATAAATTTGCCCTGTTTTTCGGGGTAGAGGGAAGCATTAAGCCCTAAGAATTTTTCACCTTCTACGAAATTCCAGTAGAATTTAACTCCATAGTAGACTTTTTCATGGAGGGCATAGTCAGGTACTCTGAAAAGGGGGCTTTTGATCGCAGCCATAAGGGCGCATCCTCTCGCGACAGATTCGCTGGAGTTGAGAGTCCTTGAAGCTTCGATTCCGAATACGGTTTTGACGATATTGACAAATGCAGGGATTCTTGTTCCTCCTCCGACCAATTCTATGCTGTGAAGGTTGATGTTCTTTTGTTTGATGATTTCTCTCATTTTGATGAAGATATCTGAGACAGCGTGGAAGATGGGTTCGCTGATTTTTTCGAACTCCTCTCTTTTCATGGTGTATTGAAGATCGTTTTCTTCCATGAGATATTCGATGTTAAGATCGTGTTCGCTGTTGCCTGAGAGGATTTTGCGTTGTCTTTCGATTTGTTCCATTAGTTTGACAATGGCTTTTCTGTTTTCACTGAGATCACAACCTCCGGATGTGCGTTCAAAGAGGTTTCTATAGAATTCGTAGAGGTGGTAATCGATGTCTCGGCATCCAACGTGCCGATTGTAGTCTTGTTCAAGGACATTCATCTCTGAGTTGGTGAAGCTGCAGAGAAAGACACTGAGTTTGGAGTGTCCGAAATCGACAAATAGCACGTTTCTAGCATTGGTAGCATCCAAATCTGCTTTTCTGAACATTCCATAGTCAAGGGCGATGGCAGTTGATTCATTGAGGAGGCGGGTGACGTTGAGTTCTGCTATTCTGGCGGCATCGAGTAGTGCTTTGCGTTCGGCTTGTGTGAAGTAGGGGGGTACGGCGATGACGGCGGATTTGTTGTCAAAGTTATTTTTTTGTATGATTAGTCTGAGTTTATTGAGGTAGGCTGCGTAGATTTGTTCTGGGAAGAGAGTTTCTGGTTGTCCTTGGTATTTGACTTCGAATGCGATTTTATCGTCTTTGGTGACGCATTTGGCAGGGCAGAACTTTTTTTCTGCGCGGAGGAGGGGGTTGTCAGGTCTGAGTCCTAGGAAGCGACTAGGGAAGGAGACAGTGTCTTTGAAGTTGGATTTCATTTTGATGTTGCCTGCTTCTCCGATGTTGCGTTCAGCTGGTCCGAAGCCTACTACGCAGGGGGTTTATCGGAAGTTGGCGTCGTTGGTGATGACCTAGACTCCTCCGCGTTTGGCGACGGCGACTTTGCTGGTCAGCGACCCGAGATCGATGCCGATAGGTACTACTATTTGTTGTTGGCTCATTAATGTTATCTGAGCGAACTAGTTTAAAAATTAAAATAGTAGACATGTTCTGGAAACTCTTAGAATTTCGTAAATTTGGGTGGTTTGGTTGTGGGGGGTAATTGGGGTCAAAATTGAGGGCTGGGGGGCGGGGGAGTATGTTGAGTATCAAATGGTCGGGATGTGTGTATATTTTTTTGAAATTAAAAAATTTGGGTTTTTGTTGGTAAAGTGGGGATTGGGGGAGATTTTTGATATTATTAATAAATGAAGAAGGCGCTTGTGGTCGGTTTAGCGAGCAGTTTATTTCTATTGTTGGTCGCGGTCATTATCAATAAAACTCAATTTGGGGAGGAAGGATTGTCAAAATAGTACAGGATACCTCGAACTTGCATTTCTGAGGGTCAAAATGCATATATTTGTTACACTTGTGTCAGGAGAAGTATGTCTTAGGAATTGCGCCATCATCCTATTCTGATAAGTAGTGCAAAGGAGTTCAGTTTTATGGTGTTTGGAGATCGGACGCACTTCACATGTGATTAGTTGTTCCAGCTGGTGTAGTCTAGGAGCTATATTGGAGGGTAATCGTTAAAAAGTTAGTATTTGCAAAGTGTTTATGATACGATAAAGCAACTGAAAGGAAGTATTAGTCGAGTGAAAGGTTTGGGGATGGAATTGGAGACGGGACAGCAGGAGGTGTTGATTGTGCAGGTGGTGAAGGAGTAATAGAGAAAGTAAAGTTTCGTAAAGGCTATAACAGTAGCAATATAGACATAATAAAAATTGGGTGCTACTATAAACATTCTAATAATCATATCTTTTTCATTGACTATTTTGTTGGAGTTGGTGAAATTGAGGACTTAGATCAAATGGAAGTGTAGTTTGCTGTTTAATTTACTTTTGATATTGGTGGTGTTTTTGCAGTTGTCGGGATCAACCAATTCTTTTGTCAATCGATAAGTGAATTCTTTGCAAATGATACTGTTTTTTATGACTTTGCTTTGGAGGCAAGCAGATTTAGTTGTTTACATTTTCTATCTTCTGCTTTTATTTTTTATGAGCTTTCAGTGGGCTACACTTGTATTCGTTATCATTTTTATGGTGCATAACTATAGTCTATTGATTAATGAAGGTTAAAGGAACAACTTTGTGTCTATGCATATTTTTTTTACTGTTTTGGTGTTCACAGTGAACTGGTTCTATTTGAGTTATCACGAGCCTATTTGGGAAACAGTTTTAGAGAATATTATTTATTGGTTGATTCTGTTGTATGGTCCTTTGATAAATAGCATCCTGGAGGCGTGGAGCTACAGAAGGGTAATTACTAAAGTGAAGTAAAAATCGTCGATAAGTGGGCACTAAGACGAGTAAGCTACTTTGAATCACATACATTTTTGAAGCATTAAATGAGGTTTTGATTTAGTTTATTAAGTCTTGTTAATTATATGCTTTATAAATACTTATTTAGTATAGAGGATGTCAACTAACCAAACGAATTTCATCGAGATGCCAACGAACTGTTCTTTGCAATTTAAGAATGCCCTTATTAACATTGTCCGAAACGCTGATGAGTTATATGGAGACAATCAGTACTAATCGACCATACATATTTATACTACTCTGATATCACAATTTCAAGGGAACTGGCTGGTTGTGATATGTCCTGCGGATAACAAGACCTATAATATGTCGTGGAGCTGTAAGATAGTTAATGACGAGGATCAGATATTTAGGTTTACGCGGATGAACAGGTTGTATATAATTAGTCAACTGGAATGATTATGATGAACTAATTGATCTGTGCTTTTTTGATAAATGAGAAATATACAGAGCGAAATGTTATTTTACCAACTTTTTGTGAGTTTGTAGGAGATGTACTCTAATAATCGCTAATTTTAATTTTTGAGATGTTAATTTAAGTCTTGTATATTATTGTATTTTTATTAACTTGTTTAGATCTGGTTATGTAAAACGACCAAACAAATTTCCTCTAAATGCCTTCTAATTGTACGTTGTTATTCAAAAATTTTCTGATTAATATTGTCCGTAATGCTGAATAGTTATATGGAGACAATCAGGCACCATCGGCTCAACATATTCATAATAGTTTGACGGCGCAAGATGAAGGAAGATGGTTGGTCTTAATATGTCCTGCGGATAACAAATCCTACAATGTACATTGGAACTGTAAACAAGCTGGTGACGAAACGCAGCTGTTTAGATTTACGCGGCGGAACAGGCTATACCTTATTAGTCAGCTAGAATGATTGTTTATGATGAATCATTGGATCTGTTAATTTCGAATATAGAGATATAAACAAAGTAATACTTTTGCTTCAACAACCTTTTTTTGTATTTGTAGGTGATTAATTCAAAGTGTCATATCTTTTTCATTGACTATTTTGTTGGAGTTGGTGAAATTGTGGTTTTTTTCATATCAGGATCAGCAAATTCTTTAGTTAATCGATGAGAAAACATTAAAACGAGGAGCTTACATTAATCCAATTCAATTTTGCAGTATTAAATTGAAGTTTTAATTTTGATTTATTCAAGTATAGATAACTATTTTATTTTATTTACTTGTTTAGATCTGTTTATGTCAAACTACCAAACAAATTTCATCTAAATGCCTGCTAGTTGTTCGCTTCAATTCAAAAATTTTCTGATTAATGTAGTACGCAATGCTGAATAGTTGTATGGAGACAATCAGGCATAATCGGTTCGACATATTCATAATAGTTTGATAACGCAATATGAGGGAAAATGGTTGGTCATAATGTGTCCTGCAGATAACAAATCCTACAACGTACTTTGGAACTACAAAAAAATTGGTGGCGAAACGCAGTTGTTTAAATTTACGCGGCTGAACAGATTATACCTTATTAGTCAACTGGAATGATTGAAAAATCATTAACGTTTTGATCTGTTAAATTCGAAAATAAGAGATATAAACAGGGTACTGCAGTAGTTTCACCATCCTTTTTTGTGTTTGTAGGTGATGAGCAACTTGAGTTTGTTGCGTGCGCTGGGCTATTAATGGACTGAGTGTTTTAATTTTTCGAGTGATCGTTTGATTAGTGTGGCTTTGTCTCCGTTCTTCTGCTGGAACTAGTTGAAGGCCAGTTCGTTCATTTTCCGTTCGATGAGCATAAGGATTTTGTAGACTTGTTTTATCAAGTCCATTTCTTCAATCATCTCTCCCTCTTTCATCTTCTATACGTCTAACTACTGCTTTATCTTGCGGATTTAGCGTTGTTTGTTCATCTCGATCTCGTTGCTTTTGTAGATTTGTTTCGCTTTGCGTCCCTCCTCCCGATATAAGTGCAGCAGATAGAGCTTTGCGAGAGTGTCGGCTCGTCTTTCTATTTCGTGGTTGGATGGGAAGGTACGTGTTCTGAATTAGACGCAGTTTTAGTCCACAAATTAGAGCTAAAATTTTTTGAGAGGGTTTTAGTTCCTGTATGACATCTAAGTTACTCGAGAAGCATTCGGATATCTCCGATTTCGTAGCGTATTTCTTTGAAAGAGATGTATTATTGGTCGGGGAGGAAGGGAAGGCTGTCGCCCTGCATTTATTTTTTGCGGTCCTGGTTGCGTATGAACATAATGGCGCGAAAGATGGGTCGTCCGGAGGTGAGTTTTTCTGAGAGAACGTTTTCCTGTAGGTGGGAGAAGTCATAGTTGCTGAGAGTGACGGTGGCTGGTGCTTGGTCGTTGTTGTTGGAGGATTTATCGGATTATAGAATGCGTGATTTGTTTTTGTCGCGGTAGGCTTTGACTTAGATTTTGCGTGTG